>JAEIGA010004931.1_pt1 | contig 20495 bp, 24 predicted proteins | sample 9270691 | NCBI WGS metagenome assembly JAEIGA01 (sample SAMN17057246, study PRJNA624740) | gut metagenome | biome: biome; isolation source: fecal sample | host: Bos grunniens | place: China: Xizang | collected 2019 | reverse complement strand
GTTCTAGAAATCTGTTGTTAGTCTAGGTTGCCAGCGAGGATGGAGCAAGGCAATGCCGGCATAAAAGAGATGGAATGAAGCTGATTCCATCTCTTTTTTTTATGCTTTTGTTGCATTTTTGTTGCACAAATAAAAAACAGATATCCGAAAATGCCTGTTTATCCTTTATATAAAGTTGATTTCATACCATAGAAAACACGTGTTAGGAGAATACCGTTCCGCATATTGCACTATGACGTACTACATATACCTATATATATAGGCTTTTTACTGTATTATACTACCTAAAAATACCGACTTCTTAGAATTTTGTTGCATAAATTGTTGCATAAAAAAACACCCATCTTCACGCACTCAAAGAAGATGGGCATATGTTCACTTAGAACATAAAGTGCTGATCGTATTTATTATAGCATAAAAAAACTCCGAATCATGCTGTTAACACGATTCGGATAAACCATTATAGGTTTTCGATTGCTTAAGGAGCTTCTGCCAATATATCCATGGATATTATAGCATAAAAAAATAGGAGTGCTTAAAAGCACCCCTAAATTTATTCAAGCCAAATGCGAATTGCTTCTACCGCAACCTTTAAGCCTGTAGTTCCTGTTGTTTCGTTTTCCTTTACTGCACCTGTCCATCCATATGATGCAAGATGCACTTGGTATCTTAATACCTTGCCTGTTGTGTTTTTCAAAACATCAATTTCGATCGCTTCAATTCGCAAGCGTTTTCCAGTAGTTCCTAACATGGTGTTGTGCTTAACATCTTTGTATGTTACCCATCCCATGTTTTCAATATGAAGTTTAACATCAAGCGTGAGTTCGCCTTTGACTTTTCTTGTGTCAATGTATAACGCTTCTAATCGCTTTCCTCTGCCTACAGAACCGCACATCTGACCATCATGTACTTCCGGCATCCATCCGATGTCCTGTGAATGTCCACGGTAGTATAATCCATAGTCATTCTTTGACTGGTTGTTCACATCAAATGCTTTCGGTCTAAAGATACCGATAACACCGACTACAGAAATGGCTGTAACATTGCAATAGATATACGGCTGATTCTGTCCGAAGAAATAATATACTCCGTTTTCAATTCTATCTAAGATAGCAATATGAGAAAGTGGACAATCGGGTGATCCAGTATCCCAGATAAAAATATCTCCCTGTTGTGCGTTTGCTAAAGATTGTTCGGTAGTCCATTTTAAAAGACCGTTAGTCTTTTTCAAACGTGCATAGTCGCATACAAAGCCTGTCAGCGTTGCATATAAAACCTGTCCACCGATGTAGACTAAATAGGTATTGCCTAAGTCTGCGCATTGGAAAGGCTGCGACTGCGGATAACCGTCAATATCTACAGATTTTCCTATGTAACTTGCTTTAAATTCCTTGTAAGATGCCATTTAATCACCTTCTGCCTTTTCCTTTTCAAGATTCGTAATTCTGATTTCGTGTTTGACTTGAATCTCTCTCATTTCCGCAATTGTTCCTTTGATCTCCCTAATATCCAAACTAGTTGCATTCAAGTTTGAACACAACTGGTCAAGCTTCATGTTCGCCTTGATGATTCCTTCCATTTCTTCTCTGTTTGTTTTCTTAGATGAAGAAATAATGTTGTAGATTGTTCCAACAACGGCAATTAAAGCAAAGACGAAAGAAAGGGAAACTTGTGTGTTTCCCTCAATTTCAACTGCCGATTGAATCAGCTTAATCATCTGCCACCTCAGGCAGTCCAGCTACGCTTGTGCAATAGCTTAAGAATCCAGATAAAAGACTGGCAGAGATTACTACTCGCCAGTCTACTTCGCTAATCATTACGCTTGCGCCAATCGTTCCGATGATGGTTTGCGCCATCGTTTTGACTGCTCGAACTGTGGCGCATTCGAACCATTTACGTGTAAATACTTTGTTCATAATATTACCTCTCTACACCGATTAATACATTGCTAAATCATACGTTTCATCTTGAACATAAAGATATCCTTATCTAAGAGTTTAGACCTTAGTAGATAATAACGCATTTAACGCTTCTAATTTTCTTCCTTCCATTTTATTCTCCTTCAACGTACTGCGTTTCAATCACTTTCTGCTCAATCACATTCAGTTCTTCATCCACAAGCATTACCGCTACCCTTGGGTAAAGTTCTGTCATGACCATTTTCGAACATCTGTCATAATAAAGCGATAATCCGCTTGCAAAGCTCTGACGTGCTGTCATTGAGTTGTTGATTTGTCCATCATCTCTGATTTGATTTTCGATTACGTAATACATATATTTTCCTTTCCTAACTTAACACTTCTCCTGTTGTTGAATTGCGCCAAACAACATTAACCGTTGACCCACTCGGTGCATAATTGCTATTGTCGCCGACGGCGTTGGTAGCCATATCAGACGGTATATCTGCGACTGACGTGTAATTAACGTAAATTGTTACGGTTAGTGTCATTGCGTGCGAGCCATACCGCCATCTCTTCGTGCTAATAGAAGTAACTGGGTATCCTACGCTACCAATTTCAATGGTTTCCAATTTGTTATATTGACTACCTTGCTGACGAACCAAATAGTTCGTGTTCAACGTAGTAACTTTCGGCACCCTCACTTCACGCAGATTTTTGCAGTTATAAAAAAGGCCTTGCGGATAAGTGGTCGCTCCATTATGCGCATATGTCTCAATTATTTCGCAACTTTCAAAGGAAACGGTTGACCTATTTATAGTGTCGGGAATGTAAATATCTTTAACACCTATACTCCCGTTTGCTCCGACACTGTATTCACTACCACCTTGCCCATATCCATCCGCCAAAGTTTCAATTGCATCACCAATTGAAGTATCGCTTTCACCTGTTACTCCGTTTGCGTATGTAAGTAGTGCAGTCAATCTTGATTTAATATCATCCAATGTTGATTTCAAAGTCATACGCTATCCCTCAATATCTTCATATATCAAATCCATTACATTCGGGCAGACTTCTGCCGATACAAAGTCAAATCCATACGGAAGTATCTCCTTTGTTCGTGCCCTCGTTGAAGGGTAAGCTGTCCATATGCCGACTTTCACATTATGGCTCTGATAAAGCCTAACTTGCGATTCGGTCAATGCGGTTGATTCCTGTGCGACACAGACTCCTGTATTTCCGTAACGTGCCAAACTTGCGACATTTGATGGCAGTTGACCATCTGCACCAATGGTCGGGAATTCGCTGGCACGGTACAAGATGGACGTGAATATCCGACTGTCATACTGCTTGATTTTTTTCAAATTTTCAATGTCGAATCCACTTAACGCAACTTGATTGACCATATCAAGCTCTCGGATAGTATCAACGATGTTATAAATATCATCGTCCGTCATATTTTCTTGTCCTTCTATTTGGACAAAAAGATACATTCCATAGGCACGACCAGCCAATAGCCACTCTCTTAACGTAGGCACTTTATAAGAGGTCAATGTCGTGCCTTTCTTCATATCGAAAGCTTGAATCTGTTCAAGTGTCAAATCCTTAACATTACCTGTTCCGTTAGTGGTGCGTGCTACACTCGCATCGTGCATGAGTACCCATACTTTGTCCGATGTCAACCGAATATCACACGATACTCCCCAATATCCCTGTCTAGCGTACTGCACTAATCCTTCAATCGAATTCTCGGGAATGGTTAAATCGCTTGTCCCAGCGTTTCCGCCACTGGAATGACCAACCGTATATGTTTTATGCAGATTTTCGAACGCAAGCCATGAATGACCGACTGCACTCCTCTGTTCCTGTAATGTCAAATCGACAATTTCAAGATAGATTACTGCATTTGTGAATGTATATTTTCTAAAATCAATGCTTATCATTTCGGGAACGAATGTGCATGTCCAAATACCATCACGAACATTCAATGCAGATGTGCTGTCTGATGGACTTCCTATATATACAAGACCATCATTGCTATCTCTCAATTCGAAATAGTGGTCAGTTTCCAATCCATTGGAATTTTGTGAACCGTTCAAAATGTGATACGCAAATTTATATTTATGACCAATTACAAAGGATGTAAGCGGAGCATTGTACCACGATGGTTTATTTGCTATTGTCGGATGCACGGATGATGTTTCACTTTTGCCATACAAGCACCACCGCAGATTTCCGTATGGAACAAGCCCATTGAGGTATATTACTCTTTTCGTCTTTGTTCCTGTAAAGCCGTCTTGGGAAAAGGAGTAATCGTCATTACATGGAATATCTACATATTCCGCATTGATTTGGGAGTCGTATCTTGATACCTTATCCCATAAAGCATTATTGCTTAATGTCTTAATTTCCAACGCCATAATAATCACCCCACAAGTGCGCTGATTTGGTTTGCTACCGTCTGCGCTTCATTAATTTGAGTCATATCGTATATCAAACTGATATCAGATGTAGCTTTCTTTCCGCTTATTGGAATGGTCATATCTGCTGATACCGTTACCGAATACGAACCTGTATAGTCTGACGGAATTGGAACAGCCACGCTTGCACTCGCATAATTCGTCACATCATGCGTTCCGTTCGATGTGATATTCACCGTTCCTGTCGGAGTAATTCCGCCACTTGGAATATCTAATATTCCCTGTGCCATTTCAGACGGTTTGAAAGTATCGGATGAACCGCTTTTGCTTCTTATTGCATCAGCAATATCAGATAAGGTTTGTGTATTTATTACACCTGTAGCCATTAGTAGCTCACCTCTTCCGTATTGGTCAAATCAGACCGCATGATTTCAGCGTTGCCGTTTTCATCAACAACGATTTCAAAGCCGATTGCTAAAAGGTCTTGTATCTGGCTTTCTAATGTCGTGTAATCGGACGGAATACTGTCAATCACATTATCAACATACGCATCAATATCAGCTTCTTTTTGGGCAACATATTCATCTATGCCATATGCAATTGTAGGATCAACTGGATATTGAATTTCTTCTCCTTGTGGCAGTGATTTTGTAATCTCAATTTGGAAAACAGGTGTCAATTCAAATTTTGTTGTTTCTCCGTTGCTAGTTGTATCTCCAAACAATTGACAATAGAAAATGCCATCATATCTTGTCATAGGTTGTGCAAGAACAAATGTGTAATCTGTCAAAGGAATTGTGTTGTCGTATCCTTCGATTTCCGCATCGGCATCAAATCCAGTATTGGATACTCTGATATAAACGTCCCCTGTGTAATTCAATCCAACAAACTGAATAGACTGCACATTGTGTTCATACTGCATGACACCATCAATCTTACTAACTTTAGTAACATCAAATTTACGTACATTTGTCGATGGAACATAGAAAGGATTCTCTTTGATATTTAGTTTCACCTTGAAACTAGTAATAGTCTGCGTTGCTGTTGCGATTACAAGAGTTCCCTTCGCTACTCCGCTTACGTTAATTATCCTAGCGTAGGAAGATGATGGTTCAATTGTCACCTTTGCGGTATCGCTTCCGACTAATGTAATAGTGCCTGTTGTACTTGTTGTTTCTCCGTTTGGCTTTTCTACATTTAACGTAGCTGTTAGATTTTCTAAATCAGTTTCAAGGTTTGTAATAGGACTGCGAATATCAAAAATAATTCCCCTTCCTGTGTCACCTTGTACAACATCAATGGATGGAGTATACACGTCTTTTGTATAGTCAATAGTTATATAATTATAGACCTTTGCCATATTCTACCCCTCAAATTGTTTCAGCGTTACATCTGTAACACGTTCGTTAATAGCATCATATTTCATGCCATCAAAATAAAAAGCCGTATCATCACCGATATAGAGAATGTCATTCAGCTTGATATTCTTTGCGATATTTTCATCGGAAAAAATATAATCTGATTTGAATGTCACTTCTCTTGTCGGATATTTACGGATTTCCTTGTTTAAGTCGTCTTTTGCTTTCTGCCTTAACGCAGAATAGACTTGATCAATCGTATCGTATACATCATCCTTGAAATAATCTGCGCTTGGATTGTCTTCCAAAAGCACCACTTCTGGATATTCCACTTCTTCAACACGATGGATTCTGTAATCATACCATTTATCAGACTTCACGATTTCCTGTAGCGGTAGCCGTCTGTTGTTGTAGCCTACCGGCACGATTCCTGTAAGAACGTTCTCAATCGTTACCTTTTCCACTAAATCAAGTTTTTCTTTTGTTGCCTTAATCTTATATGTTTTTGGCTTTACATAGCTGACATCAACCAATGTTGAAGGGTCTGAATAGTAATTCTCCAATGCAGAACCGAAATAGCATGTAAGATTGTCAAACATTGCGGTAACGTGGTCTAGTTCAACTTCTTCAAACGCTTTGACCATGGAATAGTCCTGTGTTCCAAAGAGTGATTCGATAATATTTATTTTTTCTTCGGATACATCTTTATAGAATGCATACGGTTCTACAATTCCCCATCCAGATACCGCTGAACCAACATATCCAATTGTAATGCTACCGCTTGTTAAACCGCTAGGGTGATTAAGTGCCAATGTAGGCGCATTCTTAGGTCTTAATCTATACTGCTGATTTGAGTCATATGTTACTTTTTCAATCTTCCACAGCTGATTGTCACCGCCGTGATATGTGCTTTGCGCAACTGGTGTTCCTACATCTGAACCACCGCCATTTACATCTAAAACCAAACCGCTCTTTTTATTTCTGACAATCCAGTATGTATTGTCATATTTCTCAAAAATGAACAATTGCGCAAGCGTTTTATTCATGTCGTGATATTGCAAGTTGCAAGGCAACATATCTTGATACGGAACATCAATGCAATAATAGTTTGTATCAGAACCGTTACACAAAATATATGTGTCACCATCTACAATGTCTTTCGGTGTTTCTTTGTGATAGACGGAGTGAATACTGTTCCCCCTTAACTGATACCATTGAGATGGATTGTTCTGATTATCGAACGCTGACAATTCGCTTAAATATGTTTTCCAGTCTAAGAAGTCTGTTGTTCTAGGATTAGTCCCTCTTGCAAGATAGTACGTTTCTTTCTGCGCATCAAAGAAGATATGGTTTGCATACAGTTTGTACGTATGCTTGCTCCAGTTGGATTGCACATAGATAGTGCGGAATAGCTGATTATCTGCGTAATTCAGATTTGTTTTGATAACCGTTTCTTCCTTCGGTACTATGCCGTTTGTTTCTGCCATTGGAATTTCTAATGTGCAGTACCATATACCGTTGCGCTTCATTTCGACCACGCACGAAATAGGGTTCTTAACAACAATATCTCCGTTGTGCGCTGTCATATACGCAACATCATATTTATTGATAAATAAATTGATCATAGTTTTCTGTATCTCCTGTATATCTCAATTTCACACACATAATCAGACGTGATTTCAAACGTACTGTTTCCAGATGGAATGACAAGGTTATCAAAATCACCTGTAGTTTTTTCTGTGTGCGTTTCCGTTGTTCCGTTTTGATAAACGTATCTCAATACACATTCCTCAACGTCAATATCAATATATAAAGGTGTTAAATCGGTAAACGGATCGTCAATTGTAAATGTGTTTGAATAGCTTCCGTTCCTTACAATAGAAAATTCCGTAATATTGCTTTCATAATACAGTCTGAATATCGGCTTGCTTGCTTCATAGAAATTGTAAAAAGATATGTTGTAAACGGCATGAGTAGGATAGGTTTCTGATTTTTCGTATTCAATCAAATATCTGTATGGATCAACTGTAAATTCAACTGTCAGTCGTGTTGCGTATCCATGCCACCTTTCGTCAATGGATAACGAAATATTCTTTACAATCCAGTACGTAGCATCGTTTTCGTTTGGAAGATACAACCTTCCCTTACCGCCTTTGAAATATTCCTGTATCACTCTGCAATGTTCAATCCATTCACTTTTAGAACGTGCAATGAAATTGCAGTCAAGTTTTATCTTTCTGTCGGAATAGATACCTGTATGGTCATAGTGTGTAGTACCGTCACCTAATTTGATGCTGTTGACTATTTCTTCTGCGGAAGGAATAGAAGGACGAGTTCCAATCTTCATATATTTATTGATGTCGATTTCATTCGTCCTTCCTGTGGGTTCAAAAATCAATTTATACATTTGCTAACCCCTTTCCATATCCACTTAACAATTCTGCGATTGTCGTTTCTTCGGTAACTGCATCGTACAATACACGTCCATTCACTTCTGCCGGTGCAAGGTTGATTGTCAATGTAGCGTTGTTTAACGCATTGATTAATTGGTCAATCTTAGCGTTGCTTACCGCATTGACATAAGATGCGTTACCGCTTACCGATGTACCATGCGGAACAATTGTTGTAGCTCCGACATAAGAGATACTGGAAGGATCAAATGTACTTCCTAAATCTCTTGCGTAGTATAAATCGTTTGCTCTATCCATGTATGGTGTATAGTCACCAAAATCGTTATTTCTGTTATTAGCTAAAGAACCTACACTAGTCACTCTTGCTTTCGCTTCTGCGATTGAACTTTCAATTCCGTTTAAAATGCCTTTAATGACAGATGCAGTTCCAGATGCTGCGCCTTCCATTTCTCTAAGACCGCCTATAACCGCACCTTTAGCACCGCCAATCAAAGCGTTTCCACCACTAGAAGTATCTCCGCTGGCAAGCTCACCGTTGATTGCGCCTTCCGCCTTAGACGCTTCTTCTTCCATGTCTGATACAGCTTTTTCCATTTCGGATTGAGAACCGCTCATCAGTACATCTATTGCTTGGTCAACTGACCATTTACCGCTTGCAATTCCAGCGGACAATCTTTGAACAATGTCTGTTCCACCTACATCAGCTTGACTTGCTGCCTGTTGGAACGTGATTAAATCGTTTAATGATTTGGTTGCCTGTTCAACGCTAGATGCGTTGTTAATGATTCCACTAACTAATGAAGAATCAATCTGACTTCCTGTCGCTTCTGCTTCTGACTGCAACTCTTGAAATGTCATTAAAGACGTTAGGAATTCCATGGAATCATTTACGTTTGCAGACCCATCACGGATTGACTGTGCGAAACCAGCCGTGATTTCATAGCCTTTTTCTTTTGCTATGGTTTCCATGCTTGCGAATTCCGTTTGCAAGCCTTCAATTCCGTCTTTTGCATATGTCGTTTCCACTATTCCTTTGAAAGCATCACGAATATTTTTGTTTGCTTTTGAAATGCCTTTTTCAGCTTTAGATACTGTACTAGCCAATTCGTTATAAGCGGCTTCTGCTTCTTTTAAAGCAAAGTAATCTTCGTTTGATTGTGTCTGATCGTATTTTTTCTTTGCTTCAACCATCTTGTTGTATGCTTCAACACTTTCAGATTTTAAATCGCTATATCCGGCAGACAGCTTTTTAATTTCCATTTCGCTTTCTGCAATAGTCTGTGAGTATTGAGTCAACGCATCAATATACGCTTTCTCTTTCGCCGCTTGTTTATACGCTTCGATGTTCTGCTTAAGTGCATCTGTATTTTCAAGCAACGCACCTGTCTCATCCAGTACCTTGCCTGTAGTTTCGTCAATTGTATAACCCAACTCTGGGAATATAGTCTTTAATTGTTCAAGCGCATTTTTCAACTCTGCTTTCTGCGAAAAGGAAAGATGTTCCTGTCCGTTTAATCGGTTGATTGTCTTTAAATACTGTTCGGCTGCAATTGCGTTGTTTTCGTAATTGTCTTGAATATCTTTAATAGCACTCTTGTGCTGATTGATAGATTCTGTATATTCATCATAAGCATCTGTCGCTTCTTTAACGCTCTTATAGGCGGCATCGTTTTCTGTCAAATATTCTTGTGTCGCTTTTTTAAGGTCGTTCAAATATTTGTAATTAGATATAAACGATGTAGTTAATACGGCAAGGATTCCTGTCACACCTAAGATTTCTGGATGCATAATTTTTAAGGCTTTTGTGAAGCCTGTTATAGATGTCGTGGCAACTCCTTGCTCTGCTGCTAAGTCACCTAATGCGCCTTGTAATTTGATACTGCCAAAATTACTAAGCATCGTTGCTTCATATGCCATGCCTAACTTTTGCGCAAAGAATCCGGCGACATTGTTCACTCCTGTAAACATGCGGATCATTCCGGCAAGACCACCTGTAACACTACTTGCGATTTTAGCTATTGGACTTAACGCTGTTCCGACCACTAAGAGTCTTGCTATTGCCTGTTGTGTTGAATCGTCAAGATTTGAGAACCATAACGCTAAATCCTTAACTACTCCCAGAATATCTTTGATTGCCGGAGTCGCAGCCTGTCCCAATTCATTTCCGGCTTGCTTAATAGCTTCCCACGTTTGTGAAAGTGCAGATTTTAAGGTGTTATACCTTTTCTCTGCTTCTGTTACCATTGCAGAATTTTCGTTCCATGCGTTGTTAGCCATGTTCAATGCGCTTGCATACAGTTCTGTATTAGATGTCAAAGAACCCATAGCCCTAGTCAAACGGACTTCGTTTGCTAAACCTAAATCAGATAATGTTTGCAATGCGTTTTCGCTGTTCTGGATACCTTCTATAAATTTTAAGAATGTTCCGGCTGCATCTTCTCCCCATGCTTTGGAGAATTGCTCTGCTGTCATTCCGGCAGTTTCCGCATATGCCTGTAGTTCTTCGCTACTTGTAGCAACTGCAAGTGTGATTCTCTGTAACATCTTAGACATGGAAGAACCGCCTTCCTGTGCCCTCAATCCTAAAGATGAAAGCGTGGTAGCTAAAGCTAGGACTTCCTGTGAAGATAATCCAGCTTGCTTTCCGGCAGTCGCCATTCTCATTGACATCTGCATGATGTCGTTTTCTGTTGTCGCAAAGTTGTTACCTAAGTCAACGATAGTAGAACCTAAACGCTCATAGTAATCGTTTGTCTGCTGTTCCTTTGATACCATGATGTTTGCGAATTTAGCTATGCTCTGCGCTGCATCTTCACCGACTAAGTTTGTGGTATCACCTAACATTGTGATTGTCTTTGTAAATCCAACAACCGCATCGGTAGCAACACCCATCTGACCGGCTAACTCTGCATAGTGCGCTATATCTTGATAGGAAGATGATGTGTTTACCGCAAGCTCTTTTAATCCGTCATTTACTTTTTGTAACTGCTCTGGAGTGCCTTCTACCGTTTTGGTGACACCTGTCCATGCATCTTCGAAAGAGATTGCAGATGCAATAGCAGCAACCAAAGTAACACCCGAAAGCAACGATAAAGTCCGTGTTGCCTTAGAGAATTTATCTAAGCCTTTACTTGCCTTATCAAGACCGTAATACAAAGTTTGTCCAGCCTGTGAAGTAGATACAAGTTCTGTAGCCATACCTCGCAATTGCTGTACATTTGTTGCATATTCTGCCTGTAGTTTTGTTAAGGTGTTTTCTTGATTTTCAAGTTCTCCTGTGAAGTATGCCGCGTCTTTTTTGCTTGCCCTTAATTCTCTATCCCAGTTTTCATAAACCTCTTGATGCGCTCTATAATTCCTTGTTAAATCATCGTACTGTGCATTTAGATCGGTTATTTGTTGTTTCTCATCTTTTGATAACTTTATTCCGCTCGCTCGTTTTTCTTGCAAGCGTACAAGTTCATTTCTGTTAGCTTTGATAATCTCTTGTTCAGCATCCATGCCAGCCCTTAAGGTTTTCATAGAACCTTCTAAATCAGTAATGTTAGATTTAGCGTTTACTAGTCCTCGTTCCCATCCGGCTAGTGTAGTTCCCCATCCGTCAATCGCCTTCTTCTGAACAGAGATTTCTTTTGTTAGACCTGTCATTTGTGTTGACAAGCCTTTTTGATAGGTCTGAAAAGTCTGCAATGTCCTTGTATCAGAACCGTTATAAGACATTGACGACTTCAATTTTTTCATTGCAGAATCAAGCCCTTTGGTTTCTGCTTTAATCGCTCTTAAAGCGGTTGTTAATTGCGTTGTATCCGCACCAATCTGGACTTGAATACCTTTTACTGATCCAGCCATGTCTTACCTCTACAATCTATCAAAATCTGCCTGTGTAGCCTGTCTGATGTTGACATGCTTAGTTTTCTTTTGTTTGTCTTGTTTCTTGTTTGCTCTTACTACTTGATTGTGTTTCTCAATCAGTAGGTCATATATCATACCAATGGTTAGTTCCTTGATGTCAGACAAAGAAAGACCAATAGCCATGGCATTAGCCATTAGCTTTGAGAAGGTTTCTTTTTCTTCTTCTTTTTCTTCTTTTTTTTTGTTTCTTCTTCGCCCTTCTCGATTTCAACCGTTGGTTGATTTCCATATACAATCAATTCATATACGCTGATTGATGCTCCGATCATAGCGTTGTAGTTTTCTACATTGCCAATAAATGAGCGATAGTCCTTGATTCCGTTATCTGCCGTTTTAAGACAAGCCCACAAGAGCTTTTCTAACAGTTCTGTCGTAACATTTCGGACAATGATGTTTTCTACTTCTGGATTGGTAAGTTCAACACCGTTTGTCATTTTATCTATCAGCTCTGTATCCACTCTTTTCTTAGCTTCGGATACATCTAACAGAATGTCAGACCGAAAGCTATCTCTATATAAGAGTGCTGTTGCTCCGTTATATCGTGCTGTCAATTCCTTATCGTCAATACGAATTGTGATTTCCATGTTTCTCTTTCTCCTTATACAAAAAATTGAGGGAAGAAAGATTCTTCCCTCTAAATATCAATATGAGTTTACGCTGGTAAAGTCGGTAAAGCTGGTGCAGCACTAAAGAATGTAGCATATGCGGAAGAAGTGTTAGGGCATTTTGCCTTAACCCATGCATGTCCATTTGCATCTTCAATGCTTGCCATTGTTAAATCAAGTGTAGCTTCGTCTGGTGTAACGGTATCTTCCTTAGTGTTTGCATCGGTACTTGGACGACCTGGGGTACACTTATACCATACGTGACGTGTTGCGTTTACATCACCGTTGAATTCACACAATAAGGCAAAGTTCTTCGGTAATACGTTTGCATCTTCTGCTAACATTCCGTTAGCTGTTTCTACATAACCGAAAATGTCTTTCAGTACATCATCGGTCATTTTTGCCATTGTCAATGTGCCTGTGTAGCCGGCATTGCTAGATGTAGTGAAATACACCATATCATCTGCATAGTAGTTAGATGTATCACCTTCTGGGCTTAATGTTAAGGATCTTGCACCTTTCCATGGTTTAGGAGTACCAAAAGTAATAGTGTTCTCCGATTCGGTGATAATTGAATAATAGACGTTCTTAAAACCAAACTGAATTTTATTAGTATCAGCCATGTTGAATATCCTTTCTTTTTAAATTTTCTGAATTCCGCTAACAATCTGTTCTGGGAGTTCACCTTGTGCAAACCTCTCTCCTTCTACCCAATGCTTATATGCACCGCTCGGCATGGTTGGACGATTCCATAAAAAATGCCCATTCTCTAGTAAATGTCCTAAAGAATAGGCATGGTTCTTTGCACCCCAAACAGTACCTTCTAAATTGGTAGCACCTCTGCTGAATTTTTCTCCCAACGACACATGGTATACACCACGGTATCCGATTGGTGCAATGACCTCGATTACCTTCGTTGTCTGCTTTGTTACCTTTCGTATACTTTTATCGGTGACATCGTTGATTTCAGTCCTGTATTCTTCCATCATTTCATCAACTGTCTTACCTAAATTTTCTAAAGTGCATACTCTATGCGCTCTCATTTAATCCACCATCCCAATTAAATACTGGATAACGTGTACCTTTTCTTGTTCTATATCCTCATCGTTGACTAGATTCCATCCGATTTCTAAATCTTCAAAAATCTGTTCAATCTGACTTTCCAGTTCAAAGTCTTTATGTGCCGTTACAACTCGTAAAATATAATTGTTGTTCTTGTGATAAACATGATCGTCCGCAAAGTAGTTGTCTGACCTTGAAATAGCGTAGTTGCCGTATGGAATCGTAGGCTGTGACTTATAACCGCCATAGATGAATTTTCCCTCACCTAATAGCGTTCGCATTTCTCGCACTAATGCTAATCGCTGTTCCATGTTCCGATGTCCTCTCTCAAATACAATTCCCATTCATCCTCTTGTTTCGGATATTTTCGATAAATAATGTAGTAAACATATTCATCCGATTTAGGGTTTTTCCTGTATTTGACTATATCTTCACCTTCATAGTCGAATGCACTTACAAGAATGTACCATTGCGCCTTGATTCCGGCTTGATACGCTTCAAAGAATTCCTTCTGATATACACCACCGACCTTTGCGAATACCTCACGTTCTTCATATCCGTTCTCAACGACAACACCGTTTTCATCAATTGTGGTTATCTTTCTGCATAGATACGCTATGTCCTCGAATAAGTCGTTCTGCCGTGTATATTCATAAGCCATGAATTATACCTCTGTTCTCTTCTTATCCTTGTCTAGGAACATTGCTAACCGCAATTTTTCGTATGTAGAAAACCACAGTTGCTTCTTGTCTTCACTTCCGCTTCCGAATTGAGATTTAACGTATGCGATAACTGCCGTTGTTACCTCTGGCGGATAGTATATGTTGTCGTTATCATCAGTAGCGTATGTCTGGATATTTACACGTTCTAAGTCATATAGACAAGACTGGACATAGACCTCAAGATCGCTGTCATATGCCGTTGATTTGATTCTTAAAGCTGTTCTTACATCGTCAATCAATGCCATAGGTTTCACCCCCTATGCTTTGGTTGTTTTTTTAGATTTACGCTTACCCTTTTCTGTATTTTTTTCTTCAATCGGTTCAACCAAAGAAAAACTAGAGGAAAGCAATTCATCTCCTCTAGCTTCTTCTACTTCGATTTCTTCACCGATTTTATAAAGCTGATCCGTGTATTTGTCGTGAAACTCGGATACTACTTTCAGCTTCATTCTTATCCGCTAACTTTCTTCTTTAACAGATACAGATATTTAGGGTCAAGCACTTTACCATCGTTGATAACCAATGCTTTATCAACAAACTGGTTAGTTTCATGGTCAAAGTAATGTACTACATTAAACTGCATGTTGGAGTTGATTGCGTATGCGTTGTTTGGTACCCAGTACATAGCAAAGTACTGTCCGTTTGTTGCATCGTCAAAGGAATACAGAATATCTTCTTCAACGAATGTAACTTCTTTTCCTTTAAAGCGTGCTGTTTCTGTTCCGTCAACTGGATTGTATGTTTCGGAATAAACTGGGCGGTTGTTTTCGTCTGCTAATGTCTTGATGTTGGATTCGTAAGTGCTTGGAGTCATAACGAATTCAAACGGTTCTCCACGTAATTCCAAAGGAATTTTAGCAAACAGTTTCTTCTGCCATGTTTTCCAGTCAGCCATGTCTGCCGCTGTGAATTCAATAATGTTGTTAGCGGAGATACGGCTGGACTGCTTAGCGGCTTCTGTTAAGATACCTTCGCACTCGTTATTGGCAGCAACACCGACCATGATTTCTTTATCCATAGCCTTGCGGTATGCCTTGATAATAACTTCTGCTAATTTTTCCTCAAATGCCGGAACAGTTAATACAGACTGCAATAAAGTCTTAGCAATGCGGATTTCACCGATATTGTAAGTAAACTGTACATAGCCTGTAACTCCACCGGCTGCCTGTCTTTGGGATACTGTCAGTTCGGTAATACGATGGAACGTAGCTTCAAATGCGCCGATTGGATATTTAACTCCGCCTTTAATGTTAGTCTTGCGTACTTTGTCATATAACTGTCCGTATTTGCCTTCTAAGCCAGTCATGATTTTCTGTACGACTGTTTCCGGCAGTAATACACCTAAGTCGGTAGATTCTACTTGGTCCGCATTTCTTGCAAATACTAATACATCAGATACCGCACCTGTCTGTACATAGTTCATGAACGCAGTACGGTATACATTAGAGCTTCTCGAATTTGTGTTCATAGCTTCTTTCTTAACCTTTCCTTCAACTCCGCTTGCCACGGATTCTAATAATGCCTGTCTTTTCTGTGCCTTTTCGGCTAACTCACTATCACGTGCGTTCAGTTCATTTACTTCTGCTTCGATTTCTGTTAAATCAGCGTTTTCATCTGCTTCTAACATCTTCTCTAGCATTCCTTTTAATTCTGCTTTTCTAGCTACGATTTCGTCATGATTCATAGCCTTGATTGCATCTAAATCCATAAGTTTTCTCCTTTAATCTAGCTTCTGTAAAATAGCTTTTACTTGTTCTCTATGTTGCTTTCGCTGTTCTTCTTTCCAATTGGTAACAAACTCTTTACCTCTTGCAGAGATAGACGTTTGCGAATTTGCCGGAAGTGATACTGCGCTAACATCATATGTGCGTTTAACATCGTTGATACGAATCGTGTTAGTCGATGGATCAAATTTTTGTCCAAAGTCTGCAATGGTAAATCTCCATGACATTTTTGTAATCATACCGGCTTGAATATCTTCATATAGATTTCTAGCGTTCTGTGTCTTAGATAAGTCCGCAGCAACAAATAGTCCTTTATCATCAATTGCAAGATATAAGGTATCGTTGCTTGTTCTTGCTAAAACACGTCCGGCATGGTCAAACTGGAAAATGACATCACTCATGTCTGTGTTCTGGAATGCGTTTCTGTCTATGCATTCATAGACATCTCCATCCTCTGCATCGTGATACAAAAGATATGGTGTAAATGTTGTTGCATATCCTTCTACATAACAGTCAGAGTTAAATCGGTTTTCCTTCTGAATTGGTGTCAGTTGGATTTCCATTGTCCGTTCCTGTAACTTCACCGCTATCCACCTCCTTCCTACCGCCTACATCTTCGATATTGATATATTCAGATCGGATATAGCGTTTGTCGCCATCCTTGACAGGTGGTAAGTTTAAAATGCTCAATGCTTGGTTTGTCGTCATTAAGCCACGGTCAAAGAACTCTTTAGCAACCTGTATCTTTGTCTGGTTGGAAGCGTACTGTAGTCTGTCACTGGAAAGCATGATTTCACTTCCCTCTTGCATCTGATATTCACTAAAGAACATACCTGTAAGCACTTCACCGCATTGAATTAAGAAAGGCTCAATGTTGCTTTCGTAAATTGCATTCCATACATCTTCCGAATATTTGTTCTGTAAGAAATCTTCGTTGACTCCCCAGTACGTATATACAGAGTTGTCAATTGCTTTCTTCTGTTCTGCATCAAGCAATACTGGTGTGGAAGTAACTTGATCCATTTTTTCCCATCGGGAATCGTAAATAAAAAGACCAGTTTCATTGTCGTTAAGGTTCAACCTAGCAACGCTCTGTTGCTGTTCCTTGAAGTCCTCATCATCAATGATTTGCTGGTTCAATTTACCCATGAATCGAATGTTGCTACCGTTCTTAATAGCTTCTGCCGAACCTTTTTCCTGTGCCCTTTCAAGGTCTGCCAATGCCCTAAACGCACGGTTATCTTCTCCAAAGAAATCATGCTTATACTGCATTCTCTTTAGATGCCCTACCTTAGAGTATTCAATAGCCTTTGATGTTCCGTCCCAGAATGAATAGACAACATAAAGTGTTCCGCTTGTATCCTCTTTCAGTTCTGCCATGCTGGGCAGGATAGGATATAAACCGATTATCTTTCCGAAATCATCTTCAATCGGTACGATAAAGGCATTGTTTTCAATAAGGTAAATGGTAGATAACCGATACATAAACTGCATTGGAGTCATGAATGGATTCGGTTTCTTCGTTAGAATGTAATTTATCCTTGCGTTTGGCTTATCTGTTCTTGTCACAACGCTTGGTGTTGCTTTTGCGTATTCTGTTGCTAAAGAATGGATACATGATCTAGCTAGGCTAAGTTCATATATTCCTTCGTCCTGTGAGGTGTAGATAGGATTGTAACCGCTGAACAATGCGAAATAAGGTTTTAGATTCACTTGTTTTTTCGGTTTTCTGCCAAAGATAAATTCAAATAGGCTTCTTCTTTTGCTCATGCTCCTATCCTTTCTCTTTGTTCTCTAATCTCCATTTATATTTTTCGTAGTGTTTCTGTCTTACGGTATATGCATCAATGACGGATACAAAACCGTCTATGTGCTTTTTCTTGTCTACCTTGTCTGGTCTTACTCTGTTGTCGTTTGTTGTTTTCTTTAGCGCAACGCTTGCAAAATGACTCTGCAATAGTCCGTTAGTTCCTGTCATTACTTTTCCATCACGCACAAGACCACCGAATTCATTTACGATTGGTGTTAAGTTCGTACCTTGGATAACATCATCCATTAGGTATCCTTTCTTCTGCATTTCATCTACTAGGTATTGACTGGAGTATCGGTCGTAACCGATAACACAACAATAGATGCGGTATTTTTTCCGTAACATTTCAAACCAGTTACAAACGTCGTGATAATCAACATAGTTCTGTCCGCTAGGTGTTAGATAACCTAACTCAACAAACCGCCTGTACGGTATCTTATCTCTTTCTTCCATTATCTTTATGCGTTCGGATGGTAAGAAGAATTGAGAAAATACATAGTCAATTCCACCTCGCTTAATGATGATAGAAGCAGCGGTCAAGTCTGATGTTTGCGACAAGTCGATACCACCGACTGCAAAGCATCTTTCAAAGTCCTCTAACCGCAGTTTGTCGCACTTTGTTCTGTTGATCTCACTTGCACTAAGGAAAGCCGTTACTGAATTCTGTTTGATATTGCAGTATTTGGTTAGGAATTCCATCTTGTAGGCATGACTTGATTTTGCCTTGCGTATTTCTTCCTCGATAAAGTCATAGGAAACAGATACACCTAAATTAGGCATTGCCTTCTTAAGTTCTTGTATGTCGTCCCATTTCTTTTCATCGTCTATCATGTAGATAAACGGAAGAAATTTCTTTTCGTCTGATGTTCCCATCAATACCTGTGTTGCTCTTGCCATCAGTTCATCATACAAACCATCGTCAATATAGTTTGCTGTTGAACACGCAAAGAAGATAGGCTCTTTCCTTGCACCACCGGCAGACAACATAACATCATACATTCTTAGTCCAGATTCACCTTCCCATGCAGCGAATTCATCAAAGATAGTCATTTGAGGGTTGAAACCGTCTGACTTCTTACTAGAAAACGCAATCGGTTTAAGGATTGCATTGTTAAATGGAAAATAAATATCTGTTCTTCTTTTCTTGCTCCGTTTTAAAAGTGACGGTACACGTTCAATCATGTTCTGCACTACACGGAAAATGATTGATGCTTGCTCCAATTTTGGTGCTAGGTTGTACACTTGCATTCCTGGCTCTTTCTCTGTGTACACCGTCTTGATTTCAAGGCATGATGCAATGAGTGACTTCCCTTGCTTTCGTGCCATTACAAGCATGATTTCTCTGAATTGTCTGTATCCTTTCTCGTCTACCAGTCCATACATACACGCAATTAAGTATTTCTCCCACGGAGTCAGCTTAATTAGGTCTGTCTGCCCTTCGACATGGTGACAAAAACGCTCAATGAAATTGATTGAAAAATCAGCTTTCTTAGGGTCATAAAAAAAGTCTTGATTATCAAGACCGTTCCTTATGTATTCAAGATTTAGATTCATCCATCTTCCTAAGTTTGCTCTGCCTTCATCAACTTCCTTTTGATATTCGTCTAGGTACTTCATTCTTCATTCATGAACATTTCGAAATCATCTGCACCGCTCTTAATTGGATTTCCTAGTTTCTTGATTCCCAGAGGACTGATACCTAATTCACGGCAGTATTTCAGTATCTGATCATTGTACTGAATGTTGTTTAGGAAATAAGGTGACTTCATGTAATTGGTCTGATTAGCCTTGTTCGTAAAAGGCACGACCATTTCAAAGCCGTTCTTCTTCCATTGCCGTAGGTTGTTGTCCCTCTGTTCGCAGATATCAGCTAACGTATCAATAAGCAATTGATACTGTTCTTGATATGTGCTTAGTTCCTTCATCTGTTGGATAATGAGTTTTCTGTATCTTCCTTTTGTCATATGTCCTCGCTTTCGTAATCGTCCATCAATGTTCCGTCTGGCGCAAAAGTGAAAGACGTTCCGTTGCCATGATGTTCTTCATAGTGGCACTTGTCGCATAACGCTTCTAAGTTAGAATCGTTGAACAAAATTTTAGGGTCTTTGTAATTTTGCTTGTTGATATGGATAACGTGATGGACGCAAGTGCTAGGTTCATATCGTCCTTTCTTCAAACATCGTTCACACAACGGATGAGATTGTCTGTATGTTTTGCTCCGCTTCTCCCACGCTTTCGATGAATAAAATTTTCGTGCGTACCACCTCGCACCCTGTCTGTTAAATTCATTATTCATATACCGACATATAGCAGAAAACACAGAAACAAAAGACCTATATGCCGGTATAAAAAAAGGACTGTCTAAACAGTCCGAAAGGAGAGAGATAACGCTAGGATAGACCGTTAGCGTTACAAGGATATGACCCCATACCCTTACACGTACTATTTTAGCACAAGGTACTAGGTAAAAATTTTAAAAAGTGGGGATTTTGTACCTTTTTACCCTACTTTTTCCTATGTTTTGTGGGGATTTTACCCCATTTTGTTAGATTTTTTGTCGAGTAAAAGAAGAC
>JAEIGA010004930.1_pt1 | contig 20499 bp, 37 predicted proteins | sample 9270691 | NCBI WGS metagenome assembly JAEIGA01 (sample SAMN17057246, study PRJNA624740) | gut metagenome | biome: biome; isolation source: fecal sample | host: Bos grunniens | place: China: Xizang | collected 2019 | reverse complement strand
TGGAGGATAAATACATGAAACAGGAATGGTATAAAAGTTGGGCGTTGTGGCTCTCCATCGGCGCGCTTGTCGTGTGGGTGGTAAAAGAGATTTGGCACATTGACTTGGGTGCTAAATGGAACGAGCTTTCGGAGCTTTTGCTTGCGGTGCTGGTGGGGTTCGGAGTTATCAATAACCCCAACGTTTCTAACAGATGGGTATTAACGGAGGGTGGCAAGGATGAGCTTGACGGATGAGGACGTAAAGCGGCTCGACGACCGTTACGTCACAAAAGACGATTGCGAGCGTAAAACCGACAAGACGCAGGAAAACATCGCAGAAATGCGGGCTGATATGTCGGTAATGTGCGCCACGCAGAAAGCAACCAACAAATGGCTCGGCGTGATAGCTACGGCGATCATAACGGGCATTGTCGGGATTATCCTTGCGCGAATATTCGGAGGTTAACGGTGAATTGTAACGAATGCAAAGCCAATAAAACGGTATCGTGGGCGTATGTCGAACTGCTGAATGATGGGCATAAACAGACCATCAAGCGGCTGTGGATCGCATTGCTTGTACTTATCGTTATGCTTGCCGCCACGAACGGTCTGTGGTTGTATGAGTGGATGCAGTACGACACGATATCCTATGACCAAGATGGAAATGGAAACAATATAATCGGAGATAATAATAGGAGTTTCTACAATGAGCCAACGTATGAGGATTCGCTGGAGACGGAACAGGAATGGGATTAAAGGAGTACGGGTGCGTCGCCACAGGCGCAGACGATGATCAGCCAAGGTCTTACATCGAGTTGCTAATTGACGAGTGGATTATCGGCAAGACCAACGCATACCGTGACCGATATATCCTCAAGCGGCGATTGATTGACGGAATACCGTATTGCGCCTTGGTCGATATCGTTGAAAATAAATTCAAACAGCCAATCACAGAACGGCAACTCCGGCGTATCGTGAGCGCGGGAATCAAAACATTAAAACGGCATGGGCTGAAATAGTCCGCAAACTGTCCTCTCGGTGACATTCACCGGGAGGTCTTTTTTTTATACAATAATATCAGCAGGAGGCAAGTATGTGGCAATCATTTAATCCTAATCCACAGGGGCGGCGTGTAGGCGATTGTGCCGTCCGAGCTGTCGCCGTTGCTCTTGGTGAGAGTTGGGACGAGGCATTTTATGAGCTTGTGGCACAAGCAAAAGCGATGGCAGATATGCCGTCGAGTGATGCCGTGTGGGGTGCGGTGCTTGCACGGCGCGGTTTTAGACGTTATGCCGTACCGAATACTTGCCCCGATTGCTATACGGCGGCAGATTTCGCGGCAGACCATCCGCACGGTACTTATGTGTTGGCTTTCGGCGGTCATGTCGCAACTGTCCGTGATGGAACACTTTACGACGCTTGGGACAGCTCCGCGCTTGTCCCGCAATATTATTGGTATCGGAGGACATAAAAATGGCGTACAACTATTATCAACCGATGGGTTACCAGCCCGTCAATTATCAGCAGTATCAGCCCGCACCGCAGATGCAACAGCCGCAGATGCAGAACGGCATCATATGGGTAAACGATTACAACGAGGCGGCAATATATCCTGTCGCGCCCAATTCGGCGGTGGCGTTATGGGATAAGAACTCGGCAAGCATCTATCTCAAAAAATCCGACATGACGGGCAAGCCGTCCGTAACGATTTACGACCTTGTGGAGCGGAAAGAAGCTCCTGCCCGCACAGAAGCCCACTACGCAACGCAGGAAGCCCTTGACGGCGTTTCCCGCGCCGTGGAGGAGTTACGGGCAAGGTTTGAGGAGATGCGGCTTAAATCGCATTCTACGGCGTTAAATGAGGAGGTAGTAAATAATGGCTAATCCGTTATTCAATGCTATGGGCGGCGGCGTTCCGAATATCGCACAGCTTCTCCAGCAGATCAAGGCGAACCCCGCGCAGATGTTAGCAAAGCGGTTCAATCTTCCACAGGGGCTGACCAACCCCAATGACATTATCAACCATCTTGTGCAGACGGGACAAGTATCGCAGGATCGCATCAACGCGGCGTATCGTCAAGCGCAACAGATGGGGTTCAAAAACTGATATTCTCCGCAGCGTACGGGCGGTGGGTATAAATAACAAATCGAAAGGAACTTTTCAAAATGGCACTTACTGATGAAAGTAATGGCAACGGCTTCTATATGCCCGTTGCGCCCGCTTTCGGATATGGCTACGGCGGCGGCAACAATGGCAACAACGGCTTCGGCGGCGATTGGGCTTGGATTATCCTCCTGCTCCTGCTCGGCTGGGGCAACAACGGCAACGGCTTTGGCGGTGGCTTTGGCATGATGGGTGGCGGTATGAGTTGGGATTATCCTTGGCTTGCGAATGGACAGCAGAACATCATGACCAACACCAATAACGGCTTCCGCGATGCGATGATCAACGACGGTATCACTTCTGTCCGTGATGGCATCAACGGTCTTTCGACACAGCTCTGCAACTGTTGCGGCGATATGCAGATGGCTCTTGCTGGCGGTTTTGCAAACGCTGAAACAGCGGCTAACGCGAGGCAGATGGCGAATATGCAGCAGATATTCGGGCTTTCTTCCCAGCTTGCCCAGTGCTGCTGCGATAACAGGCTCGCTTCCGAGCAGCTCCGTTACACCATAGCGACAGAGAACTGCGCTGATCGCGAGGCACTCAACTACGCAACCCGCGACATTATCGCCGGACAGACCGCTGGCATCCAGCGCATCCTTGACAAGCTCTGCGATCAGGAGTTGCAGGCAGAACGCCGCGAGAACGCGAACCTCCGTTCCGAGCTGATGTACGCACGCGGACAGGCTTCGCAGGATGTACAGACCGCGAGGATTCTTGCCGGACAGACCGCAGAGGTCGATGCGCTCTACAACAGGCTTAACAACTGCCCCGTGGGTACTGTTCCCGTGTACGGCAGACAGCCGATTTTCTCCTGCAACAATAACAACAACTGCGGCTGCGGCTGCGGTTGTGGCGGCAATACCTTTTAAGGAGTGACGGTATGGCAGAATATTTAACTCGTGATACGGTTGAAAGCGTAGCGTTAAATACGCCGATTCCGTTTGTAGATTCTATTCCGTGCAACAAGGGATATGTGTATCATCAAAGCGGCACAGGGATTTTTGTTCTGCGCGGTATCGTCAATAACTCGTGCGCTTGTTTCGCAAGATACAATGTCGTTTTCACAGGGAATATATCCATTCCCGAAGGCGGCGAAGTGACACCTATCGCAACAGCAGTTGTGGTTTCGGGCGATGAGCGACAGGGTAGCAGGAGCATATTTACTCCTGCGGCTGTCGATGAATATGGCGCGGTCATAAGCAGGGCAACCATCGATGTTCCTCGCGGATGCTGTTTTACAGTTGCCATTGAACCCGTGAGCGGAATCGTTAACGATCCTGCCACTACGCCTACGCCTATCATCAACATTGTTGACGGTAGTGTGAGCATTCAGCGGAAAGCGTAAGAAAGGAGTTAAGCATGGAAAACATTGATGTACTGTACGACATTTGCGAAGTCATCTCCGGCGAGCTGGAGGACGCGAACGACAAAATCCGCAAAGCGGGCGATAAGCTGACCGCTGGCGATGTGGATTATATCGACAAACTCACCCACACGCTCAAAAGCCTCAAGACCACCATTGCGATGGTCGAGTCCGAAGGCGGCTCTTATGATGATGGCATGGGTGGTGGCATGAGCTACGAAAACCGTGGCGGCGGTCGCGGTGGTCGTGGCAGCAGTTACGCCGAGGGCGGCAGTTATGCCCGTGGTGGTCGCGGCGGTGGTCGCGGCAGAAACGCGAGGCGTGACAGCATGGGCAGATACTCCCGCGCTGGTGGGTATTCCCGTGCCGAGGGCGTGAAGGAAATGCTCCGCGATGCGATGAACGAAGCCGAGACCGAGCGGGAGCGTGAAGCTATCCGTAAGGCTCTGATGGAAATGGATCGCTGAACGGGGGTGATTCCCCGTGATTACGGAGCATGACCTTAACGCGGCGATTGCCGAGTGTATAGGACAGCGCGAACCGAACGCTAACACTTGCATCAAGCTGGCGGCGTTCTACACGATAAAGCACGAACTGTATCCTGATGCGGAACAGGACGCGCCTGTGTATTCCTACGCACCCGCACCCGTGGAAACAACCACGGCACACATCAACTCGGACAGCGAATTTGCCCAAGCGGTTGAGGGCTTACCTTTGGATGATGTATGGGGCATCGTTGACGAGTTGGTGGAAACCGTGAAGGTGTTGCAACCACGGGTATACGCGGCGGTGCTGCGGAAGTTGGAAGCGTTGTGATTATACAATGTGGACTTTCCGAAATGGATGTATAAGCTGAAAAACCTATACGCCACAAGGAAAAATCGAGGTTGTGTATACATTTATACACAAAACACATACACCTATAAGGAGAGAGTATGCGTATATACGCACTCTCCCCTTATAGGGTTTTTATTTTTTTGTATAATTGTATAAACAGAGCCGAAAAACCTATATGCCATATAGGAAAATCCGTGTATACATTGCATTTCCAAAAGTATAATTGTGTATATACATTATACATTTTGGGTAGAAAACCTATTATAATATGTAGATGGGGCTGTGTTTCGGGCGGCGAAAGAAAATATATTTTAAGAAATTGCGAAAAAGGTATTGCAATCGGTTGTAGTATGGTGTATAATAAAGCCATCAAAAGAACGGAGGACAAAACAATGACTACAATGTACATCGACAACAAGGCAGCCGCGAAGCACTCGATCGAGATATACGCAATCGACAGGAATGAATACAAGACGGCAGAAGAACTCAAGGAACTTGCCTATGATTGCATGAGCAAAGATGTATATCTCATAAGGGTTTTCGAGAACGACACAGAGCTTTTCACAATCAGGAACGAGAAATAATCAACATTCCCCGCCCGTGGGGACAAACGCGGGCAATCACACCGAAAGGAGGTGACCGCATGACATTATCCGAACGGATCATCAAGTTCCGCGCCGTGAACGGACTTACACAGGCACAGTTTGCGGAACGCGCCGGAGTTTCCAAGTCCACGATATCGCACTTGGAGATTGCCGAGAATTGGTATGTATCAAGGGTAAACCGTGAGCGCATCGAATACGCGCTGAACGGGGGGATCGTTAAGAAGATGAAGGAGGAATAAAAATGAAAGCGTATAAAGGATTTAACAAGGACATGACCTGTAGGGGCTTTCAGTTCGAGGAAGGCAAGACCTACACGGAAGACAAGGCGGTGCTTTGCGAGAGCGGTTTCCACGCTTGCGAGAACCCGTTGGATTGTTTCAGGTACTACGCCCCCGACGAGAGCGTGTACCGCGAGGTCGAACTTGAGGACGTCTCTCGGGAGCGGGGCGATGACACAAAGGTCGTCGGCAAGACCATCAAGATCGGCGCGAAGCTCGACGTGACGGATATGGTTGCGGCGGCGATTGAGTACGTCAACAAGCGTGTTGACGGAAACAAAAAACAGACTAACACGGGTAACTGCAGCGCTGCCACAAACACGGGCTATCGTAGTTCCGCCGCAAACACGGGTAACTGTAGCGCCGCCGTAAACACGGGCTACTGCAGCACCGCCACTAACACGGGCAACTACAGCACCGCCACTAACACGGGCAACTACAGTTCTGCCGCAAACACGGGTAACTGCAGCGCTGCCACAAACACGGGCTATCGTAGTTCCGCCGCAAACACGGGCTACTGCAGCACCGCCACTAACACGGGCAACTACAGCACCGCCACTAACACGGGCAACTACAGCACCGCCACTAACACGGGCGACTACAGCACCGCCACTAACACGGGCGACTGCAGTGCTGCTACCAACACAGGCAACCGCAGTGCCGCCACCGTGAGCGGGAAAGGCAGCGTTGCGATCGTGACGGGGTTTGCGTCAAAAGCAAAAGCGTCCATTGGTAGTGCTATATGTATTTGTGAGCGCGGCGAGTATGACGGGAAAACCTATCCGTTGCTTGCCATTAAAGCCGCCATTATCGACGGCGTGAATCTCAAGCCCGACACATGGTACACGCTCAAAAACGGCGAGTTCGTGGAGGTAGAAGAATGAAGAAGTTACTACCGTATGCAATCGCCCTTATGGTGGGTGTTGCGTTGTGGGTGCTGGTAACGCCCTTTGCCAAAGCGCACAGGACGGACAAATCGCTGATCGGCGGCGAGATGCTGATGCCCGTGTTCACGGTGGCGGGAGTGGCGGTTGTGAGTCTGACAAGGAAGGAGAGCGGGAAATGAGCATGGAACTCACCATTCAGCCGATGAACCTTTCGTCGGTTGTATTCAACAAGACAGAGATGGCGGCAGCCATAGCCGTTATCAACGAGCGGTACACGGGGCTTGTGGTGACAGACAAAGCCGAAGCCAAGAAAGACCGCGCCGAGGTCAACCGCATACTGAAGCAAATCGACGATGCGCGGAAAGCGGTCAAAAAGCAGTACGAAGCCCCGCTAAAAGCGTTTGAGGCAGACATCAAGGAGCTTGTCGAACCGCTGAAAGCATCCGGCGAGGCGATAGACGCACAGATCAAAGCCATTGAGGAACAGGAGCGACAGGAACGCCGCGAAGCCCTTGAAGCCGTATATGCCGATTTAGACGCCTGTGTGCCGCTCTCCCGCGTTTGGGACGATAGGTGGGTAAATACATCCACCAGCATGAAGAAAGCCACAGAGAGCCTTACGGAAGCCGTGAGAGCCGCAGAAACGGATATAGCAAGTATACGCGGGCTGAACAGCGCAAATGAAGCCGCATTAATAACGAAGTATCTCGGTGGCGCAACCCTTGCGGACGTGCTGGCGTATGATGCCGAATTGAAGCAGACCGCGCAGACATTCACCATCAGCGGCACGGAAACGCCGGAGGATATCGTGACCGAACTGGAGCAGGAGAACCCGCGCAACGATTATATCGTAACCGATACAGGCATCCAAGTCACGGGCAAGCCGGAGATGCACACCATCACGGTGAGTTGCACTGATGGGCAACTGGCGCAGATCGCTGGGTATATGGAACGCGTGGGCGTGTTCTTTATCGTCGAATAATAAAATATATTTCTTTACTCTATTGCAAACCATTGCAACATAGTGTATAATATCAATATCAACCAAAGGAGGTATAAACAATGACAACTTGGGAACAGATCGTCAAAGCAAACGCGGCGATCAGCACAACAGCCATCAAAGGCAAGGACTACGCCGAGGTCAACCAGCGCGTTAAGGCGTTCCGCATGGTGTATCCGACAGGGCTTATCAAGACGGAAATGCTGTCCAACGACAACGGCGTATGCGTGTTCAAAGCAATTGCCGGATACTATGAGGATGGACGCTTCTTGGAGTTGGCGACAGGCACGGCGTTTGAATCGCAGAGCGCGAGCTATATAAACAAGACCAGCTACATTGAGAACTGCGAAACATCGGCAGTTGGTCGTGCGCTGGGTTTCTGCGGATTCGGCATCGACACCAGCATTTGCAGCGCAGAGGAACTAACAAACGCACTCGCACAGCAGGAACAGCCGAAGGAGATACCCACGGAGATATTCGGATGCCCCATTGAAGATGACACACCCGAACCACCGATCCCGCAGGACAACGCAGAGGACGCTGCGTATCGCATCTTGGCGTTGAGGGCGTATCCCGTGAAGTTCCTCGACGAGAGCTGTCGCAGGAAGTTCAAGACCGATTTCCGGCACACACCCGTCAGCAAACTCCGCACGGTGCTGACCGAAGAAATGCTGAACGCTAAAATCGAAAAGGAGGCAAAGAAATGAATATCAAACACATGATGTGGGAATGTGGCATAAGGCAGAAAGACCTTGCCCGTGAAATGGGCATAGCTAACAGCGAGCTGTGCCACAGACTCTACGACGAGATCGATGGTAAGTTGCCCCGTGAGAAAGAGCTTGAAATCCTCGACACCCTTACGGATATGTTAAAGAACAGACAGAGAAGAATAGACATCGCGCTGACCGCGATAGAAATGGAGATAAAATATGAATAAACTGACCATTATCGGAAATCTCACCCACACACCCGAACTCAAGACCGTCAACGGCGATATCTCCGTGTGTAGCTTCACTGTGGCTGTTAATCACAAGCGTGACGACGGAGCGGACTTCTTCCGAGTAACCGCGTGGCGCGGGCTTGGTGAAACTTGTGCGAAATATCTCGCCAAGGGGCGTAAGGTCGCCGTAATTGGCGAGGTCTCCGCGAGAGCGTATGAGGGCAAGGACGGCGAGGCAAAGGCTTCGCTGGAAGTCACAGCGCAGGACGTGGAGTTCCTTTCGCCCCGTGAACAGAAGCCGGAAGGCGAGTTTATGGAGATAACGGACGATGAATTGCCGTTTAAGTAATTAAAAAAAGAAGGAGGTATAAAATTATGGCAAGCAAGACTATTGAGGTAATGGAGATTAAGCCCATTGAGGTTAGGAAAGGAACGGTAAGGGTACAGGGCGACAGCCCGCTCATCATGCACGCATGGAGCGAAAAGGCAAAGCGTATGATGCTTGAAGCGCAGATGGGTAAGGCAAAGGGCAAAAAGAAGGAATACAAAAGCCCTGTCGAGGATTTCATCCGCAGTATGTATTGGCTTACGGAAATGCCGGAAGTAACGAGCGATATGTCCGAGGAAGATAAGGAACAGGCGTTCAATACCGCGATTGTGAACGGCGCGAGGTTCGGCTTCCCCGTGACGGCATTCAAACAGGCGGCGATTAGCGCATCTTACCGCATGGGCTGGACAAAGGACAAGATGTCACTCCGAGGCGCGTTCTTTATCGAAGGAGAAGTGGACGATATGGTCGAGATTCATTCCGACCCGCCCACACTCCGCGAGGACATGGTTCGTGTTGGTATGGGAACAGCCGATATAAGGTATCGCGGCGAGTTCCGTAATTGGTGGGCTGATTTGACTATCAGCTACAACGTCAACGGGGCGTATAGCCTTGAGAATATCATCAATATTATCAACGCTGGCGGCTATATTTGTGGCGTGGGCGAATGGCGACCCGAAAAGGATGGTCAGTTCGGTATGTTCCATGTCGCACAGGGCAGTTAAGGTCAGGCTTGTTATGGTATGCTGATGCGAGGCTTGGCTGGCAGGGTCGTTTGGGGATAGGTTAGGTTAGGTTCGCTCCGGCACGGTATGGCAGGCGAGGCGTGGTCAGGTCAGGAATGGAGTGTTCCGGCATGGCTCGTCAAGGTTTGGCTGGTCTGGTGTGGTACGGCGAGGTGCGGCGAGGTTATGCGAGGCGCGTCAAGGCTTGGCAGGCACAAAAAAGGAGGTAAACACATGAGTGCATACAAATGGAAAACAGGTTCACAGCACAAAATCGACGCTGACACAGCGGGTGCAGTATGTGAGCAGTTGGAGCAAACGATAGGATTGACGGCGCAAACGCTGGTAGATGCAAGCCGTCCTGCGGACGCACCCCTTCACGGGGAGTTTGAATGGGACGATGCAATAGCGGCAGAATCGTATCGGCAGGATCAAGCGAGGTACATCATCCGTTCGTTGTGCGTGGTATCCGAACAGGAAGAAACACAACCCGTGAGGGCGTTCTTCACGATAGCGCAACAGCCATATGAACGAGTTGAAGCAATCATGAGTGTTGAAGAAAAGCGCACGGCATTACTTGACCTTGCATTGCGTGAGCTGAAAGCATTTGAAAGCAAATATTCCCAATTAGTCGAGCTTGCGGGTGTATTTGAAGCGGCACACAGACTCTATGATTGACTTCAAATCCATCACCGAGGCGGCTGACATGGCGCGTGTTGCCGCCTCGTTCGGTATCGAGGTAAACAGCCGCCACAAAGCCCTTTGCCCGTTCCACGATGACCGCAGACCGTCAATGCAGATATACGCACACGATTTTCATTGCTTCGTTTGCGGAGCGCACGGGGATGCAATAGGATTCGTGGCGCGGCTCAAAGGTTGTTCCATGCACGAAGCGGCGCAGATCGTTGTGGACATCTGTGGTGGCTCGATAACCGAAATGACAGCCGAAACCCACAAGCGACAGACGGAACGCAAACGGCGCGAGGAGGAATATGACCGAAATCTTGACCGCATGATCGAGGTTGAAAAAGGCATTGATAATTGCCGCGAAATGGTGTATAATGTAAGTCCCTTCAGCGATACTTGGTGCTATTATCAGCGGAAACTCGACAAGCTACTAATGGAGCGCGAGGTCATTGACGGGAGACTTATGCAGGAAAGGTTTAGGAGGTATGACGAAAAATGCAGAAATCGTTGATGTGGCGAAATACACATCCGAGCCGGAGTATGCAAGGATAGCTGCCATTAAGAACGCATTTGAGCGGCAGAAAGCCCTTGACGAATTTGCGAGGGAAGCAAAGGATCACGGCATACTTGGCGTGAAGCAGTTATTTGCGGCGTATGTCAAAGGGCAACAGAAAGGTTCGCTCCGCGCATCCAACGCCACAAACTTTGACAACCAACCAATGGAACTGTTAACAGGCGAGTGGACAGCCGACGATACAGGCATCTATAAGCGTGACGCATTCGGCGGCGAGATACAAGCGTGTACACATCCGATAATGCCCGTCATGCGTTTACGCAATATTGACACGGGCAAAGAGCAGATGATAATCGCGTTCCGGCGCGGTCATGTTTGGCAGAACACCATTGTTCCGAAATCCACGCTGGCAAGCGCAAATCAAATCATCGGGCTTGCTGACGCGGGAATCGGCGTGACGAGCGAGAATGCCCGATATTTAGTAACATATCTTCACGATACCGAGAATCTCAACTACGACGATATACCGACCATGAAAAGTGTTTCCCGTCTCGGATATGTGGGTGACGAGTTTTCGCCGTATGCCGAGGGGCTTGTGTTCGATGGCGAAGCATCATATCGGCAGTTATTCAATGCCGTGGGCGAACACGGTGACCGCGAGAAATGGCTTTCGACAATGCGGAGACTCCGTGCGGAAAGCCTTGCGGCGAGGATCGTTATCGCGGCATCATTCGCCTCGGTGCTGGTTGAACCGCTTGGGAGCTTACCGTTCTTCGTGCATTTGTGGGGTTCGGAATCCGGCACAGGCAAGACCGTTGCGCTGATGGCGGCGGCATCCGTGTGGGGCGATCCTGCCGTGGGCAAGTACATACAGACATTCCATTCAACCACAGTTGGTCATGAGCGTTTAGCGGCGTTCCTTAACAGTTTGCCTGTTATTATCGACGAGCTTCAGCTTGCAGGAGTTGACCGTAACGGTGATAAGACGTTCAATGTATATCGTCTCGCGGAGGGTGTAGGCAAGAGCCGAGGCAACAAGAACGGTGGCTTCGACAAAACACCCACATGGGCGAATACTATACTGACAAGCGGTGAAACCCCGATAATCAGCGAGAACGCTGCGGCTGGTATCCGTAACAGGGTGGTCGAAATCGAATGCACGCTGGGATCGAAAATCGTCAAGAACGGTCACGAAACTGCGGCAACATTGCGGCAGAACTACGGATTCGGTGGCAAGGAGTTTGTCGAAAACCTTGACGTGGAAACAGCTCGACAGTTGTACGAAATTTATGTCAAGCAGCTTGAGACACAGGCAACGGATAAGCAGATAATGGCGGCGGCGGTGTTGCTTGTCGCTGATGAGCTGGCTACAAATCTGCTGTTCAAGGACGGGCTTGCACTGTCGGCGGCAGAATTGGCGAACTTCTTACAAACCGACGCGGATGTGGACATCAACCAACGGGCGTATGATTTCCTCTGTGGATGGATCGCGCAGAACAGCGCGGCATTCAAGGACGATGGCAATTCACGGGAACTGTACGGTGTATTGGAATCGTCGTTGGACGACGGCGAATACGATACCGCGTACATTATCAAGACCACCATGCGCGACTTATTGCAGCGCAACGGTTACAGTTACAAGAGCGTTCAAGCGTGGTTGGCGCAGAGAGGCTTGCTGACCATGCGTGGAAGGAACTACACAACACAGAAACGAATCAACGGCGTGTTGACGGAATGTTATAAGGTGCATCTGCCGTCGAGCTTGCCGGAAGAATGGATGACGAAATAAGCGGGAGCAATAAGCGGGAGAAATCCCGCTTAAAATATATTCTTCAAAGGTATTGCTTTTTGTTGTAAGATGATGTATAATGAATACATCAAAAGACAGGAGGACGGAACAATGGCGAAACGATTTGTTGTGCAGTGGAAATGTAATCGGTGGGTTAATTTCACCGATGGTAAAGGAAACACGCTGTATTTTGAATCAATAAATGACGCTCGTGAATTTCAAAAGGGGTTAAAAAGCGAGACGAGGATTGCCGAATATTTAGGCGGGCGCAAATACATTGCGACACTATAAGCAACCCTTCCCCGCCCGTGGGGACAAACGCGGGCTACAATGTATACGCGTTTATACATTGTCCGACCAAATGTATACGCTGAAAAACCCATATGGCGTATAGGGAAATTGAAGGTGTTTATACAATTTATACATTTTCACGCAACATACCCTATATAGAAAAAATGGATGGGTATACACGCACTCTCCCCTATAGAGAACGATTTTGTTGTATAATTGTATAAACAGAGCCAAAAAACCTATATGAACATTAGGAAAACGAGCATATACATTGCAAAAAAATGTATAGAAAAAAGTATAAAAGTATAAACAGGAGGTATGAAATGAGTAAAACCATCGACTTGGACGCGGCAATCGCCGCAATTATGAGCGAACCGAGTGAGGTTCGATATCCCGTGTATTACGCAGAAAAGCTGAAACGGCTTTCCACCGTCCCGCAGGAGATGAGCGCGAGGGAGTATATTAAACAGCAGTTTAGGATGTGTATGACACAAAGTGACGGCGTAAAATGCGAGGGTTGTCCTTTGTCTCCAAGTGTAACGGGCGAGTATTGTGACACTTATGAGGTGCTTCATCCCGACCAAGCCGTTGCCATCGTCGAGAAGTGGGCGCAGGAGCACCCCGAAGAAAGGAGCGAGGAATGAAAGAGTACATCGAGAAAGAGGCGGCGATAAAAGACGCCGAATTTATCCGAACCTACCTAAATGACTTACATGACGGCGGGTGGCTTGAAATTACCAATGTCGATTGGCGTGTGCTGACGGACATGATAGACGATGTGGAGGACATTCCTCCCGCCAATGTCAAGCCCGTGGTGAGGGGTGAGTGGATAGACGGAGGCTGGGAGGGAGACAAGGCTTTCCAAATTGACGGACGCGGTAATTGTTGGCACGTATCAAAATGCTCCGTTTGCGGTTTTAAGAAGAAGGGAGCAAAGTCCAACTACTGTCCCAACTGCGGCGCGGATATGCGAAAGGATGACACCGATGAAGATTAAAACACATCTCGATCCCAACGCAATCACGCCCACACGGGCGCACAGTACCGACGCGGGACTTGACCTATATGCGCCGAAGGACATTGAGATGCTGTGGTTAGGTTCGGAAAGCTCCATTTGCATCGACACAGGGGTGCATATCGCCATCCCCGAAGGATATGTCGGTATGCTCAAGAGCAAATCCGGTTTGAACGTCAACCACGGCATTGTTAGCGAGGGTGTGATCGACGCGGGATATACGGGGAGCATCGTGGTCAAACTTTACAACCACAGCAAGACGGGACACGCGATATTAGCTGGCGACAAAATCACGCAGCTTGTGATACTGCCGATAATCACGCCGGAGCTTGAGCTTGTGGATGAATTAGACGCCACGGAACGCGGCAACAACGGCTTCGGAAGCACGGGGAGGTAATCATGCCAACATTCAAGAACATGGACGCTTGTCTGCCGTTCCTCAAGGATAAGCTTGCCCAAGAGCGTGAGCCGATTCGCAGAGCGGGGATCAAGATCGCGATAGACATCATGACCGCTCTCCCGTCCGAAGAAGTGCAGGAAGGTATCATCTGCCGTGATTGCTTTTTCTACAACAAGGCAGAACATAAATGCAACCACAAAAACGGATTGATGGGGCGTGTTCGACCGCAGATGTATTGTTCATATGGCAGTTATCACCATGAAGCCGTTGATGATGACGACGAGGACTTCAGCGAGTTTGACGAGGAGGAATAACTTATGTCACGATTTACCGAACGAGAATATGAAGATATGTGCCATGAAATGGTCGGCAAGCGGTTTTCCCATTTGACCGTGACCGAATATCTCGGAGTCCAAAAATCAAAGTTTGGAAAACACGGCAACCGTATGTTGAAAGCTCGTTGCGATTGTGGAAACGAGTTCACGGCAAGGGCATCGGATGTCCGCCTCGGCAAGCTCAAACGGTGTTCGACTTGCAGCCGGATGTTAGCCAAACACACAACGATCTGTTGGAATTGCGCGAAAGCGACTAATCTATATCTTTGCCCGTGGGCTGGTGGAAAACCCCGTGACGATTGGGACGCAGAAGAGGCTGTTATTGACGGCATGAACACATGGAGTGTGCGAAGCTGTCCGGGGTTTAAAAGAGGGTAAAAATATATTTTAAAAAGGTATTGCGTATCGTTGCAATATGGTGTATAATGAATACATCAAATCAAGGAGGTACAAACAATGAAAAGGATTTTCGTTGAAAGGCTTTGGGGTATGGTCAACAGGATCGACAGCGTGGAGAAAGCTGATATTGCCGCCGAGTTCCTTAAGGAGTGCGAACTCACCAACGAAGATTGGGACGAGTTGATGATGGCGGTTACCGCGCAGCGCAGGCTCGCTCTTGATATTGAGCGCGATGCCGACCGTAAGCCGGAATATAGGCGGTACGCATAACATTATCATCCCCGCCCGTGGGGATAAACGCGGACAACCAATTAAAGGAGGTACAAGCAATGATTTGGGTTTATCCGTTAGAGGTCGCCGTTGAGGGCGGCTATACCGAAGTGATCTATTTCAAGAGTGCGATTGACCGCGCAGAGTATGCCGACAGGAACGGGGGCTATGCACTCGCTCGCCGGAAGGTGGATGCAAGGGTGGTGGAGGCGTGAGACTATGGCATAAGAACTTGATCGACGTGCTGCCCGATAACCAGATCAAAGGGCAATGGCGGGAATGCTGCCTGATCGCAAAGGCGTTGCACGACGGCAACCTAAACCATCTGCTGGTGAATAAGGTGAAGGAGTATCCGCTGGGTGAGTTTCTTGCATATACAAATCGCGTTATTGAAGCGATGTATGATAAAAAGAAATTTAAGGTGCATACAACGAGTTTTTTTAAGTGGGTAGCTTTGTGGAATTTGCCGTACAGCAAATCGTGGGTAAGGTACACAACGGAGCAAATATATCCACATTGGCACAACGACCGCTATCTGCTCCAGTGCTATTACAACCTTCAGGAGAAGTACGATTGCGGCGGGATCAGCGAGGAAGAATGGAAACGGGTTGAAAACAGGGTAAACCAACTGTTAGGCGGTGGCGACCAATGCTAACCCTTCGCCCTTACCAACAGGAATGCCTCGACGCGATCCCCGACCACGGGGCATTCCTCGTTCAACTTGCGACCGGGCTTGGCAAGTGTTTTGCGGCGGGAACGCCGATACTGATGTACGATGGCACAATCAAACCTGTTGAACAAATCTGCGTTAACGATGTCATTATGGGTTGGGACTCGCAACCGCGCCGAATTATGTCAACGACAAGCGGACAGGAAATGATGTACCAAATTGACCGTCCGAAGCATGAGCCATATACCGTGAATGAAAGCCACATCTTGTCACTTGAAATAACGGGGATGGGGTGCAAGTATGTTTACGATAGCAACGGCAATAAATATAAATCTCACGATATTTGCAATATAACCGTTAAAGATTATCTGTCGTGTAGTAATACATTTAAGCACGTTGCGAAAGGATTTTGTAGGGCTGTTGATTTTACCCCGCAACCTGTTGCCGTTGATCCATATCTTTTAGGGCTTTGGCTTGGAGATGGGAAAAGCCGCGCTCTCGACTTTACCACAGCGGATGAAGAAATTGTTGATTTTTTGCAAGCATTTTGCAAAACAAACGGGTGGAATCTGACGAGGCATGATCCCACAGGAAAAGCCTTTTGTTATCGCATAGGTACGAACAGGAAACATTCCGCATTAGTTAAATGGTTTCGTGAAAATGTGTTTTTAAACAAGCACATACCTCAAGAGTACATCGCTAATAGCCGAGAAGTGCGGTTAAAGTTATTAGCGGGTTTGCTTGATACGGATGGATGCTTGAATTCTTGCGACCACGCAACTTTTGAATATTGCACCAAAATAAAAGAGTTGCGCGATCAGGTTGCGTTATTGTGCCGAAGTTTAGGTTTTACGGCAAGAGCGTTCTCGCGGTATAATAAAAAGTACGGACGCGAATACTATTACCTCACAATATTCGGAGACACGGCGCAAATACCGACGTTAATAAAACGAAAAAGAGCGCATACGAATCACAATAAAAACAATTTAAGGCACGGTATAAAGGTTACGCCTGTTGGCGTGGGGACGTATTATGGTTTTGAGATAAGCGGAAACGACCGAATGTTTTTGCTGGGTGATTGCACCGTGGCGCACAATACCGTATGCTTCTCGCAACTGCCCCGTCGTGGCAAGATGCTGATAGTCTCCCACCGCGAGGAGCTTGTCAGGCAGCCGCTGAAATACTTCTCCTGCACGACCAGCATTGAACGCGCCGAGGAACACGCCGACCACAGCGCGGAAGTCATCTCGGCATCTGTGCAGAGCTTAACCCGCAGATTGCATCAGTACGCGCCTGACGAGTTTGATATTATCGTTGTGGATGAGGCACATCACAGCCCCAGCCCGTCATATCGCCGCATAATCGACTATTTCAAACCCCGTCTGTTGTTGGGATTCACCGCAACGCCGAACCGCTCCGATAACGTCCGTATGGATGATATCTACAGCGAGATCGTGTTCAGCCGTGACTTGCGGTGGGGAATTCAGAACGGTTGGCTGTCGGATATCTTCTGTCGCCGCGTGAATATCGCTTTCGACTTGTCGGGAGTACATACCCGCGCAGGAGACTTCGCCCCGCATGAACTCGATGATGCTATGACAGGCACGGAACACGCCATTGCGGAAACCTATCGGAAGTATGCCGAGGGCGCGACGCTGATATTCGCATCGTCTGTGAGGCACGCAGAGGCGATTTGCGAGGCGATAGGAGAGGATGCAGTAGTTGTCACGGGCGAGACTAAAAACCGCTCACAGCTCATCACAGCGTTCACAGAACGGCGTATCAAATGCCTTGTCAATTGCATGGTGTTCACGGAAGGTACGGATATCCCGCTGATCGAGACTATCATTATTGCGAGACCGACACAGAGCGACAGCCTATATACGCAAATGGTCGGTAGGGGTTTGCGGTTACACCCCGACAAGAAGCGGCTGAACCTCATTGATTGTGTGGGCGTGACAGGATCGCGGCATTTATGCACAGCACCGTCGTTGTTAGGCATCAGCTTGGATGATGTCCCCGAAGCGCGAAGGAACGAAGTGCAAGGAGATTTGTTCAAGCTCGATGAGCTGGCGATATCGGCAGCAGATTGCCCGCAGGGATGGATACGGAATGTTAAGGTTGTGGATTTGTGGGCAAAAACCAACAACTATGTCCTGCACGACGTAGCATGGTTTAAGATGCCGGATGGCTCGTTGAGATTGTCGTTGCCGCATTACAAGGTATGCGTGACCGCACCCGATGAGCTTGGGCGTGTGCTGGTGGATGGTATCCAAATGGACGCACAAGCGGCTTATGACCGCATATATAAGGATCTGCGGGAGAACCATACCGAGGAACGGCAGTTGTGGGACAGGAACGCCATCAAGCGATGGGGCAAAGCACCCGCAACGGATAAGCAGAAGGCGTTGATCGAACGCAGATGCAGAGGATTTGACGCAACGGACTTGACAAAAGAAGAAGCAAGTCTTATACTGAACAGAGTATTGGCACGATAAGGAGGTACAATTATGAAATCACTATGCGACAGTTGCCGCACCCATTGGATGCGCGAGGAAAACGAGTTTTGTGAAGCCCGCAACGAGATGTTCAAGCATTTCTGCGAGTACATGGACTATTGCCCGCATTACGATTGTATGCCGATAATCGAGCGCGAGGACGATGGCACGGAGCGTTGCGGAATGTGCGGTGCGTTACATCTTGGTTGGGATGTTTGTCCGAATTGCGGCGCGGATTATCGTCCCAAGCGTGAAAGGGAAGTCACCCGTGTGTATCATGCCGAAATCACTCGTATCGACAAGAACGGCAATGAATGGGACGAAGCTGACTTAACAGACGCACAGCGCGAAATGAGCAGGATATTAGGGCAGATATTCAACGGAGCGGATGATGTGAAATGCACAGGAATCCAGCAGTTTGTGAGGGACGGAGAATGAGCGAGTTTGATTTAAACCTGACATTTAACAAAATACACATTCTCGCTTGTATGCGGCTTTTAAAGCCTGACGGTAATGGTGGATATGTAATCACGGAGAATTGGTGCTTTGATGGGCGTTGTGTAGATAACGTGAATATTGGGCAGACGTGGGTATCATTTATTCATTCAGATGCGGAGTATTCCGTTCCATCCAGCGTTGTGGTTATTCGTTATGTTAAGCATTATGAACAGTAATATCCCCACCGAAGCCCAAGAGCAGAAAGCCGTATTTGAATGGTCGATGTATAATCGCGCTAAATATCCCGAATTGGCGTTGATGTTCCATATCGTCAATGAGGGCAAGCGCGACGCGATCACAGGACGGCATCTCAAGCAACAGGGCATGAAGAAGGGTGTTCCCGATATATGTCTGCCTGTCGCCCGTAAGGGGTATCACGGGCTGTATATCGAGATGAAGCGTAAGAACGGCAGACCATCGCCGGAGCAGTTGTGGTGGCAAGACCGTTTGCGCGAACAAAAGTACAAAGCTGAAATCTGCCACGGCTGGGAAGAAGCTGTGGAAGTGTTGGAGGATTATTTGAAATGAAAATAAAAAAGCCGAAGCACGGTGCGTTTTTTGTGTATTGTTATGAGTGTAAGCATTGGCAGTACCGCGAAACCGTTGGATGCGCCATACTTGGCGTGTGTACGGCAATTAAGGACAACCACACGCAACAAGACGCTTACGACCCGCCCTGCGGTTTGTTTTGTAAAACCACTTGACAATCACATACAGAGGTGCTATACTACAAGGGTAGTCTCTTGGGCTATAAGATACCTCCTTCTTTGGGCTAAATGCCGTCCGTCTCTCCTTCTGCGGGCGGCATTTGGCTTTTATAGTTGACAAAATGCAAATAGTGGTATATAATGGGCGCGGAGGTGACTAAATGGCAAAAGGCAATTATGCCGAATGGCTGACCGATGACGGGCTTCTCCGAATAAAAGGGTGGGCGCGCGATGGTCTTACGGATAAACAGATAGCTGGAAATATGGGAATATCCCGCTCCACTTTTTATGAGTGGCAAAGGCAATTCTCGTCCATTTCGGACGCCTTAAAAGAGGGTAAAGCTCCCGTTGACATAGAGGTTGAAAATGCTCTATTGAAATCCGCACTCGGCTTTATAACAAAGATAAAGAAACCAATCAAGGTGAAGATTAAGGGTTTTGACGATAATGGTCGTCCTATCGAGGAAGAGCAGATAAAATACGCGACAGAGGAAGTATTCACACCACCACAAACAACGGCGCAGATATTTTGGCTTAAAAACCGTCGTCCCGATAAGTGGCGGGATAAGCCCGTTCCCGAAGTTGTGCAAGTTGCAAGCCCGATTGACGAAATCACGCAGGAGATATTCAAAATCCAACAGGAACAGCGGGAGGACGATGAAGAGTGAACGACGCATTATACAAGAACATGCTCAAAGAATGGACAAAAAGATTGGGCTTGACCGATTGGCGAATCAAATTAAAGACTAATTGTGCGCCCGACGATATGCCAACTGAAGGCGCCGGATGTGCGGAATTTGCGGATACAATTAAATGCGCGTGTATTTACATCCTCTCACCCGATTATTATGGTGATAGGATAATCCCGTTCGACGGCGAGGAAGTGCTTGTGCATGAGCTTCTCCACTTAAAATTAGCGTTGATACAGGATGTGAAAGACGAGTTACAGGAGCGATACGTACATCAGCTTCTTGACGATATAGCGCGGGCTCTTGTGGATGCCAAAAGGAGCAACCAATGATACAGATCGACAATATCGAAACCTACGGCTGGGAATCTGCTATTCGCGGAATGCGTAATCCGATGAACTCGTGGGATAAAAGCGACAGCACTTATTGTTGCGGGAGAAGTGAAATTTGTGATTGTTGTTCTATAAAGCCTGTCGATGATTACGCCCCTTGTTATTCAGCGAGTGAAAATAAAGGACGATTATTCGTTCTTGGCAAAAGCGATCGTGAGCTCGCGTTAAAGCTTGCCAAAGCCGGAACGGAACATAGTAAGTATCTGCGGATGATAACCGTCACGATGGATATCA
>JAEIGA010004929.1_pt1 | contig 20502 bp, 17 predicted proteins | sample 9270691 | NCBI WGS metagenome assembly JAEIGA01 (sample SAMN17057246, study PRJNA624740) | gut metagenome | biome: biome; isolation source: fecal sample | host: Bos grunniens | place: China: Xizang | collected 2019 | reverse complement strand
TTTTTCTATATATTTGCAAAGCCATTAAAGTTTCATTATCATAACCTTCTTTGACAATCATTAAATAATTATGCTCGGAGTCTGTAATTGTATTCCCCGTAGAATTAACAAGATATCCACCAATAATCTGTCTAAATACATCATATTTAATATCATTATCTCTAACTGACAAATGAGCATAATATAAATCACAAATGCATTCTATACTTACAGTAATACTGCCATCTGTACTCCAACAGAATTTTCCTATTGGTAAATGTTTTGCTTTAATGATAAGTGGGAAATCGCCAGAAGTTCCTGCCTTATATGTTAAAGTATTTCCTGTTAAATCTACCATACCATTTTCTATGGTATAATTATCATTCAACAAATCATAACCAACAGATGTGATATTGGTCTTCAATATAATACATCCAGTCTGACTATCATTAACCGCCTCAAACGCAACACTGGATGAAATATTATAATATGAAACAGTTATTTGAATCATACCAGTATCTACAGTCATGCCATGAGTTGTTTTACCAATAGCACGTACATAATAAATATAATTATTTTTAAGACCATAAATAGTATGAGTCATATCTGTTTCTGTATAAAATGATTCAGAAGTATAGATTAACTCATTCGTCATATCATAAACATAATACTTATATTCATTAAGTGTTTCTGTTTCAGATTGTGCATATGTCAATGCCAAATCAAAGTTAGCGGCAGAAATAGTATCTCCATCATTTACATTTGAAAAATAAAATTGCGGAGTTGTAAAGCAATAGAAGAGTACTGCGTCTGATAAATTACTATAGTTGTCATTCGCGTCATATACCTGAATTTGAATCAGATAAGAATGACCAACCTCTAAAGTGTCGGCTGCTAATATATGATTTAATTTCAGACCCTCTTGTTTTACGTTATATACCTCTGTTTGTGTTTCATTATCAACAATAACAGCTCTGTTCGCAACGGCTTGATTACCAGAATAAGAGAATTCAAATGTATGCGAATAAGATGGGTCAAAGGCGTTAATTGCATATATCAAAGGAGTATTTAACGTCATGTAATCACCTTCTTTCTCTTTTTGTAATACAGTGCTAAAATAGCAATTTATACCATACTTCTACCCATTAATTTAACATAACGGCACATAACCAAATCACCATTGGTTGATGAATTTATAGTATGGCTATTATATATAACTCTAATTGCTTTGGCTTGAATATTATTTAAATCTATAGTCTTGTCTGATTTTGCTGCCAGTGCATATGTACCAACACTTTCAAATACAACATCATCCTCTGATACTTGCACCGTGATAGTACAATCATAATATGTATAACCCATTGTGTAATTTGAGGATAAAAACATATTATTTATAGCGCAAATATTGGGTAGACTAATGGTAAAATATGCAGTACTTCCACTGCTTATCCATACCCCCACATCATCAGATAGTAAATTTTTAACAGCATGACCTGCACTAAATTGACTTGAAGCCGTTATGGTAACATTTTCCAACAAGCAGAGGTTATCATATATAGCAAGATTCCCTGCTTTCCAATCAACCCATTCGCCTTCAAAACAGATTTGTACCATGTCGGTTTCTGCATTATAACGCATGGTCAAATTATTATTTAACGTACTAATATCGGTCTTACTTGCCGCACCCATCTCTTCTAAAGTAATACTTTGTGAACCATTAAAATCAGCATTACCAATCTTAACCGCAGAACTTAACTTACTTGCACTTAATACCGCTTTCTCGGAATCACTTGTATTATCAACCTTACCAAGACCAATATTTGCTTTCGTGATATTAACTTCGCCAGTACGATACTCAGTTTCAGCATCACCTTTTACAGAGGTATATACAATACTACCCGTTCCAGGTGTATAACCCAAAGCATTAATAATATCTTGGTCAGTTAAAGCTTTCCATTCTGCGTTTGTACCGTCAGAAGATAACAACATACCAGAAGTATTCTCTACTACATCAGGCACATGTATTCCATGAGAACTAGAAGCTTTTCCATCTAACTGTGTCTGAATAGGACTTGTTACACCTTTGAGTTGATTAATCTCTTCGGTTAATACAGTGGCTCCATCTAATTTGTTCAACTCATCAGCCGTTGCATTAACACCTAAATTAATCAGTGCTTGTGTTGCAGAAGTAGCACCAGTTCCACCTTGAGTAATTGGAAGAGTAGTATTGTTACCACCCGTTATATGTCCTTGACTATCTACTGTTACTTGTCTATATGTACCAGCGGTTACTCCACTAAGAGGATGTTGATATACTACGGTTTCTGTATCATTAACAAGAACATTACCATTAGTGGTAGATTTACTTGTCTTAGTAGCGTCTGTTCTCGCATGTGTAGAATTAGCGTGGGAGAGTGCGGTAGCAAGATTGTTCTTATCAGTTTGAGTTGTGTGAAGAACAGTATTGCTAATGTGAGTGTCTAATTCTAACTGAGTTGCCTTTTCTCCAATAGCTGCATTAATTGCGTCCATTGCTTCTTCGTTGTCTGCCAAAGTATCAGAAATCTCTTTTAATGTATTTAAAGTTTCTGGCGCACTATCAATCAGTTCAGCAATTTTTGCGTCCGTATAACCAGTGGCTTGTTCATAAACACCATCTATTTCTGGTACATATCCAAGAGCATTTTCAATATCTTTTGCAGTAATTTCACTACGAATTGTCTCAGATGATTTATTTTCAACATTACCTAATTCAATTTGTTCTTTGGTTACATTATGAGGATTGCTTGTATCAGACTTATGAGTATCCAAAGCACCTTCTAAAAGTTTACCTTGACTACCCTCATAGATTGTATTTGCTACCTCTCCAAATGTAAGATATCCAGCATCTATTTTTGAAGTAGAATCTAATGGAACAATACCATTAGCTACACCAATTTCACTATTTTCAATATAAACATCTTTTATATCTTGATGTGTCTTCACATAATCAATTAATACTTTGGCATTGATTTTATATGTTGTAGTTCCAACTTCAATAACTAACACATCTGAATCATCTATTTTATCTAAGGAATTTAATTGATTAATCTGTATTTCTTTTGCCATATAATCACCTCAATCCACAAATGTGCATGTTATGTAACTGTCCACATGGAATTTTTACCCATACATGAGCACCAAGTGAGAGAGAAACAGGAATAGCACATTTAACCTTATATTTTTGTTTTTCTTTAATAATGATGTAAGTACCATCGTCATTAATTCCATATACGACAGAGGGAAATGTTTTGTCGCATTCTTCTTTTTTCTTTTCTTTGCGAATCGCTTTTAAAACTTCATTTGCTATTGTTTGTATTACGTCCATTCATTTCCTCCATGAAAATAGACCAGATAGTTATTCACCATCTGGTCTATGAAACATAATTAAATATTACCTTTTGTTAATTGCTTGAAGCATAACATTAGGAAGTCTCTTGACAATTTGTTGACCAAGTACATCTACATTCGGAACATCATGCAAATGGATATCTCCAATGCTTAAAGTCACAGTAGGGTTATTATTCTTAACCACATCCTTCAAATATGAATAATCGGGAATAGAAGTATTAAACATCTTGGTATAATCAATAGGCACAAGATTCTGTCTTATTGTATCTGCAAGATTAATCTGTTGTCCCTTGGTTAATACAAGTTCTCCCTTTTGAAGAATGGCAGGCACTTCGTCCGATAATAACTCACCACGTCCTGCGCTCTGCAAAAGTTTAAGACGCTTATCCGATGAAAGAGGAGTTTTATCGCCAACGTAACCGCCTTCAAGACCGTTGTGGTAAGTTTTTACTTTTTTGACATAATAGGATGGTTCATTTTCATCTATACCCTTGCTCATGGCATCTGCATATTTCTTAGCATCATCCTGATTATCAAAAGTTTTGACTGTTTCTGCATTACCCTCGTAAATTACTTCGTATGTCTGAATTGAACCACTACCATCAGTAGAGCCACTACCAATAGAATTTAAAGCCCTATTCTGTTCATTGGCTGACTGCCAAGCTGCATCAACTATCGCTTGTTGAATTCTAAAATAAGTATCCGCAAAGGTGTTGAGAACATCAATTCTGCCACTAAGAATCTGTGATTCCCAATCTGCGCCAAGAATAGACTGTGCAAGCATTTCATTTTGAGTTCGCTCATGTTCTTTACTAATGTCATTCCACTCGTCTTTATAACGCTCCAATTCTTCAATAGAAGAGTCCAAAGCCTCTTGTTCTTTTTCAAGACCATGAATTACCTCTTCAAATTCAAGATTTGATAATTCATCTTGAGCATTACGGATTTCATCATGATTTACATCATATGTAACACCTTTACTGCCCGTATATAACTTGGTAGTTCTTTGTGCATATGACTGTTGAAGTTTATATCTCGCTTCCTCTAAAGCAATAGCACGCTCTTTCTCGTCATTCTCTTCACGCAATGCATCAATTGTACTTTGAATAGCGTCCTTTTCAGATTCAATTCTTTCGATTTCCTCATCAATGCGATATGTAACGGCAGAAACTACGGCATCCATTACATCTTGTTGAGATTCTAACATCTCCTTGGTATAGCCATGATAATCCTCTGCTGCAATTTTCCCCTCTTTAAACATCTTCTTTAGAAGATTAGAAACGGTGTTACAGTAGGTATTGTAATCAATTACACCTTTTTCAAGGGACTTCTTTTGGAAATCCATATAGGATGTAATGTATTCCTTAGTAGCTTTCTCTGCATCTTTAACAGAATCGGCTACAGACTTGAAAGAAGTAGAATAACCACCACTAGCAACCTTATCATAGTTTGCCAAAGCATTTCTTAGAGCAATAATCTGTGCTTCAGCATTATTGAATTCGCCAATACTTTCTTGTTGTTGTAACTTAGTTGCTTCTATATCAGCTAATTTTGCATTTGCAAGATTAATGAATCCCGAAGCTGAATTAGACGCAATAACTCCATCTTCCTTCAATCTACTTGCAATATCAGTTTTAAGAATCTCTAAATCTCTAATCTGATTTTCAATCTTTACCTTAACTAATTCTTGCATTGCTTGTGCGTTAATAGTACAAGCTCCCGTAGTAGCATTAAATTGAAGAGCAGTTGCATAACCAGACTCCGCCAATTTCATCATCGTATCAACTGAAATCTGTCCAAATTCTTTCTGCTCGGAAAATGCATCGTTTAGGTTGGAGATAGAAGAAATAGCGTCTTTAGCAGAAGAGGAGAATGACTTGATTTTATCTTCAAGTTGGTCGTATGTTAATAAATCGGTTATTCCATCGGGATTTTTCTTAGACTCATTGTACATCCTAACTGCTTCTTCAGCAGAGTGAGCACCTTCTGTAATCTTATTCCAATAATCAATTTCTTCAGTTGTATTGATTGAATTATCCGCAAAGAATTTTTCTAAATCAACATTAGAGCCAGTGCCAAACCCTTCAATTGCAGTTTTGATTTCTGCTTCATCACGATACATCTCGTCTTGGAGATTATGCATTTCAACATCCCAAGCATCTGCTACTCCAAAAGCATTATCCAAATTACCATTAGTAATTTTTTTGCCGTTTATTTCTGTATCTACTTTATAAACAAGCCCATATCCACCATTTGCAGGATTATCTGCTTCTAACACATCAGAGGCATTTAATATTTTATCAAGATAATTATTAAGAGCATCGCCTTCAAGAATAGTTCCGTCTGGAAGAATAGGAGTGAAGTGAATAATTTCATAAGAACCATCATCCAATTGTCTTTCTTGAAAAGAAGTAGAAGTAGTAGAATACGTTCCATCATCATTTATTACGACAGGACGATTATTAATATCTACATTTCCTACATAATTAGACCCAGAATATAATTCTTTACGTTTGTCACTTGCTTCTTGATATTTATTTTTTAGGTCATCGAGAGCTTGAGTTTCACTCTCTGCGAATTTGTTGATAGCATTTTGATATTTGGCTTCTACATTATCTACATCTTCAAATCCAAGTTGAATTTTCAACTCATTTTCATCCCTATGAAGATAATCAGCAATAGTAGTAATATAGGAATTTACAACTGACTGTATCTCTGTAGGAGACATATCTTCTGTATCTAATGTAAGCAAGTTAATTAACGCATTTTTTACTTCTTGATTATCAGAAGATAATCCTTGAACTAAAAAGTTTACATATTCACCCACTTGTTCTTTTGAGCCAGTCATAAGAACTTGAGCTATATCTGAAGCAGCTGGTAAACTATTGAGAAGCAATGAAGCTGCAGATTGTGATTGCTCATCTAGCTTTTTAAAATCTTCGTTTGTCATTAGATAAGCATTCGCAAGTGTTTTTACATTTTTAAAATCGCTTTCGATTTCGGCATTGTAAGTTTGTAACAACACTTTTGCAGATTCTTTAGCTTTACCTAATTCTTCATCTGTGATGATACCATCTTCATCTAAATCTATTTTTAACTTAAATGGTAGAAATTCCGACCCAACAATTAGTTTTTCAGCGTCAGTCATACCATCATAGAAACCAGCAGACGCTTGTTCCCTTAATGTAGTATACACTTGCGCATCCATATCGGAAGTCATGAATGCTTTCAATTCTTCGATTGCAGTGGTAATATTAGTTCCTTTTCCCTTGTCTTCACTCAAAGAATATTTCCAGTCTGCAATTATATCATTACCATCAGAGTCTTTTCCTGATGCAATTAATGCATTATATGCAGCTTGTTCCTCTGCTTTATACGCCTCTGTAAGAGCATCTACATTCCCTTTTAATTTAAGAATGGCGTTACCCTCATTAGTGTACCCTTGAACCATTGTAGGGAACATCTCAACAATATCATTTACGATAGAATTATATTCTTCGTATTCTTCTGATGTAAGAGATACATTTTCGCCAAGATTATTGACACCCTTTGAAAGTTCTTCATATCTGTCAGAGATTTGTGCAACTGACTGCTTATGAGAGTTGACTTTATTCATAGCGTCTTCATATGCATTAATCAAGTCTTCGGTTTTTTCTTTTGCTTCTTCGGCAGAAAGATTAATTGCGTCATATACTTTAACCAATCCAAATATAGCAGTACCAACTAGGGCGATTGTAGTTAAAATTGGATGTGCATTAACTAGAGATTTTAATGAAGCACTAAGTCCTTTAGTTGCCTTACTGAGACCAAGGGTTGAAGTGGTCGCACCCTTTTGAGAGGCTGAAAGACCATTAGTAGAAGCAATATTTTTATAATTTTGAGCGTCTGTAGCGAATAACTGAACCAATTCAGAACGTTGTGCGTCAGTCATCTCTATGGTTGCTGTTTTAGCTAATATTTCGGCACCTGTCATTTTACCCAAAGACTCTGTTAACTTATTAAACGTTGCGTCTGAATATGAGGAACTGTTAAATTCATCTATTAAATTAATAAACTCGCCAAAGTCTCTTAATTGCTAGATAAAAATAACTGGTTTTATATTTTTATTATATGTGTTACAATTACTAAAAAGGAGGCGCATATATATGTTAATCAAATGTCCTGAATGTTGCAAAGAAATATCAGACAAGGCTTCTAATTGTATTCATTGTGGTTTCCCATTAACACAAGAAGTCGAATCCAATTTATGTATAATCAATAGTAAGAAATATGACTTATCTGATATATTATCAGTTATTGTAAACGACCATAATAAAACAGAGGTTCTAATTAACATAAGACAAAAATGTGATTTACAAATTAAAGATGCTGTTAATTTGTATAATATAATTTTACAAGAACATAAAATACCGAAAGAATATAATTGTCAAATTGATTTAGTTCAACAAGACAACAAACCCAAATGTCCAATTTGTAACTCAACTAATTTATCCAAAATATCTACAATGTCAAAAGCAAGTAGCGTAGCATTGTTTGGCATCTTTGCTATGGGTAAGGTTAGTAAACAGTGGAAGTGTAATAGTTGTAAGAGTGAGTTTTAGGAATGAGATAGAGTAGAAGAGCAGAAGGGGTGTAAATTATGTTTACATCCTTTTCGTTTGCTAAAAAATGAATTGAAAAAGAGCATTGATGCCGAAACACCAACGCTCTGAATCTCCGTGAGCCTCACACCTAAGTTCTATTAACTAACCCAATGGCAGAATAACTTATAGGCAGGACTCTGTAAAATATAACACTTTTCCGTGGAACTTCCTGTTCCGTTGAATAGTATTATAAAGTAAGGGTATGCGGTTTGTCAATAGTTTATTCAAGATTCTTTGCTCTTTGACTCCAAATCTTTAATTCTTCTTGACATTTTTTCATTTTTAGCTTTCAAATTTTCTATTTGTCTTTCCATATTTTCAACTCTATTTTGAAGCGTCACATTCTTTTCGAGAGTTTTCTTTAATTGCCTATGTAAGTCTGGTAGTGCTATATAAAATAATTGCTCTTGAATTTCTGCCAATACATCGCTGTGTATAACTTCATGTAACGCCAAAATTCGTCCACCAGATATGAACTTTGCATCACTAATTAACAAAACACCATCTTTCTCGAACCCTTCTGACTCACAAGATTGCCTATTCTCTTTGGTCATGTCTGGATTTATAGTTGGATGATAGCATTCGTGTCTCCACGTTTTACCAGTTGTCATTGGGATTATCAAGTATTTATCATCTTTCTTTCCCACGCATAAAGCAGGATGAACATATCCAATTTCACCTTTATATGTTTTACCATAATCAACAGTACACACTTGTCCAAATTTAATTTTCTTTGGAGCTGATTTATTTGGCATATATTTACTAAAATGATTTCGTTTCATCCAATTAGTTTCGGCAATCAATATAGAAGACCCATCATACGCATTGAGTTGCTTAATTACTCTGTGTATATTATCTTCAAATTGCAACAACGCATTTATAATCTTAGGTCTACTAATTGAAGTCATGCCTTTATTGGTTGAATTATTACCAGTATAACACGCTGCCAAATCTAGTTGGTCAAATTCTAATTGTGTAATATCTAAATCCTTGTCCATAGCAAGCTCCTTTGAGAAAAGTGTTGCTTACTATTATACGACAAAATTCCACATATTACCACAAGAACGTCTGTTTATACATCTCAATAAAATTCATGCTCTAATACCATACGAATAGATGTTCCATCTACCAATATTCCCATATTATGCTAAAATATTCCTAGACACATGACAGTTACGAAACCACATCATAACTGTCGCTAGGGTCATGTGTTAGGCGTAGAGCCTGTGGGAGTACCTAAAGGTACGAGCTACTGGGTACATTGTACCAGAAAGGACAAAAGATATTCTAGTGTATAATATTACATCTTGGGTTTCTCCCAGTCTTAATTCCCTTTCTTGTATATTAGTACAGGAGGGAGGTGAGATATGGACGAGATTTGGCTTAAATTTATTTTGGGTGTAGGCGCACTCATTGTTATTTGGCTTGTCTCAAAGTTGGCTCTTAAAAAGAACACCAAGGACTTTAAGATAGGCTATGGAATCTTCAAAGGATTTGAGTTTTCATGCTCTTTCTATGAAGAGTCCGACACTAAGAATTGTTAGTTTCTGTTTCATTAGTCCATTTCATCAGTAGTTGTCATCAATTTTTGTTTTCTGTAAGAGAATAGCATCGTAGAGATACGGTGCTATTTCTCGTTTTATATAATAAGTTTTATTTTCTCACATCGTTGGACTAAACACTGCGTCCAAGTATATTATCTAAACCTATAAATGATAATATACACTATGCTTTATAAGCGAATACTACATAAGGCTGTAGTTCACTCAGAGGATGGATAGTCTGTGGGGATTGCTCTCTATGCTTTCGCACATAATCCTTCATTTCTATATATGATTACACTCTATTAAGAGTGAAGTGCCGTCCTGCTCGTTACCCGTTTAAATAGTACTTAGGGTTATACATTGATTCTCATCAATCTTCCCATATACCAACATACTCAATTATTTCTACTTTCGTAACCACATTTTATGGTTTGATATGTATTACGGTAATAAACTGCGTGAGTACAGTTTCGTGATTTCAAGCATTTACTCCTCCATGTCTAGTTTATACTCCGCTAAAAGTGTTTGCAGAGTCTTATTAAGAACTCCATGTATCCATAGACTTGTCCATAACGCCATCATGTTATTTCCTTATCTATGATTGACCAATTAAAAACTTGGGCGAGTTTATTAATATAACCTTTTGGGTTAATCAAAGCTCTTAATGAATGAGCCAATACCAATTCCTCCTAGTAGTGGTATTAATACACCAAATTTATCAATAATCCAATCTAAAATATTAATTAATTTATCACCCGAATCAATCAATCCTTTTAAGAAATCAGATGATAAGAAATCATTTGCCAACTCTTCTAAGCTTGCTTTTGTGCGGTCAATACTATATTGCAAACTTTCTTGATATTTTACTTGCTCTTCCATTGCAGAACCTTCGGCATTCATAGCCTCTTTATAGCTCTTCTCAAGAATGTCTGGTGATGATAATGCGGCAGCTAAAGCATTAGATTGTTGCTTGCCAGCTAGAGCCTGAAGCAAGGAAGACTGTTCTAGGTCAGAAAGATTGTGCCATACTTTTGAAATGTTTAAAACTATGTCATATATACTCTTAAATGTTTCACCATCAGCCTCAAGTATATCATAGCCAGTCATAGCTTTAATCATTTTCTGTAGTTCGGCAGTTGTTTCTACAAGTCCATCTGTGTCTTCACCAGCTTCTTGTAATTCAGAAGACGCAGAACGTATACGCATACTAACGACTTTCCACATATTACCAACTTTTTCTGGATTTTGCACAACACTGTTGGTTGCACTAATTAAAGCAACACTTTCTTGAAGTGAGGTATTGGCGGCATTAAATGACGCAGCACTACGTTGCAATGCCTCTCCTATTCCAGCGGAACTAATCGGCTCATTGTTGGAAACCTCATTAAAAATGTCTATGATATCAATGGCTTCTTCAGCTTCCATTTTGAAACCACGAAGAGTAGAAATTAATGACTCATTGGCTGTATCAATATCAATTCCATCGCCAACATTTTTGTAAAGTAATGCGACTTTAGCCAGTTCCTTACTATCTGGAATACTATAACCATTTCTCGACCAATCACTTGTAGCACTAATTGTATCAGAAATTGTTCCACCAATATCTTTTGCGATTTCCGCATAACTATTAAAGTCATCATAAATCTGTGAAGAAGTCGCCTCAGATACCTTTGCAAGTTCTGTAATCTGAGTATTAAGGTCGATTACTATATCTACTGCTTGTCTACCAACATTGATAATGTCATAAATACCAACCATTCCTGCCAAGTTAGCAGCCGCCCCATAGACAACTTTTTCCTTGAAGATATCATTAAAACTTTTATGTGCTCGTCCAGCTTCACGTTCTAACTGGATGAGTTTATACATATCATCCAAAAGGTCTTTGATTGGCTTAGATGGATTGCCACTTCGGATTTCATCATAGTAACCTTGAATCTGACGCTTAGCCTCTTTAGACATTCCAGAGTTCTTCTGTAACTCATTATAAATCTTCTCTAAAGCCTTGTCTGCTCCAAGAGGGTCGAATCCTTTTTCACTAGCAGACATTTTAGACATTTTGAAAATTAACTCATCAATCTCTTTCTGAAGCTTTTTGGCATCATCAACATCATTTGTATTAATTAAATTGATGTCTTTTTGAGATAATGCTTGTAATTTATTGATTTTCTCAGTAAGGTCATCAATATTTTTCTGATATATAGGATACCTATTCCCATCAGCAGGTTTAACAGTGAAATTGGCTAATTTAGTGTTATACCCATCTAACTTACTGATTATCTTGTTAAATTCAGTAGCTTCTTCACTTACAGCCTTACTAGAACTATCGGCACTTTCCTTAACCTTCTTATTAGCTTTAGCAAACTCATCCTTGCCCTTAGATGCTTTTTCTGCGCTCTCGGCAACCCTCTCCATTGCTTTAGCTTCATCCTTGATAGCAGGGGCAGAAGATTTGGCAGATGCCTTTGTATCTCCTTGAAATGTGTCTTTTATTGGCGATGAAATATTCGTTTCAACAGGAGAAGTAGAAGATACCTTGACCTTAGATAATTCTTCTTCAAGTTCTTTTACTCTACCAGTAAGCTTTTCAATCTCTTCAACAGAAGCAGATACATTGAAACCATTAGCAAAAACATTTTTGAATTCAGAAGCAGTAGTAGAAATCTCACCAAGCTTATCTACAATGAGATTTAACTGATTAACGACTTCTGTTAAATCAGTTCCCTTACCAAATAAATTCTCTAATGGACTTGTATCAGCAGAAGCATTCATTTCATTGAAAGCCTTGGTCACTTGACCCATCGCAGCAGAAGCGGAACTCCAATATGATTTATCTGTTTTACTATATAAAATATCCTTGCCATTAAATTGAGTCTTTGCTTCTTTTCGCATATTTTCAATAAACTTCTTATATGCTTGAAGCTTTGCCATCATAGTATCATATTGATTGATGTCAAATTCAAAGAAGTTGGTGTTAATCATAGAGCCGCCAACACCAGACATTTTAATATGGTCAAATAATCTCTGATATGCTTGAAGTGCGTTAGAAATTTTCGATTGAACTTTTGCTTCCATTTCAGTATCAGAACCAACATCAATATTCATGTTAAGTCCAATTCCTTTGACAGAAGTGCTCAACTCTTTAATAGAAGCATTAATCTTATCAATAGTAGATAAGAGAGGAGAGAACTCTCCACCATCACCAACATCTGTAAATACTCTTTTAATCTCTCCTAGATGATTTTCCATCTTGCCAAACAAATCAATAATAGAATTTAAAGATTTCTCATCTATGATAGAGACTTCTCTATTTGAATCAATTTTTTTGATAAAATTATCAAGTTTTGCTTCTAAATCAACTAAATCATCACCCAAAGATGTTGTATAATTATTTAGCCATGTAATATCTACAGTGTTCTCAGACAAATTTCTTTTTAAATCGGATAGTTCATCACTAATTTGTCTAATCCTATTTGATAATTCATCTAAATTTCCGTAATCAAAATGGATTTTTCCATCAAAACTTGTATGTAATTTATCTAAAGTAGAGATGATTTTTTCCAATTTTCCAGTATCTATATTTATTTTTAAGTTATTACTTTCTTTTTTTATTCCACCTAACTCTTCACGAAGTTCCTTGGCATCACTAAGTAATCTTGCAACATTGGAATCAATTTGTGCTTCCCATTGAACTCTTCCTGCCATTTAATCACCTCACCTTTCTAAAATTCTTTTAATTGTGCTATTCATTACTTTGTTAATACGTCCACCAAATCCATCATAAATATCATCTTCAACATACATATATGGAGGAATAGATTGATGCATCATCCAACGTCCATGACCATGTTCACCATTCATAAACATAAAATCAAAAGCAGTACTAGGTTGTAACGATTGACCAAAAAATCCAGGATATGAATTCATAGAACTAGAATCAACAGTCATGGTAATCAAATTACCTTTACCACTTGTTCGTGTATTAGCCATAATGCTCATAAAATTATTAGTTCGCTTATAATACTCAGGGTCGTAGTCGTTATACCAATCTACCAGTGAACGAGCCACAGATTCCTGTAATAACCGATTAACAGCAGGAGCAATCTCTTCGCCTAAATGATTCTCAATTCTATCTAGCTTTTTTATTAAGTCATTTAAATCGTTTTTTGCCATTTCTATCTTCACCTCCATCACATTAAAAATAGGAGAGCAGTAATCTACTCTCCAAAAGAAATAGCCACATAGCCTTTGACAACTATGTGACCCCAAATATAGCATTTAAATTAGGCGATAATCTGTTTCAAAATCTCGATAAAACCCTAATTCTATTTGACTCTCTTCATAGCCTTATCTACTTTTTTACTAAGTTTTTCAACGTCCTGTTCAGTCATATTTTCTAAGTTTTCTGCAATCTTATCCATAACTGGCTTTAGTGTTACGCCAAGAAGAGTTCCAAATCTTTCTACCTGTGAACCTATATAATTATGTATCTCTGTTGCATTGAAGATGACATCTTTCTGCTTAAAATCAATCAGAGCACGTAATTCAGCAATCTCATCCATAGGAATAAGAGATGGTCTAGTTTCTGTACTAACCATTAATTTATCAAACAATCCACATTCCTTTAAAGCATCATATTCTTCAAAAAATCCTTCTGTCTCAACAGTAAGATTTGTATAATTCTCAATAACTAAACGGCAGAAGAGTAGATACTGGACAGTAGAATTAACCCTAATCTTATTGGTTCTTCTACGACCTAAATTTCCATCTTCCTTAACATAATCCTCATACTCATATGTAGAGATGTTTACAAGCTTGTCTGCTAAAGTATCCTTCTTTACAAAAGGCACATATGGCGTGATTACTAAATTCTCCTTAATATAAGCTTCTTGTATCTGTGGTACACGATTGGTGTATTGAGTACAAAATTCCTTGATTGTAATTTTCTTGATTTCCTTCATATTCCTTTTCCTCCTATAAGTGAGTTTCTTTAATTAACCTTTCGATATCATAACGATATCTTGTTTGTTTCTTTTCGCTATATATTTTTAATGCTCCATATTTTTCTAAATCAGTCGGATTAAACGACTTCTTTTTTAGACTTGTTTTCATATCATTGAAATCATCAATAAGCATAAAATATGTAACATTATTATATTCTCTATAATTAAAAATGAAGCAAGGAACAATCAAATGATTGCTCGCTTCTGTTAGTCCATTAATCTGATTTTGCTTTAACATAGTGTATGGAATACTTGTGGACTTTGTACTTTTTAACTCACAAAGATATAATGTTCTTGTATCGTTGTGATAAAGTATATAGTCACAAATGTTAGTACTAGAAAATCTAGTCTTATCTCCACCAGAAAAACTAGCAGCATTATCTCTGAGCCTATATAGCCAACATTTAGTTTTATCTACGCTATTCGCAAAATCTTCCTCAAATTTTTTACCTTCATTTTTTGCTATTTTCATTCACTCCTTTACAAAAACCATCAAAATGATGGCATAGTAAAAGAGCGACCCACAATTGAATCGCTCTTTTATGTCTTAATATCTTCTTTCTGTGTCAATTTTGAATTTTTTAAATTCATTCTCATAAAGAGAGTGGCAAACTCCGTTACCTCCACATTTAAAATATTCATTAAATAATTCGTCAAGGTTTTCATAATCGGTCATACTAATATGAACATTCCCATCATTATCTTTATTCTGCGAAAAGTATCTAAGCCCTTGGATAAGCCTGTCACGCATTAACGCCATATCTCTGTGTTTACCATCTCTGTCAATGTCTTCAAGATGCTCATGTTGTTTATCAATCTTATCATGCAACTTGCTAATTTCTTGAACAATCTCCTTTTTTACATCAACAAAACTTTCACTCATTAATCGCTCATGCTCTAAAAATGTATTTACGTTCTGAACAGATGTTTCTCGAATTTCAGCAATGTCTTTTTCAGCGTTTAAAAGTTTATCTCGTACTTCACGTTTATTTCTCATACCTTTAGTTTCAATACCGAATTTTGAAATAACCCATTCACCAGCCGAAATAACCCACTTCGCAAACTCAATCAACGCAAAAAGACCAGCTACCCAAAAAGCCCAATTATATTCAGTTAATTTTATAAATTCGTCCATCTCATAAAATTCCTTCCTTTCATTATAATAGTGCATTAATATCAGCACCAGAAACGGAAGAGTCTTTGGTTAAACCGATTTTTGCAAATAACTGATTGGTAGCACTAGAACAACCTGTACCAAAATCACCGTCAATTCCATTAGGATTTAAATTATGTGCAACAAGAATACATTGCCACAAAGTAACAAAAATTCCCTTAGAACCATTTTTAAGAACACCAATATATTTGTCCCATGCAGAATCAGATTTAATGCCAATCTTACCATCTACAATTAAGCCAGCACCAAGTTTATTAAGTTCTACCTGAATAGCAATACCTAGAGCAAGTTTACTCTTATTTCCAATAGCACCATCTACAACAAGTAGAGCACCAAGTACTTTTTTGATTTCATCGCCATAATATTCATTTAAGAATCGTTGGATATCTTTCTTGGTCGCATTAATCTTGAGAGGCACAGAAGTAACAATAGAAGCATTGGTGTTTGTATTAGAAGAAGCGGAAGGAATCACAACTGTATTTCCTTTCTTATAAGGCACTCCTAAATATTCACATACACCTTGCGCAGCTTCTTCTGCACATTCTAAACAGAATGCGTCAGTTTTTAACAAACTTGCTTCATACTCATTGGTCATAAATCCAATCTCAATTAAAATTGAGGCGTTTGTTCCCATTGCATTACAGTTACACATTGCCAAACTCTGTGTCTTCACGCCACGATTTTTCTGAGTAGTTCCTTTAATTAAATGAGACTGAACTTTGTTAGCAAGATTTCTTGAATCACCAACTCTACTAGAATTATTATGTATTAATGTCTCAATTCCTTGTCCCGTAGTCCATATAGTTCCAGTACCATGAGCATTTGCGTGCCATGATACAGAAATATCACAATAAGCATTCTTAATCTGTTTTTGTCTTACTGATAAAGCAACATCGGTGTCGTCTGTACTGTTTATGTCATCCCATGCAATTCTCACAGTATCAATACCACAACGCTTCATTGCAATATCAAAGTAATTTGCACATTTAACATTAATCCAATGTTCTCTATATCCATCAACTGTCCGTTTTCCTGCGGTAGTGCTTCCATGACCTGCATCGTTTGCAACTTTATATGTCTTGTTTGTAATCACTGTATCCTCCTTAGTTGTTTCATTTGTCTGATTTCCGTCATATACAATAATTGCGTCAAAACCCTTACTTTTTACTTTTGCAAGTAAAGCTTCTGCGTTTGTTTTTTGTGAATAAACACCCAATTGTACTTTATACAAGTTACCTATCTGTTTAATAATTCCATCAAATCCTGCTGATTTAAGTTTATTTTGTAAAGCAACAGCATTTGACTTAACAGAATAAACACCGCACTGAACACAATAGTAATTTGTGGTTGTGGTAGTATTAGTGGAAATGTTGTTATCAGTAGAAGGTAAGGATTTCATTGCATTAATACCAGCAATAATGTCAAATCCATAGCCAATACCCTTATTCATAGCATCTTCTAAACTAGATGCCTTCGATGTGTCATATCCTGGCACTGCCCATTTACCTGCCAAATCCTCAAATCTAGGTGCTTTACCTTTTGGACTAATATATCTGTATCTGGGGTCAACGCAAGGATTTACTAAAGGAGTTGAGGTGGCATAACCTTTTAAATGTTGAATCTGAGCACGAATACCAAGTCTAGGGGTATCAAAAGAATGCCCTTTCATGCCTTTTTTAGTAACACCAAGACCACAGAAGTTGTTTTGGTCAAAGGTTACAGCAGTTCCACCAGTGAACTTAAAATTACCCGTTTCTTTACAACTCTGTATCCATGCACCATCACCACGAACTCCTTCCGCTTCGCCTTCTTCAAGATATAATTGTGCATACTCTAAAGCCCAAGATTTTGCGTTTGGGTTTCTTTGAATTAAATACTGTGCCATTTGGGATGCGGTACATTCTGACTTACCAATAATATTCATATAATCACATCCTTTCTTTAATAAAAAAGAGCCATACGGCTCACAAGATTTCTTTTATTCAGTTTTTTTCAACAATTCTGCTACATCAATCGTATCAACAACAGTATTACCAATTAGGTCAAGTTGTTTTACGGCACTTTCAATAAACGCTTCCACTTCTAAAGTAACGGTAATTCCCTTTGCTTCAAGTAATTCGATTACTTTCTGTTTCTTATCCACCTTCTCAAGGACTCCCGTCTCTACAAGTTTTTCAACTGCACTTACAAACTTTTCTACCAAATTATAAACACGCTTTTCCTTCAAGAAGGGTACTAAGTCGTTCTTGATAGCAGGAATGATATAGTAGGAGACTACTAAAGAAACAATGCCTAAAATGGTTTCTAATAAATGTTCTGTGAGTAAATTCATAATTGCTTCTTGCATATTAATATACCTCCAATTTTAATTATCTGTACAACTAAGTACAGTAGTAATAAGTGTTGTCATATCAACCGAATCTTTAATATCTTGTGGTAAATCGTTAATAAGTTGCATAGGAAGCTCTATTTTATGTTCACTTTTTGCCATCATGTAATATGCTCCGCTAGATACACCAAGTTGTACAATCCACGTACTTAAAAATACGCCAAAAATATCAAGATTGAATGGAAGAGTAATGGATAACATAGATACATCCATTCCCATTTCGATTAGTTCTTTCGTGGTATTACTAACATAAATTCCGTTCAATGCAACACAAATAAAAAACACCGCAACCATAATGACTGCGATGATATAGTCTGCGATAAGTAATTTCTTACTAAATCCTTTTGGTTTCTTATTCATTTTTTATTTTCACCTCCAAAGGTGTTAAAATTGTTCATTTATTGTAAAAAGCATCTTAACTGCTCAACACATCCTTTTAGTTTTTTGCATACGTAATCTAATTCTTGTTCCGTTTCGTTTCCACTAAACGTCATGCGAATACAACTATTTATATCATCTTTATTCATACCAATAGCAGCAAGAGTAGTAGAAGGTATAGAAACATAATTATTACAAGCTGACCCTGTACTTACCTGAATTCCATTCATATCCAATAACATCATAAGTGATTCACCTTGAACACCTTTGAAACACATATATAAATTGTGTGATAATCTATGTTCTCCGATTGGTGAACCTACTAAATAACTATTTGGAATGTTATTAACTATGTAATCATAAACATAATCTCTATTTGCAGATGAGATAAAAGAGTAGTTGTAATTTTCTACTGCTTTCCCTAATGAAGCAATACCAAGAACATTCTCTGTCCCTGAGAACAATCCATTTTCTTGAGAACCATATACAAGAGACTCTAATTCAATGGTTGATTTTTTATATAAAACACCACATCCCTTTAAAGCTCCTAATTTATGGGCAGAAAATACCGCTATATCAACATCGAGGTCTTTAACATCCAATGGAATAGTTGGTATAGAGCCTGTGCAATCTAACATAACAATTCCATCGTAGCTATGGGTAATCTCAATAATGCGTTTTACGTCTTGAATAGTTCCTATCTCAGAATTAGAATAATCAATTATTACAAAAGGGTTATAATAAATGCCATCTAAGAAAAAATCCAAATCTCCGATGTCGATAAATCCTTTGCCATCTACTCCTAAAGGATATTTGCTTACATTACAACTTTCTATACACTTTAAAATAGACTTGTGTGCAATAGGAGAGTATAAAATACAACAATCGTGTTTTTGAACATAGCCTTTTATCCCAAGAGTATTTGATGCACTGCCTGACGAAGTAAAGATAATATTTTCCATATCTGTATTAATAAATTTCGCCACATTCTTACGAGACTGTTCTATAATTTGTTTTACATTTACTCCACTTTGATATAAAGATGATGGGTTTTGAAATTTATCTAAGAGTTCGGTTATATATTGTTTTACTTGTGGATTTAATGGGGTAGTGGCTGCGTAATCTAAATACATATTTATTCCTCCACAATTTCATAAGTTATTACTATAGGCACAACTACTAAGTCTATATCAAAATTTCTCATACATTCATTACAAATATCTTGTGCTACATTCTTATTTATAAATTTAGTACTTGCTACAATATTATCAACAAAACAATATTTCCCTTCTCTTAAAGAGCGTAAATAATTAGTTGGTTGAGATAAGTCTGCAATAACATATTTTTTCTGTTCTTTTTCTTTATATCGGTTCATTTATTTTAACTCTCGATTCTTCCACAAGATATATAGAGGTTGAGTTTCTTTTTTTGAAAACATCATAACCAACTTGTCTTCACCCGTTTCAATATCAGTTGTAGTATACATATCTACGGGATATACCTCGTGCTTGATATAGAGGCGACACTGTTTTGGGTCTGCTACACGCACATGGTCTTTTAAACAATATTCTTGACCTGTAAGATTACTTTTTTCGTATCCGTATTTTTCCATTTTCCCTTTAACTCCTTACAGCGTAAAAAATAGGGGAATATGCCAGTGTTGGTATATTCCCCTAAATTAAATCACTGACATTATTTTTTTGCTTTAACATTTTTTGTATTATTTGTTTTAACCGATTCTGTTTTTTCAACCTTAACAATATTTTCTAGCTGAGTCTTTTTATAATTTAAGATTTCCTCAATCTGTTTCTTAGTAGAAGATGCGAAATTCTCCAAATCAGATAAATCTAACTTACTTATTTTTTCATAAGCTTCTTTGACATCTATTACTTTATCTCTATAAGAAACACAGATTTCATAAATCTCATTACATCTTTCAGAATCAAAAATATGATACCATGAAGGCTTTCCAGAATCTGCACCACAAGTAGGACAGTAACTATAA
>JAEIGA010004928.1_pt1 | contig 20504 bp, 14 predicted proteins | sample 9270691 | NCBI WGS metagenome assembly JAEIGA01 (sample SAMN17057246, study PRJNA624740) | gut metagenome | biome: biome; isolation source: fecal sample | host: Bos grunniens | place: China: Xizang | collected 2019 | reverse complement strand
TGAGCACGTCATCTGCTTGTTCTTTCGACTGTATGGTGTAGATTGTTCCTTGGATTTCGGAGGTGGCGGAATTTGTTTTAGTAAAATGGACAAAGTCGTAGGTGGTGTCCTTGACGGTATGGTCGTCATACAGGTAGAATTTATGGTTCTTGATTCCTTTCTGGGTTAATACAGGTTTGAGGTATTTCTCTATTTTTAGTGTGTCGAGGCAATGATTCTGGTAAGTGTCTCCATTTTCAAGGCAATATTCAAAAGAATAGATTCCTTTGTGTTGAAGCTCGTTACCCTTTTCTGGCAATGATACGTATTTTATGCTGTCTGGCCTGTAGAAGAATCTGAAAGTTTCTTTTCCTGCAGGATTATCCAGTGTGAGGATATACATCAAGGTGTCTATTCCTTCTTCGTGCGATTCCCACAGGTAGCTTTCTAATGCTTCGCTAGCCAAAGCGCGACAGGTGTTTCGTGTGGATTGGAATCTTTGTTCAGCTTCTTCGTATCTTTCTTTAGTAAAAGAATTTGTAAAATCTGCTTTATGATAGATTGGGCCTCCTGCATAAATGCGTATTCCTTTCGCATCGAAGTCGCGCTCGTAAAAGCCATAAGGACGCTGGTCGTAGATGATGCTCCGAAGCTTCGGGTTTATCTGCGCATCTGCGCAAATGCTTATCAACCAAGCGGTAAGTATGAATATGTTCTTTTTCATATAGTTAGTTGCTAAAGAGGTTTTACCAATCGACTTCTTCGTTCTGGGCGATGTTGTCGTTTATATTTATGTTAAAGTTAAAGGTCGTGTCGATGAGTTGGGACAGGCGTTCGCCACGTAGCATGATTTCGTATTTCATCTCTTCGTAGTCAGGCAGGGTGGGCACATTTCTAATGAATATTGCAGATTCTGAATACAGTTCTTTCTCTACTAGTGGCGGTGCTGTCGCTGCAGTTTTTACTTCGGTCTTGACTGAATTGTTGTTCGGAACATTTTGTACTTCAGCAGTTTCTATGGTGGTTTCTGGCTGTGGCTTTGTGGTTTCGGCTTTTGCCATGTAGTATTTAGGAGGTCGGGTGAGTCTGTGTATCTCCTTGACCTTATTTACAGAGTCGGGCTTGGCAGGGGTGGACTTTTTTTCCTGTTGTGGCTGTTCTTTTTGTGACTGTTCTTCCGCCTTCTTGGTTTCGGGTTGGGTCTCGGGCTGCTTTTCAGTCTGCGGAACAGTCGTTGTTGTGTCAACCTTTGCGATGAGAACGGGCTTTTCATCGTTTCGACTGCCGAAGTGGATACCCAGCGTGAGCAAGAGGGTGATGGCGGCTGCGATGCTTGCGTACTTCCACCATGCGATGTGTTTTTTCTCCTCTTCTTCTATGTTAACTTTTCCGTTGTCGAACAAGTAGAACATGGTTTGAAAGGCTTTCCACTCGTCCTTGACCTTGTGGGTGCGGAAGAACTCTGCCAACAGCTGCTCTTCCTGCAGGGTGGTTGTACCGTCCTGAAAACGTTGGAGCAATTGCTCTATGTCCTGGGGGGGCATTGGTGTTTGTCGTTTCATTTTCTTTTTCTCCTTTCTATTTTTTGTAAGAGTAGGTTTCTTGCCCTTGATAGCAGGGCTGAAACTGATGATTTGTTGATGCCGAGCAGGGCTGCGATTCCGTCGATATCCCGATGTTCCAGCTGTCTCATCTTTAAGACGATTCCGCAGGTGTTGGGTAACTGCTCTATTTGTCGGAGAAGCCATTGCTCCAGTTCTTTGTATTCGAGTTCTTCGTGCTGATTCTGCTCTTGGCTGCAGGCTTCGTAGTCCTCGATGTTTTTTTGAGAATTCCGCAAACGAAGCTTGTCGATGCAACGGTGCCGAGCGGCAATGCTTGCTAATCGTTCTACAGGGTCGTTTGCTCCGATGCGTTCGTGCATAGCCCAGAGCCGCAGCATCACGTCCTGTGCCACATCCTCTGCCTCTTCAGGCGAGAACCCAAATTTGCATGCCGTTTTTAACGCTTGTATGCGCATCTTCATCGCTTTATGTTCGAACTCTTTTGAAGTCATATCGCCTATATAACGAATCAGCATTGCAAAATTAAACAAAAAAATGTGTTTTTTTTGAAAAAAAATGTTTTTTGTTGTCAATTCAGTCAGGGGCGATGATGCGTTGTTCGATACTTAAGTACTTGAATTTGTGCAGGAAAGGATGGTGGTTTCGGACGTGGATAAAAAATGATAAAATAAGTGCAGAAAAAAACTTATTTGAAATCTTGGATGCGGAAAAGCACTTTGGCGATGCCGTCGTTGTCAACCGTGTCGGTGGTGTAGCGCGCACAGTCTTTTACGGCATCTGAAGCATTGCCCATGGCGATGCCCCAGCCTGCATGAGACAGCATGGGCTTGTCGTTTCCTCCATCGCCAAAGGCCATGGTCTCTGATATGTCGAAGCCATAGTGATGGCAAATGTCGTCGATGCCTGTGGCTTTGTTGGTACCGCTGACTACGCAGTCGGCAAAGAAGGGATGCCATCGTTGGGCACTGCATCCTGTGAGCACATGGTTCATGATGAATGGCTCTTCTTGCTCGGTGAAGAAGGCGATAATCTGCATGATGTCCATGTTCAGGGCTTCTTCTGCAGGGAGTTCTTTTGGATTGGGAAGGTCCAGCAGGTCGAACACTTCTTGGAAATTCTTGTTGTAGTGGGTGACGAAAGCATCGTCGTTGGTTGCATAGGCAATGGCGATGGGATTTTCGTTCTGATATTTGATGATGCGTTTTACATCTTCCTTATTGACAGGCTTATGCGTAATCACGGTACCATCGGCCAGAGTGATGCTTGCGCCATTGGCAGACATGATGCCATCGTATTCTAGTCCTGCAATGTTGTTGATGAATGGTAAGGGGCGTCCAGTAGCAACGAACACTTTGATGCCTTGCTGCCGCACGGCATGGACAGCATCGATGGTGGATTGCGGAATGCGGTGCGTGTTGAACGAGACGAGTGTTCCGTCGATATCGAAGAAGATAGCTTTAATCATTGATTCTTAACTAAAAAGCTTGAATACTCCCAACTGGTCGAGAAATATGAGTCCGATGGCAACGGGAGAGAGGTAACGCAAAGAGAATACTAACAGTCTGAAATAAGGTGTTTTCAGTGTCCCGCCGTTGCTGATTTCATTCTGGTAAAACTTCTTGTCGAGCACCCATCCTGCAAAGATGCTGATGAGCAGACCGCCAACGGGGAGGAGCACCATGGCGGAGAAGTCGTCGAAAAGAGTGAAGATGTTGCGGCCGAACAAGGTGATGTTGCCGAGGGGACCGAAGGAGAGCGAGCAAAGTGTGCCCAGCACTAAGATGGTAGCTGTGACAATCATCGCCGATTGTTTGCGCGATTTCTTGAATTCTTCTGACATGTAGGCTGTTGCCACTTCGTGCAACGAGATGGAACTGGTCAGCGCGGCGAAGAACAGGAGGAAGTAGAACAGGGCGGAAACGATGGCAGCCAGAGAGCTTCCTGCTCCGAATGCCTGCTGGAAGACGTTGGGCAGCGAAATGAAGGTCAGGCTGGCACCCATGCCGGCCTCATCAGGATTCATGCCGATGTTGAATATGGACGGGAAGATGATGAATCCTGCCATAATGGCTATTGTGGTGTCGATAGCGGCTACGTTGACGGCCGACTTGGCGAGCGGTGTCTTCTTGTCGAAGTAGCTGGCATAGGTGCATAGGCACCCCATGGCGAGACTCAGGGAGAAGAAGGCTTGTCCAAGTGCTTTGAGCACGGTGCTGCTGGTTACTTTACTCCAGTCAGGCATAAGCAGGAACTCCAGTCCTCGCGTTGCTCCGGGGAGGGTTACGGAGCAGATGACCAGGCATACCGTGATGACAAACAGGGCAGGCATGAGTAACTTTGAGGATTTCTCTATGCCTGACTGTACGCCGCGGGTGATGACGTAATGGATGATTCCGATGAAGAGGAATAGCCAGAGGGTGGGCATCCATGGATTTTCGACAAAATGGTTGAAGATGTTGCCGTAGTCTTTGGCATCCACACCTTGGAAGGCGTTGGTGATGGAAAGAAAGGCGTAGTGCAGTGTCCATGCACCCACGACGTTGTAGTAGCACAGGATGAACCAGCCAGTGAATACGCCGAGCCAGCCGACCCATTTCCATGGCGACCCGTTGGACATGATGCGGTATGCTCCTGCTGTGTTGGCGTGGGTGTGGCGTCCTATCATGAACTCGCTAATCATGATGGGCAAGCCCAGTACTAAGATGCACACAATGTATATGATGATGAAAGCGGCACCGCCGTTTTCACCAGTCTGAATGGGGAAGCGCCAGATATTGCCAAGACCTACTGCTGAACCTGCCGCAGCAAGGATGGCTCCTATCTTCGAACCGAATTTCTCTCTTTCCATAACTTATTGAATAAGAAACAACAAATCACTCCAATAACTGCGCCTATAACATTAGCAACGAAATCGATGAAATCGCCTGAACGGCAAGTGGTGAGATAGGCTTGTGCCAATTCCATCATGCCGCCGAGAAAAGCGGGGTAGAGGAATGTGAGCAGCAGGAAGGTGGGGGACATGGCTTTTTTGTTCATAACGATGTGGTCGAACCACATGACCAGAGAAAGTGCTGCATACATCACGAAATGTACCCATTTGTCGATGAGGGGAACGTCTACCAATGGCGGTTCCTCGGGAATGGGGATGAGGCTCAGCACCACGATAGCTATGGATGTGATTTCTGTGAATAGGTATTTCTTCATGGGTGGGGTTCTGCTTGGTTTCGCCACTGCTTGTATGGATGACGTATCATGTATTTGTTGTAGTAGCGCTTGTCTCCTGTCACTTCGGCTCCGAGAAAGTCGGGCTTGACATACGCTTCGTCTTCGTTCTCCAGTTCAATTTCGGCCAGTATGAGTCCTTCATTCTCATCGAAGAACTCATCGACTTCAACAATGTGTTTGCCGCTTTTGATGAGGTAGCGGTCTTTGTTGACGCGTCCTGGCACACAGAGTTTCATCATTTCCTGTGCATCCTCCAGAGGTACTTCTACTTCAAATTCGTAGCGAGAGAGTCCGTCCTTGCTCGAAGGCCCTTTGATGGTCAGATAGCCTTTGTCGTTGCGGATGCGCACTCTGACGGTTTTGCCGGGTTCTGTGGCGAAATAGCCTTGCTCGATGTGGGTCTTGTCGTAGGCTAAGGACTTGAATTCGCCTGTTACCAGAAATTTGCGTTCTATCTCTTGCATGGTTTTGCGTTCTGTTGTCCGTAGTCCTCCCCCTTAAGGCAGAGGTGTTTTCTACATTTCGGTTTCTGAAAATTCCATGAGGTAGGCTTTGATGAAGCCGTCGAGCTTGCCGTCCATCACGCCGCCCACGTCGCTTGTCTGGTGGTTGGTGCGATGGTCTTTGACACGGCGGTCGTCAAACACGTAGGAACGGATTTGGCTGCCCCATTCAATCTTTTTCTTTCCTGCTTCTATCTTCTGCTGTTCGGCCATTTTCTTTTTCAGCGCGCGGTCGTAGAGCTGTGAGCGGAGGAGTCGCATGGCGTTTTCGCGGTTTTCCTGCTGTTTGCGAGTTTCGGTGTTTTCAATCAGGATTTCTTCTTCCTCGCCTGTGTCGGGGTCAACGTACTGATAGCGAAGGCGTACGCCTGTCTCGACTTTGTTTACGTTCTGGCCTCCTGCGCCTGAACTGCGGAAAGTGTCCCAGCTGATTTTGCTTTTGTCTATCACGACCTCGATGGAATCGTCGACAAGCGGGGTGACAAACACTGAGGCGAAAGAGGTCATGCGCTTTCCCTGTGCGTTGTAGGGGCTGACGCGCACCAGGCGGTGTACGCCGCTCTCGCCTTTCAGGAATCCATACGCCTGGTCGCCAACGATTTCCATGGTCACGGTCTTGATGCCTGCTTCGTCACCGTCGATGAAGTTGCTGATGTTTACTTTGTACTTGTGTGCCTCGGCATATCGCTGATACATGCGCATCAGCATCGATGCCCAGTCTTGTGCCTCGGTGCCACCTGCACCAGAGTTTATCTTCAGCACGGCGTCCATGCCGTCGGCTTCGCCTCTCAGCATGTTCTTCAGCTCGAGGTCTTCAATCAATTGCAATGCTGTTGCATAGTATTGGTCAACTTCTTCTTCGGTGCTCATCTCTTCCTTGTAGAAGTCGAACGCAACCTCGGTGTCGTCTGTTGCAGCTTTCACTTCGTTGTATCCGTCAATCCATTTCTGCAAATCCTTCACTTTCTTCATCTGCTCTTCGGCTGCTTTCTGGTCGTCCCAGAAGCCTGGGGCCTGGGTGCGCAACTCTTCTTCCTGCACTTCGATTAACTTGTTGTCTATCTGCAAATAACGGCGCAGTGCATCCGCGCGGTCCTTAATGTCTTTCAGTTGTTCTGCGGTTATCATAAATGCTTATCTTGCTTTTTGACTGCAAAGGTACGATTTTTTTAGGTAAATGGATGGGTAGTTGGCTAAAAAATCGTATCTTTGCACCTTGAATGAAAGTGGAGACGGTATTGCTCGTCGAAAAAAACAGGAATGAAGTTCATTAAACGACTGGATTTGTTTATTCTGGGAAATTTCCTTACGCTGTTTGCAGGCACGTTCTGCATCAGCCTTTTTGTCGTTATGATGCAGTTCCTGTGGAAATATATCGATGAGTTGGTGGGCAAGGGGCTGACGTTCGATGTGTATGTGCAGTTCTTTTTCTATGCTGCTGAAACATTGGTCCCATTGGCACTTCCGCTTGCTATTCTGCTGGCTTCACTGATTTCGTTCGGAAACATTGGCGAACGCCTTGAGCTGCTTGCTATCAAGGCGGCAGGTATTTCGCTGTTCCGTACGCTGCGTCCGCTCATCATCCTGATTTCTTTGTTTGCGCTGGCATCGTTCCACTTTCAGAACAAGATTGTCCCTGATGCTCAGCTGAAACTGACGCAGCTGCTTTATTCTATGAAAACAAAGTCGCCTGAACTGGAGATTCCAGAAGGTGTCTTCTATGATGGCATCAGAGATATCAACCTCTTTGTGGAGAAGAAAAACAAAGAGACGGGCATGCTTTACGATGTCGTTATCTACAATATGCAGGAGGGGGTCAATAATGCTCACATCATTTTGGCAGACTCGGCAAAGCTGGAAACGGCAAGCGACAAGATGCACCTGCTGCTGCACCTCTATCAGGGCGAGTTGTTTGAGAACCTGCAGAGTGGGGCACTGAAAACGCGTAATGTGCCTTACCGCAGAGAAACGTTTGCAGAGAAGCATTTCATCATCGATTTCGACACGAACTTCAATATGACAGATGAGGAGAATGTGTCGGGATCGGCACGAACGAAGAGCATGGAACAGCTCGTTCACGATATCGATTCAATGGAGACGCACCACGACAGCCTGAGTATTGCTTTTGCCCACAATATGCAGCGTGGCAATTTGTCGATTCCGCACAAGGCTCGTATCTCCGACTATGATTCGGTGACGGTATCGCACATGAGGGATAGCGTGAAACGAATTTTGCAGGAAGAAGAGCGGGCATTCATCGCCCATAAGGAGATTGCGGCAAAGGGAAAGCCCGAATCGTCGGTCAGCATGGAGGCTTTGCTTGACAGCGTTGACAACTTGACGATGCAGCGTGTGCTTATGACTGCACTTCAGAAGGTGAGCGCTCAAGAGATAGACATCAGTACGAAAGCGGATTTGATGGAATATGGAAACAAGCAGATACGCCGTCATCAGATTGAGTTTTGGACGAAAATCACGATGTCGCTCGCTTGCCTCCTTTTCTTCTTCATTGGTGCGCCGCTCGGAGCAATCATTCGTAAGGGCGGACTGGGATTCCCTGTTGTGGTGGCGGTCATCATCTTCATTGTCTATTACATCATCAACACGTTTGGCATGAAGGTGGGGCGTGAAGGAGGAATGCCTGTGTGGCTCGGCATGTGGCTCAGCACGCTGGTTCTGGCTCCTCTTGGTGTGTTTTTTACAGTAAAATCTAACAACGATTCAGCTGTGTTCAACATGGATGTCTATGTCAACTTTAGCAAAAAACTGTTGGGCATACGTGCAAAACGAAATATTTCCAAGAAGGAGGTCATCATTAATGACCCTGATTATGCCGATGTGCATCATGGGCTGGAACTGCTAATTGTGGCAAGTCGCGACTACTATCGCTCGCTGCCCAAGTCAAATGTGTTTGGGTACCTGAAGCATATAGCCCTGTTCTGTTTGGGCAAGCATCAAGATGTACAGGCTGAAGACATTCATTGCCAGCTGGAATATTTGGTGGAAACGCTTTCCAATAGCAAGGACCGTGTGGTATTGAGCCTGTTGAATAAATATCCAGTGATGGACGTACATTCGTTCAGATTCTATCGCCGTAGAAGAAAAGATATCAGAACTATCATAAAAAATTCAGAGACAATCAAGCAACATATATATGAAAACATCATTTCAGTTCAGTAAAATAGAGGATGCCATTGAGGATTTCCGGCAAGGAAAGTTCGTCATTGTAGTGGACGATGAGGATCGTGAGAATGAAGGCGACTTCATTGTGCCTGCCGAGATGATTACCCCCGAAAAAGTGAATTTCATGCTCCGTGAAGGACGTGGTGTGCTTTGTGCCCCCATCACGATGTCGCGTGCAAAAGAACTGGATTTGCCCCATCAGGTGGAAGAGAATACTTCCATGCTGGGGACACCATTCACTGTGACCATTGATAAACTGGAGGGCTGCACGACGGGAGTCAGTGCCCAAGACCGTGCTGCAACGATTCAATGGCTTGCTAATCCTGAAGCGAAACCTGGGGATTTCGGTCGTCCAGGGCATATCAATCCGCTTTATGCACAAGACAATGGAGTGCTGAGACGTTCTGGCCACACAGAGGCTGCTATCGACCTCGCACGTTTGGCAGGGCTGAGACCTGCTGCTGCGCTGATAGAGATTCTCAATCCAGACGGTACTATGGCACGAATGCCCGAGCTGATGAAGAAAGCTGAGGAGTTTGACATGAAGCTGATTCAGATTAAAGACCTTATAGCCTATCGTTTGCAGCAGGAAAGTCTAGTGGAGAAGGGTGTAGAAGCGGATATGCCAACAGCTTATGGTCATTTCCGCATTATTCCTTTCTTGCAGAAGAGCAACGGACTGGAGCATGTGGCACTCATCAAGGGTGAATGGGAGGAAGATGAACCTGTGCTGGTGAGAATGCACTCCAGCTGTGCTACTGGCGACATTTTCGGAAGTCAGCGTTGTGACTGCGGAGAACAGCTGCACAAGTCGATGCAGCTTATCGATGAGGCTGGAAAAGGTGCTGTCGTCTATCTGATTCAGGAAGGTCGTGGTATTGGCCTCATGAACAAGATTGCTGCCTATAAGTTGCAGGAGGAAGGACTTGATACTGTCGATGCTAACATACATTTGGGATTCGACCCAGACTTGCGTGATTATGGAGTGGGAGCACAAATCCTTCGTGAAATAGGCATCAGCAAGATTCGTCTTCTGACTAATAATCCGGTTAAGCGTGTCGGATTGGAAGGTTATGGCTTGGAGATTGTTGAGAATGTCCCTATTGAAATAACGCCCAACCAGTATAACGAGCGTTATCTGCATACGAAGAAAGAGCGCATGGGGCATACGCTACACTTTAACAAGTGAACAACCCCTGCTCAAAAACTAAAGAATACATAAACTTATAAACTCAAGAACTTGTAAAATATACGAACTAACAAATCAAAAAAACATATATGGAAAAATTATCTGATAGACTTAATCGTTTGTCTCCTTCTGCAACGCTCGCAATGAGCCAGAAGAGTTCTGAGCTGAAGGCTCAAGGTATAGATGTCATCAATCTCAGTGTCGGAGAGCCAGATTTCAATACGCCCGACCACATCAAGGCTGCTGCTATCAAGGCAGTGGAGGACAACTGGAGCCGCTACAGCCCAGTTCCAGGTTATCCTGAATTGAAAAAAGCGATTGTGAACAAGCTGAAGAACGAGAACGGACTTGATTATCTTCCTTCGCAGATTCTTTGTTCCAATGGCGCAAAGCAGTCTGTTTGCAACACCCTGATGGCGATTGTTAATGCTGGCGACGAAGTCATCATTCCTGCTCCATACTGGGTTTCTTATCCGCAGATGGTGCTTTTGGCTGAGGGAACTCCTGTGTATATTGATGCTCCTATTGAACAGGATTTCAAGATTACTCCAGAGCAGCTTGAGGCAGCCATCACTCCGAAGACACGTGCCATTATCCTTTGTTCTCCAAGCAACCCAACAGGTTCAGTGTACAGCAAGGAGGAACTTGAAGGTCTTAAGAATGTACTGGTGAAGCATGAACGTGTCATCGTGATTGCAGATGAAATTTATGAGCACATCAACTATGTGGGCAAGCATGCTTCAATGGCGGAGTTTGCTGACATCAAGGACCGTGTGGTGATTATCAACGGTGTGTCTAAGGCATATGCGATGACAGGATGGCGCATTGGTTTCATTGCAGGTCCAGAATGGATTGTTAAAGGTTGCAATAAGCTTCAGGGACAATATACGTCTGGCCCTTGTTCTGTTTCTCAGAAAGCGGCAGAGGCGGCTTTTGCCGGTGACCAGCAGTGTGTGGAAGATATGCGTTTGGCTTTCGAACGTCGTAAGAACCTCATCGTAAAACTCGCGAAAGAAATTCCTGGACTTGAAGTAAATGACCCTCAAGGTGCTTTCTACCTCTTTCCCAAGTGCTCTAGCTATTTCGGCAAGAAAGATGGTGACCATGTGATTAACAATGCTACGGATTTAGCGATGTACTTGCTTGAGGTAGGTCATGTTGCAGCTGTAGGTGGTGACGACTTCGGTTCGCCTGAGTGCTTCCGCATCAGCTATGCTACTTCAGACGAAAATATTGTTGAGTCGATGAAGCGTATCAAAGACGCTTTGGCTCGCCTTCAGTAAGGGTTCGTTGTTGCTGAAATAACGCATCTGAATAGATAATTTTGATGTGGGGCACTCTGTTAATTCGATGTGCCCCACACCGAAATTTCGATGTGGGGCACATCATAATGGACGCTTTTCTGACTCTGATTTTTTGATGGTTTCAGATTTGCTTTTTCGGAAACGACTTGTTAACTTGTATCTTGATTTTTATGAAAAAACCTATTGTACTCATTCTTCTTTTGTTGGCAACTGCTGTTCGTGCACAGGAAGACATTACAACACAATATATTAATAATCCGTCGTTTGAACAGGATGACATTTCTCTTTTGCCTGTTGACAATACTCGTGGGGCCTATACAGCCAAAGAACTTGAAGGATGGATGCTTCAGGGCAGCTATGGCGTCAGTGATATCATGACGTCGTCAGCCACTGCTACTGACAATAATTTTGGTGCGCCAGGGAAACCTTCTGACGGTAACCAGATGTACTATATTCGTAATGCGTGGAATGCCTCTACCGCTACGCTGTTGCAGCGCATTACGCTTCCAGCTGGAAAATACAAGATAACTCTCGACAACAAGTGTGTGACTCAATCTTCTCATGCTGCTAGTCTGGTAGCAGGAACTGAGAGTTTGTCTTTGACGTTTCAGGAGAGTCTGCCAGCCACGTGGACAACCAACGAATTGCTATTTGAGACAAGTGCAGAAGAGGCTGTCAATATTGGTTTGCAGGTTCACTTTGGCGGCGGTTCTGGAGGCTCTGTCTTAATAGACAATTTCCGTCTTTACAAGATGCCTGACGACTATGCTGAAGCAGAAGACCCTACAGAAGAGGCCGTTCCGTCGTTTACGGAAGGAGTCATAACCTCAGACTTTGTGAACGAAGCGGACATGAAGGCGGATCTGTTGCAGATGCTTGCCAACTTCTCTCGTTATATGGTTGATGACTTTCAGGAATGTGTGGCACCTAATGCCATTGATGAGGCTTGTGGATGCTTTAAGGGAGAAAACACTATGGCTAACGACGAGAGAGGGGTACGACCTAATGCAGACTTGTCTATGATATGCGCTTTTCTTGTCAAATATGGAAAACCCGCCGGCGTTTCACTTCCTTCTGGTGTGACATGGACCAAAATTGAAGACATGGCGATGAAATCGCTCGTTTTTGCCTATTCTACTCATAAAGCCAACAAACTGAAAGTCTGCAAAGGTAATAACTATTGGGGGTCAACATCTACATCTGATGCTGTTTGGGAATCGTCACTTTGGGCAATGTCGGTCGCTTATTCTGCCTATTTCCAATGGGATAAACTCAGTGAAAAGCAGAAGGGTTACATATATTCGCTGTTGAAAGCCGAATGTAATTACGAATTGTATCGCAGCATTCCTACTGGTTATGCCGGAGATACAAAAGCGGAAGAGAATGGCTGGGAAGCAAATGTACTTGCCGCTACACTAGGGTTGTTCCCGAATGACCCGCTGGCTCCTCGATGGTTTGAACGCCTGCGCGAATTTGCTATCAATAGCTATTCACATCCTTCTGACATGAACAATACGACTATCATTGATGAGTGGTACGACCAAACAACTGTGGGTGACCTTTATAGGGGGCAAAATCTTTACGATGACTATTCTCTCCAAAATCATAACCTTTTCCACACTTCCTATCAGAATGTTGTGATGCAGGAGCTAGGCGAATCGGCTTTAGCACTCAAACTGTTTCAGCAGGGGCTTCATGGCGAAGAGAAGTGGAAAACCAATGCGCTTATGCACAACAACCAGCAAGTGCAGGACAGCATTCTTAATTGGCTGGCTCTTGCCGACGGTGAACTTGCCATGCCCAATGGCAATGACTGGAGTCTTTTCCTTTATGACCAAATTACCAGCTATTCCACACAGGCTTGTTTTCAGCGTGATCCCAATGCTCTTATGCTGGAAAATATGGCATACAAGTATATCAAGGCTCGACAGCAGACTACAGCCGACGGTTCATGGTTGCTCCGTGCCGATGTGGGTGCACGGCGTATGGGAGTTGAAGCACATCGTGTCATGATGACTTATCTCATGCACGACGTCATGTCCACTGCGCAGATTGTTCCAACAACATGGGATGACTTCAATGACCGATATGGAGAAGCAAAGATAATACCTTGCCAGAACGTGGTTCGTGCAGCCACAGACGAACGATTTACTTGTTTCTCATGGAGTACAGGTTTGAAATCTTATACGGGGTATTTTGCGACAAACAGTCCCGATAAGAATAAGATAGTTGTACCTTATCGTGCCAACAATACAGGCAACATTACAGGATGGTATGAAGTGGCTGGTAAGGGTACTAACGCAAACCCTGTTACTTCGGGCATTTATCAGTTGGAAGGTAATGGGTATGTTATGAACGGAGAACTCAACACGAACGACAATGCGTTGAACCTTCGCTTTGCCATCTATTCCACTCCCAATAATGCCATCGTTTATCTTGACCATGTGAAGGCCAATGCGGCAGCAACGATTACAGCCGAGAAAGGCGGAATGCTTGCTATCTCAACCGATGAGTTCATGAAACTCGCGCGTACATTATATTATAAAAAGGGCGAAAAGATAGCTCACCGACAACTCGATGGCTCGGCCTTTTCCACTTTTGAGAGCGAGTGGGTAAACATTGACAATGAACTGGGTGTTATTTCTGTTGGCAACGGTAAAAAGATAGCTTTTGGTGACCGTGGGGCAAACAACTCTATTTATACATCCAAGCTTTACCCTATGTATGGAAACGCTTCTCGTTCAGTCAAGAGCGGAGAGGTTGTCGATGTGCGCAATTTGGTTTATTACAGCAATATAAATGCAGAAAAGACTCAAGAAATGGCAAGCCGTCTTGTGTCGCTGAAGGAATTTTTGCCAGAAGGTTGGAATGGAGCCATTGCTCCTGATGAGAACTGTGCATATTTTATCGCCAGCAATTTCAGAGGTGAAAATGTGGCAGTATTGAAGGGTATACAGTATGACGGATGGGCACCTGTATTTTATCAGCCGACAACGATTGCAGACAATGCGTCGGAAGTGACATTTACTGCGCATCAGAATAATTCTATAGCATTGCCAATCAGCGTGATGCTGAAAGGTAATGGTGTTGTTGCGCAGTTGATAGACAATTCATCGGCTTACATCACAGCATCTGCTCAGACGTCGGTGGCGGTAAGCATAGCTGCAGCAGGAGAATGCATGCCTGTATGTAAAGATGATATTGTTATTAAGAAAAATGAAACGGTGAAAGTTTATCTGAATGAAGAAGGGGAGGTATGCGTTGAGAACGCGTCCTTTCCCTCCGTTGAGATAAAAGATTATACAAGTCGCATTGTCAATCCTTCATTCGAGGGAAATTCAACTTACGGATGGTCTGGTGCCCCTGTGGCAAACTACGATTGTGCAGAGAAGTATAATACCAATTTTAATGTGTATCAGACGATAGAAAATCTCCCGCAAGGTCGCTATCTTCTTGCTTGTCAAGGATTTTATCGTTCAGGTTCTACTGAAAATGCGGCACTTGCGCATAAAAATGGGAAGGAGAAACTTCATGCCATTATTTATGCCAATGATTCAACGGCAACGCTTCGTTCAATTGTGGAAGAGGCAGGGAAAAAAGGTACTATCGGGGTGGTAGCCGGAGATTACGGATATGTTCCTAACACTATGGAGCAGACCAGCGCCTATTTTCGTGCAGGACTCTATCCCAATTCGCTGCTCTGTACTGTCGGAGCAGATGGAAGACTGAAAATAGGTATCAAGAAAACGGCAACTATTGATAAGGATTGGACAATCTTTGACAATTTTACGTTAACTTATTTGGGTGAATATGACACACCTAACGACATACAAGCTTTTCGCCCTTATGTTTCGTCGAATGACGTTTATACATTGCAAGGTGTTAAATTAGAAATGGTAAATATCCATAGCAAAAGTATCTATATAGTTGATGGTAAAAAGGTGATGCTGAAATAGATGCCTTGTTAAGAATATCGTATAAAAAGCGAATCGGCTATTCCATCCGGGACGGCCGATTCGCTTTTCATGTGGTAAAAGTTTGCGTTTATCCGTAGATAATCTTTCCTGTTTCCTGATCTGTGTTCTCCTCGATGAATGACTTGTTATACTGAGTCATGCCTCGGAGTGACATACCCATATTAGAGAATCCGCCATCGTGGAAAAGTGTCTGCATAGTCACCTTCTTTGTCAAGTCAGAGAACATCACTACGCAGTAGTCTGCACATTCGTCTGCGCTTGCATTGCCCAGTGGAGACATACGGTCTGAGAAGTCGTAGAGACCGTCGAATCCCTTGATGCCTCCACCCGCAGTTGTGTAGGTTGGTGACTGGCTGATGGTGTTGACGCGAACACCCTTCTCACGTCCGTAGATATAGCCGAATGAACGTGCAATAGACTCAAGCAGTGACTTCGCATCTGCCATGTCGTTATAACCAAAGAAAGTGCGGTGGCTTGCCACATAAGTGAGCGCAAGCACGCTTGCATTCTCGTTCAATGCATCCTGTTTCTTAGCTACCTGAAGCATTTTGTGGAACGAGATAGCTGAAATATCAAGTGTTTTATCCAAAAGGCTATAGTCGAGGTCGTCGTATGTGCGCTTCTTTCTCATGTTTGCGCTCATAGCGCAAGAATGAAGAACGAAATCTATTTTTCCGCCCAGAGCTTTCTGAGATTCGGCAAAAAGCATTTCAAGGTCTTCTACGCTAGTTGCGTCAGCAGCAATTACTGTTGCGTTTGTCTTTTCTGCAAGTTCTGCAATTGTACCCATGCGACATGCGACAGCGGTATTAGTCAGCACAATTTGTGCGCCCTCTTCCACTGCACGCTCAGCCACCTTCCAAGCGATAGACTGGTCGTTCAGTGCACCAAAAATGATTCCTCTTTTACCTTTAAGCAAATTGTAAGCCATAATTTTACGATTTTGAGGTTTTACGGTTTTGATGCTTTACAGTTCTGCGGTATAATAACCGTACAACCATATAGCCATGCAACCGTATAACCGTTTTTAATTGTTGTCCTTATAAATCGGGTGCAAAGGTACGAATAAGCGAGCACAAAAGAAAGAGATTTCCCCTATTTCTTTCTTTTGTCGAGCGAAAGTACCTTCGGCGGAGCCAGAGTACGAATAAGCGAGCACAAAAGAAAGAGATTTCCCCTATTTCTCACTTTTTCGTGGGTAAACGAAAAAAAAGTTCTAAAATCTTTTGCCAGTTTCCTGAAAAGCACTACCTTTGCACTCGCATTCGGGAATGACCCCTATGTGATGGCGAGGTAGCTCAGCCGGTTAGAGCGTCGGATTCATAATCCGGAGGTCGAGGGTTCGAGCCCCTCCCTCGCTACAGCAAGCATCTGCGGATTCCGTGGATGCTTTTTTTTGTCGCTTTACACTTTTGCAATTTAGACTTCATGACCATAGCGGGAATGGATGGAACAGAGAGGTCTGATATATAGGCCGACTCTGTTTTGTTGCCTTGCAAGGGAAAGTGGTTGTTTCCGGTGGCTGAACCCATTGCAGTACAGAACATCGGGTGTTCTGAGATTTTGCGTCCTTCCTGCTGATGTGGTGTGTTTCCCAGATGAATTTATTTGTACTTTATTTCAAATCCGCGTTATTTGATTCTTCATGCCTGTTGGGTATCTCTATAACGGTACTCGGGTACGATAATACCCCTCGGAGCAATAGATGTCCGAGGGGTATTGAGTTTGCAAGACGTAGATTCTTGCGGTTATTTAGCAAGTCTTGTTTTATTTGACGAATACTTTGACAGCTGTTCCGTCGGCTTTTTTGATGATGTTGAAGCCTGGCTGGAGCGTATTTTGACGGATGCCGGCGGTGTTGTAAATACCTATGATAGCACCATCTGTTTCTGTGTTGACATTGTTAATGCTATTAGGCTTTTCAACAGTGTTGATGCGGCATTCCAGCAGCAAGAACTCTTGGAAACCTCCGCCAGAGGTCATGTTGACGAAACGGATGGTGTAGTTGCCTGCTTTGGTGATTTCGAACGGCATTTCATAACGCTTAGCCGTGCTGATGTTTGCCGCCGTGTTTCCGTTGGCATTAGGAGAAGCCAGATAGCTGCTTGATTCTTCAACGACGGTTCCGTTGGCATTGAGAATCTGCGCCTTGTAGCGTGGCGAACCCTTCCATGCAGCCATGGCGAAAGTGAGCTTGTATGAGCCCGCATCGAGCTTGAGCGGGTAAGATGCTTGCTTGCCATATTCGGCATTGGTGTTGCGCCAGTAGAGTCCTTTGCCCTGATAGCCTGTGAAGCCAGAGAAGACACGAGCGCCTGATCCGTAGCTATTAGGATACTGGTGCACATCGTTGTTCTCCTGTGTAGCGCGCCATCCTTCAGGCATAGTGCCTTGCAGCACATCGTCGTAGTTGAGGGTATACACAGCGCTGTTGTCGATGAAGACAGGCTGGATGGTGACATTGTCGTCAAACATGGCGAAGGTAATCTCTGTGGCAGCTGGGTCTTCTACAGGGATGGTCTTTCCTGCTGTGTAATAGACAGAGTTGATGACGCGCAGTTCCTTCAGCAGACAGCCGGAGTTAGGCGTGATGGTCAGCTTCACGGTCTGCTCAGCCTCAGCCTCTGTCACGTCGGCGGTAACAGAACCGTTTTCAGCGTCGAGCACAGTGACAGCATACTTCATTGGAGTCGCATCCACCGGCGAGTAGATGATTTGGTCGATATACATGCCAACACCGCCCATGTTGGTGAGGATGAGAGTGTTGTTTCCTTCCTTCATTGTCGCGGTAATCTTAGCCATATGCCAGTCGTTGAGTTTCACCTTCTCAAATTGCATGAGCGATGACTTGCCGTTGACGGAGGCTCTCATCTGTCCCTTTTTGGTCGAGTTGCAGTAGCGTACGTAAATGTTGTATTCGCCCGCTTTCTTCAGTTTGAGCTGGTGGCGGAGAGCTGCTGCCGAGTTGGTGCCGAGGTCGACATAGCCCATTCCGGCAAAGTCGTCCACATCCTGTGCCCACCATCCGGAGTGTGTGAGTGCCACGCTCTTCACGCTCTTGCGGTCCATGTTTTCTGCTTCGATGATGATAGGGCCGGCAAAATCTTCGGGCTGCTTTGGCAGGTCTGCCGTCAGTGGCGTGCTGTCTGCCAGGTCTGTGCTGCGTTCAGTGGCAGCGCCAGCGCAGTTGATGGTTACGTCGAGTGCTCCCATGTGCTTCACGTTGAGGGTGAAGGTACCGGTCTCAGCATCCCACTCCTTAGTGGTGCTGCAAGTCGCTAAGGTGCGCTTGGTCACTTTGAAAGTTGGCTCTGCTGTTGCACCCACAATCACAATCTTGTCGAGCACCATGTTGGTGGTATCGTTGCGGTAGTTGTTCAGGTAGAAGTCGATGTGGTCGCTGTATTCGCGGATGATACCGCTGCTCAGCTTGCCCCATGTGAGGTCGAGTCGCTCGCAGGTGTTGTAGAGGAGCGGAATCTGCGCAGATGCAGTCTTCTTCTCATTCATGTAGGTGTATGGAGTGTAAGTCACCAGCTGGTTCTTGTATCTGTTCACATACAGGTCGCCGGTGCTCACCTCAGGGTATTGGGCGTTGAAGTCAGCCACCTTCTTGGTCTGTGAACCCCAGCGAGTGGTGTAGTTAGACTTTTTCACCTGCACAGGGATGCTCTTTGCAGCCTCGTCATAAAGTCCTGTCACCATCGGGATGGCGCCGTAGCGTCCTGTAGATTTGAAGTAGCACAGGTTGTTGTACCACTGTCCGTAGTTCCACTGCGACTCCTTCTTCTGGTTGAAGGGGTCAGTCTGCAGGTAGAGCCCGTTGTAGAGGTCGTCCCATGCTGTATAATCATCGGTCTTGTCGTTGATGACCACAATCTTAGTCTTTTCCACCACTTCCTCGCGAGTAGGGATGTACATGGTTCCGTCAATAATCTTGCGCCACATGTCGAGCCAGATGCCGCGGAAATTAGGGAACGTGCCCCAGTTGCGTCGCGTGTATCCGTCCACGTTGCTGTCGTTCAGTCCCTGGAAACATTCTCCGCTCCAGATGAGCTCAGGTCCGTCCCACACAGCGCCGCCGTTCACGCAAGTCTGCTCCATCACCGTTCCGATGCCCGCGCTGCCAGGGTACTTTCTGCCGTGGTTCTCGCCAAAGAATTTGTTCAGCGCATCGTTCCATCCGCAGTTGTCGTAGCGCACACCGTAGTTCTTGGTCAATCCTGAGATGAATGGTCCCCAGCAGACACTCTCGTTGTTGTAGTAGCAGCCAGCGTGTGTATATTTGTAGAGGAACAGGATGGCCTCGGGATACTTCTGGCAAGCAGCCATGAATTCCTTGTTGCGCTTCAGCTCGGCAATCGGGTTCGTGTTCATGTGATAGACACCTCCGCACCAGCTCACAGTCAGGAAACCTCCGTACTTGTGCGACATCTCCACCAGCTTGGCAAAAAGCGCCCAGCGTGTGCTCGTTGTGCTGGAACTCTTGTTGCCAGCCACGTCGAAGCCCCAGAACTGCTCGGCATAGTTCCATCCCAAGAAGTTAGGGTAGTTCTTGAAGAAAAACTCAAATGTCTCCAGGTCGCTATCCTGAATGTGGGTATGTCCGCCGCTGGCAGGCTGGCAGGTGAACCACATGTTGTTAGCCTGGCACACAGAAGCCCATGATTTGTAGGTACGCACAGCATAGCGAGGCATGCGGTACATCTCTGTACTCTCGTCAAACTGACAAGAGAGCGAAAGGTTCATGCAGACGTATGGCTTGATGTCGTCAGGAATCAGGTCGATAATCTTCTGCGGGTCAGCACTGTTCCACACGTCGATGTGGATGAGCCAAAGCGGATGCTTCGAGTCGATGGGTCGGCGCTCCTGAGCCGACATGGTTGCTGCAGCCATCAGCAGGATGAGGGCCAGCATCATTTTTGTAAAGACAGATCTCATATAGTTAATTGTTTTTAGGTTATCGTGTTGCAAAGATAAGGAATTTTCTGCCAACAAAGATTCTTCTATGTTTCCAAAAGTTGTCGGGATGTTACATGGAACTCTGAAAATCCAGAAATTATGACATATTCCTGCTTGCTCGCCACCTGTAAGCAGCCAAAGAGGGCAATGAAGCCAATCTTTTCTGAAAACATCAAGAATATTGTCAAGTCGCGAAGATAAAATGAATTCGCCCAGCTCCGTGTCACTACAAGGGCATTTAATCATTTCGTACTCGATGCGCGTTCCGATGATGCAAAGTTACGCATAAAGACCCCCTGCTTGCAAGCATTTCAGCGCGAAAAGCGAGGGGTGTCGCCACAATGCCCCCAAAGTTGGCGAATATTCGCCAGCCCACCCCCGACTCCCTGGCGACACATTCCGCGCCAATTTCAACCCACACAGCGGAACAGCCCGATACGCAAAGAAAGCCCATATCCATATCACACCATCCAATCCCCTGCATCCCGACCATCATTTTTTCATTTTTTCATTTTTTCATTTTTTAATTTTCTCATTTTTCATGGGGGACATATATAAGGGGGTAGGTTAAGTTTTATTTATATATATAATATATAATATAAAATATATAATATATA
>JAEIGA010004927.1_pt1 | contig 20515 bp, 20 predicted proteins | sample 9270691 | NCBI WGS metagenome assembly JAEIGA01 (sample SAMN17057246, study PRJNA624740) | gut metagenome | biome: biome; isolation source: fecal sample | host: Bos grunniens | place: China: Xizang | collected 2019 | reverse complement strand
TGAAATTGACTACCTTGGCATTCCAGCCGTTGTGTTCTCAGAGCCTGAGCTTGCAACTGTAGGTTATACAGAAGCTCAAGCGAAAGAAGAAGGTTTAGATATCGTTGCAGCGAAATTCCCATTCGCGGCAAACGGCCGTGCGCTAGCGTTAAATGCAGCTGAAGGATTCATGAAAATGATTACACGCAAAGAAGATGGTCTTGTTATCGGTGCCCAAATTGCCGGACCAGGAGCATCTGATATGGTTGCCGAGCTTGGCCTTGCCATCGAAGCGGGTATGACTGCAGAAGATATTGCCATGACAATCCATGCGCATCCAACATTAGGTGAAATTACAATGGAAGCGGCTGAAGTAGCTTTAGGAAGCCCAATCCATATCATTAAATAATTTATTAAAAGCGTTGGAAACCGGAAGGTTTTCAACGCTTTTTTTTTGGTGCCTTATATTCGCATTCGAAAGAGCAGGGTGTTAAAATTTAGATGTTCATTTTGATCGGAGAAAGGGGCAATAGGTATGAATTATATCCCGGCAATCTTAGCGGTTTCCTTCCTGGTTCTTTCTGGCTGCTCAGAGAAGGATCAACCGGTAACACCATCGCAGGAAAAAGAAGAAGCGCTGCTTGAGCAAGAAGAAAAGCAGACAGAAGAACCAAAGCAAGAAGAACCTGAGGAGCAGGAAGCGGTATCACAGCTGAAGCAGGATTATGAAGTAAATACCACTAATTGGAGGATTGAGCCTGTTGCGGGTGAAAACGCGAAGGTAGCACTGCTCACCATTGATGATGCCCCGGACGAACATACGCTGGAGATGGCTGAAATATTAACAGAGTTAGAGGTATCAGCGATCTTTTTTGTTAATGGACATTTACTGGAATCGGACGAAAAGAAGAATATTCTAAAACAAATCGCCGATATGGGCTTTGAAATTGGCAATCATACATATAGCCATGCCTCTTTACCATCCTTAACGGAACAGGAACAAAAAGAGGAAATCAGGCGTGTTAATACAATGGTCGAAGAGGTGACAGGATCAAAGCCTCGTTTCTTCCGGGCACCATTTGGTGAAAATACGGAGTTCTCCAAGGAAATAGCGGAAGAAGAAAATATGCAATTAATGAATTGGACGTTTGGGTATGACTGGGAGAAGGCTTATCAATCCAAGGAAGCTCTTGCTAATGTGACATTGAACAGCGAATACTTATATGACGGGGCCAATATACTGATGCATGACCGTGCTTGGACGAAAGAAGCGCTAAGAGATATCGTAGAAGGTTTGCAAGAAAAAGGATATGAGGTCTTAGACCCTAAAAGGATAAAATCGTAGGATAAGCATAATCTGTGACTATCATTACATGGCTGAGATGTTCCTTTGTAAGCGCCATGGTGGATAAGGCAGAAAATGAAAGAAAAAAGAGGACGCCCTTTGTATATGATTACAGAGCGCGTCCTCTTTATTTATGGAAGTGCATTCTTCTTCCGTTGAATAGCTGTAATTCTCCTTGAAGCTTCTTGGCCATATATTTGGCCAGCTCATTTGCTTTACCTTTGTCAGCAAATGTAGAGTTCCTCTCAAGGCTTATCTCGATGTATGGCAATAAAGAACCGTTCATCCCAGCAACCGGCTCTTCTCCAATTCCTATTCTAATAAGGTGGTAATCTGGATCATCGGAAGAGAGGTAAAGCCAATCACCGTTTCCTCGATTATCAGGCTCGTGGATGGTGTATGGAAAAGCCCTCTCATTGTAAGGATAGTTTAATTGTTCACCTGTTTTATGCAAAGATTGCTGATAATCGTCAATCAGTTTCCTTGCTTCCAAGATGGTGACAGAACGATTCGGCAGTCGTATATACGAGTGAATTGACATAGGAGCCCCCTCCTTAGTAATTGGTAATCCTTGTAAATGATTTTATCAGAACAAAAGATGAAAGGCTATACTTTAATGGATAGTATCACATATAAGGATGTATTATTATTAAATGTAACATACAATTTAGGCTTGTAATTTTCAATGTGTTATATTATTATGAAGTATATAGAAATAAAGCGCTTTCTTAACGGAGCGATTATCTTATTTCAATAAAGGAGTGGAATGAATGGGTACAATCGTATGTACAGGATGTAACGCAACCATCGATCATTTTGAGGACGAGAAAGTTACAGTATTATACGGTAATTGCGCTGATTGCCATAATTGTCACGGGGAGTAATCATTTGTCGCTAGGCCGGTTCATTTCAAGAAGTATAAATAGTATATAAGACATTCATTTTGGTCATCTCACTGGACCCAATAATAAAGTAGAATTTTTGTAGACAGCCGCGAATCATCTGTGCGGCTGTTTTTTTGCAGTCTGCTGTATGAAGGTGAAACCGGATTTGGAAAGTATTGTATAATGGGAGTATGTGTTAACTTGCTTTTAGCGGGATAATATGAATGTGGGAGGGAATGGTATGTGGGAAACGAGAGTCACTGACTTACTGGGCATTGAGCTGCCAATCATTCAGGGGGGACTTGCTTATCTGGCTTATTCGGATTTAGCGGCAGCTGTATCGAATGCAGGCGGACTTGGCCAAATTACAGCATTGTCATTAGGCAGCCCAGAAGAACTGGCTGAAGAAATTGATAAAGCACGTGTAATGACAGACAGGCCTATAGGAGTTAATTTTGCGATTGGAACACATGGAAGACAGTATGAGAAATTTGTGCAAGCAGCCTTGGATAAAGGGATTGAAGTGATGTCCGTTACAGGGGGAAATCCGGCAGAGTTTCTTAATATGCTGAAGGGGACCTCTGTGAAGAAACTCGTTTTGACAGCGGGAGTCAGGCAAGCCGTGAAAGCAGAGGAGTTAGGGGCAGATGCCGTAATGGTTGTCGGCAATGAAGGCGGAGGCCATCTTGGAAGGGATGAGTTAAGCACGATGGTTCTCGTACCTAAGGTTGCCGACGCAGTAACGATCCCGGTCATTGCCTCTGGCGGGATTGCAGATGGCAGAGGATTTATGGCGGCTTTGGCACTCGGAGCGGAAGGAATTGAAATGGGCACTCGATTCATTGCGGTGAAGGAATGTGTTCACGCACATCCTGCTTATAAAGAAGCAATCATTAATGGGACAGAACGTGACACAGTTGTGATCAAAAAAACATTAGGAACTCCTGGAAGGGCGATTTCTAATTCTCATACTTCAGCCATTCTATCCATGGAGAATAAAAGCTGTACATATGAAGACCTAAAGGATTATATTAGTGGTGAGACGAACAAGAAATTCATATATGATGGGAACCATGAGGAAGGCTTTGGCTGGGCAGGACAAGCCATTGGTCTCATCCATCATGAACCAACCGTCAAGGAATTGTTCGAGCAAATACTCAGTCAAGCTAAATCTATCCAAAACAAATGGAAATGCAACTGACAAACAAAGATAAGGCAGAAGAGGTGTTAAGATGGATTATCAATATCCAATCGATTATACGTGGAAAACAGATGAGATTGTTAAAGTGATTTCGTTCTTTCAAGGGATTGAAAGAGCCTATGAGAGAGGAATTCACCGTGAGGAACTGATGGCCCTCTATAAAGAATTTAAGCAAATTGTTCCATCGATTGCTGAAGAGAAAAAGATATGCGCCGAATTTGAGGAAGTGAGCGGATATTCAAGTTATAGAACCATGCAAAGAGCAAAGAAATCAGAGGAAGGCAGCCTTGTGAAAATGTAAGCCGGGGCGAAAACTAAGGATGCTAGAAAATGAAACATGGCCAGCTGTTGTTCACTACAGCTGGCCATGTTTTTGAGTTTATTCGACATTATAGAGGGGTAATAAATGTACAAACACATCACGAATCATCTCGATTAATTCATCCCCGGGAATCTTGACAGCCTCATCTCTCGGCAATTGGAAACCGCATAAGAGCTCCGCTTTTTTCACGCTAGCTAATCTCTCGAACATCTTGCTCAAATCGTCGGTGGACAGAGCATCATGATGGATAACATCTGGTTTCATATGGTCAATTGACCAGACATAATTAGCCGGGATGGATTGTTTGATCTCTGGGGCCATTGATAGAAAGCGTTGTCCAATTGGCTCTTTTCCTTTTGCTTCATAAATGACAGCGTACCAAATGAATAAATGGGTTTCCCACAGTCCGATTTGGAAATGGGGAACCATCTTATAGCCGCGGGGATTGGATGAGAAGGCAACCCATGTATCATTAGGCGGGTTGATTGTCCGTCTGGCATGCTTAGCGATATGGGCATACATTGGCTCATTTGTCATTACTGAAAGTTCTTCTGTAAATACATTGCTTAAGATTTCAAACTTAGGGCGGATAATGGATTTAATGGCATCCATGCGAGCATCTAAGCCGTCTATTTGAAATACATTGAAGTCGTCATTAGTAAAGCCTTTAAATGTCATTTGATTCCCTCCTATTCTCGTTTATTTTATCATACTAATACTATTGAGAAATAGGATTATGCCTAAACCACTGGGCATGTGTGTATTTTGGTTGCAAATCTATGAAGGAAGACATACTATATACAAATCACTATCCAATATCTGAATTTTCAATTTATATCAAGGAGTGGATTTCTATGAAACAAGTAGTTAATCAGGCGTTGAAAGCGACGGAAGTAGAAAGACATCGGAAAGCCGTCCTCCGAATGGAAATGGATTATGAATTGGCCACGTTGTTTGAGGCAATGGAACAGAAAAACGAAACACAAAAGACAAGATCTAAGCAAAAGCTTGAAAGAATCAGAAAAGAGTTAGTTCGTCTAAAGGCAATTTAATAGAAAAAAATCAGCTGCGTTTTGATGATTGTACCAAGGAGAAGAGACGGATTTCATGTTCATCTATCATGGTCTGTCTTTTCTTGTTTATTTTGCCTGAGAGGATTAAACTGTAAATAATATACATAATAAGATTGGAGAATCTTGTTGATTTGAGGTGGGAGAAATGGCAGGTATTGATGAAATACATGCACAAGCGGTTCGTTGGATAAAAGAGGCGGGGCAGAGAATTACTCAATCTTTTGAAACAATCCTGGATATTGAGACTAAATCAAGCATGAATGATTTAGTGACCAATATGGATAAAGATGTCGAACACTTCTTTATAGAGAGGATAGCTGAGCGGTTCCCAGATCATATTGTGCTCGGGGAAGAGGGAGCAGGGCATGATCTTGAAGAGCTTAAGGGGGTTGTTTGGATCATCGATCCGATTGACGGAACGATGAATTTTGTCCACCAGCAGAGGAATTTTGCCATCTCGATTGGCATAGTAGAGAATGGGGTTGGCAAAATCGGACTGATTTATGACGTCGTTCATGATGAACTATATCATTGCATCAGAGGCGAAGGAGCATTCCAAAACGAAAAGAGAATCGAACCGATGAAAGAAGCTAAGCTCGAAGAATCGATTGTCGGCTTGAATGCCATATGGCTGACGGAAAACAAGAAGATCGACAAGGATGTCACAGCCCAGCTTGTAAGAGAAGTGCGCGGAACAAGGTCGTATGGTTCCGCAGCTCTTGAACTTATTTATGTGGCCACGGGAAGACTAAATGCCTATATCTCGATGCGGCTTGCTCCTTGGGATTTTGCCGGAGGAACCATCATTATCGAAGAACTGGGCGGAAAAGTGACAGACCTTAAAGGCAACCCTATTCATTACTTGAAAAAAAGCTCGCTGATTGCGACTTCTCCAAAGCTGCATGAAGCCATCATGGAACGGTATTTATCATAAAAACAGGATTTTGGAGATTAATAATAACGCCAGCAAGCTTATGCTTGCTGGCGTTTTATTGTATCCTGGATGGGTCCAGAATGCGTTTATGTTGCAAAAAGAAGAAAAATGTGCGAAAATTGCCTAATTATTGTTATAGTTTTTCTCTCCAACGCTTTTTGAGAGTAAATCCGCTTCCCATAACGGCGATGAAAGCCACTAAGCTAAGTATGCTTAAGATGGCGCTTCCTACTGATATGGAAATGGCAATTCCTGAAAGGCTGGCAACAGCCAATATGGATAAGGCTAAGAAAACAATTTTAATATTCAAAAGTATCACACTCCAATCTTATTTCCCATTGTACACAAAATGATGGCGGTTTTCTACTTTCAGTATGGTATAATGGGAAGGTTGGTTACAATATGCATAAAAATTGGGAGTTGAAGTAGTTGCAATACAGAAATGATATCAAGAATATAGCCATTATTGCTCACGTTGACCATGGGAAAACAACACTGGTTGACCAGCTGTTAAAACAAGCTGGCACATTCCGTTCAAATGAACAGGTCGCAGAAAGAGCAATGGATTCAAATGATCTTGAAAGAGAACGCGGTATTACCATTTTGGCGAAAAATACGGCGGTTAACTATAAAGATACACGCATCAATATTTTGGATACACCAGGACACGCTGACTTCGGCGGAGAAGTGGAACGTATCATGAAGATGGTTGACGGGGTACTTTTAATCGTTGATGCCTATGAAGGCTGCATGCCGCAAACACGCTTTGTTTTGAAAAAGGCGCTTGAACAAAAATTAACGCCAATCGTCGTGGTGAATAAAATTGACCGTGATTTCGCAAGACCAGAGGAAGTGGTCGATGAAGTTATCGATTTATTCATCGAACTGGATGCGACCGAAGATCAATTAGAATTCCCGGTCATCTATGCTTCAGGTATTAACGGAACAGCATCATTAAGCCCAGATCCATCTGATCAGGAAGAGAATATGGAATGCTTGTTTGAATCTATCGTTCAAAACATTCCATCTCCAGTCGATAACCGTGAAGAGCCTCTTCAATTCCAGGTAGCCCTTCTTGATTATAGCGATTACCTAGGAAGAATCGGAATTGGTCGTGTATTCCGCGGAACGATGAGAGTAGGCCAGCAAGTATCCTTAATGAAGCTTGATGGCACTGCGAAAAACTTCCGCGTAACAAAAATCTTTGGTTTCCAAGGCTTGAAGCGTGTCGAAGTAGAGGAAGCATTCCCGGGTGATTTAGTAGCCGTCAGCGGCATGGAAGATATCAACGTAGGGGAAACTGTTTGCCCTGTTGATGCCCAGGATCCGCTTCCAGTTCTTCGTATTGACGAGCCTACGCTGCAAATGACTTTTGTCGTTAATAACAGTCCGTTTGCAGGCCGTGAAGGGAAATGGGTAACATCCCGTAAAATCGAAGAGCGCTTGATGGCTCAATTGCAAACTGACGTCAGCTTGCGTGTAGATCCGACAGATTCACCGGACGCATGGATCGTATCTGGACGCGGCGAGCTTCATCTGTCCATCTTGATTGAGAATATGCGCCGTGAGGGTTATGAGCTTCAAGTATCTAAGCCTGAAGTTATTATCCGTAATATCGATGGAGTTAGATGTGAGCCTGTTGAGCGCGTTCAAGTGGATATTCCTGAGGAGTATACAGGTGCCATCATGGAATCCCTTGGGGAAAGAAAAGGCGAAATGCTTGATATGGTCAACAACGGCAGTGGACAAGTCCGTCTTGTCTTCAATGTACCATCCCGCGGTTTGATTGGTTATACAACAGAATTCCTGACATTGACACGCGGATATGGAATTTTAAATCACACGTTTGATTCCTATCAGCCAATGCAAGCAGGACAAGTCGGCGGAAGAAGACAAGGGGTGCTTGTTTCCATGGAAACAGGGAAGGCAACCCAATACGGCATCATCCAAATTGAGGACCGCGGCGTGATTTTTGTTGAGCCTGGTACAGAAATTTATGAGGGCATGATTGTCGGAGAACATAATCGTGAAAATGATTTGACCGTTAACATTGTTCGTGCGAAACAACAAACGAACGTGCGTTCAGCTACGAAGGATAACACCGTGACAATGAAGAAACCAAGAATCATGTCACTGGAAGAGGCGCTTGAGTATCTAAATGATGATGAATACTGTGAGGTTACTCCAGAATCCATCCGCTTGCGTAAAAAAATCCTTGATAAGAACGAACGTGAAAAGGCAGCTAAGAAGAAAAAACTCGCTGAATAATCATTACCTTTTGGGGATAGGGAGTGCTATTTCGAGTGGATATTACAAGTAATTTGCCGTTCTTTGCCGAGTTATACAGGGTAGGTGACCCAGAGTATACACAGATTGGAATGTGGGCTTTATACTTGACCATTGTTCTGCTTAGCGGCTTAGTTTTTAAGCTTGGTTTTGCGAGAAAACTTACATGGGGTAAAACAATCGTTGTCTATGCCATTATGGCTTTTGCTTGTTCGTTCCTGACGTTTTTAGCTTTGTTTCTGCCGGTTACAGAAGTCTTGGCAGTGGCGGCGGTATTCCTTGCGCTTTATAAATACCGTCTCCACAAAGAAACTAAGCAGGAGTATGGGAAGGAAGGAAGGGATGCTGGCTGATGAATAATCTTATGGATGCAGTCTATAACTGGCTAACCATTCGAATTGTTTATGACGCGAGACCCGATGACACGGCAGCCCGTGATACCGTTCGCTTGTTTGAACAAACGTTAGAGGACGATCATGGGGTTGACCGTTATTCCTACAAAAAAAGAGATGGCTGGTATACGGTTGAATTCATGAAGGATGGGATTGATGATCAATTCCGTTTTCGCGAGGAGATGGTTGAAGTGATGCTTAAACAGGTGCTTAGCCATCCGGAGCGCTATGAGCAATTTCCGCCAGAATAAAAAAGAGAAATGGATATTATTCCATTTCTCTTTTTTTATACATTCATTCAGGTTTACCAATTATCCTCGTTTTTGGCGGCACGATACAAACGGAAATTTCCGGTCTCGATTCTGGCGTTTGTCCGCTCCTTGATCCGCTCGTTGCATGGCTTGCACATATATGTATGAATGGGACGATTGCGAAGCCTTTTGGCCATCAATGTTTCATCCTCGATGGATTCGATTTTATCGCAAATCACGCATTTCACTCTCATGTTAACACCCCAATCGATTTCCTATTACTCAATTATACCATTTTTGCATGAGCTTGTAGAGGGGGCTGAATTATTTTAGGGAAGGTGCCTCACAGATGTGTATTTTTTGTCAGGCTCTTCTTTTTTTAAATCAATGCTCATATATTGAGCATGAGGATTGTCCCGGACATAAATTGGATAGAGATGTAAAGCTTGCTGGATAATCTACTGGGGACAGGGGGATATGGTTTGAGCAAAATCTATGTTCTGGATACAAATGTGCTGCTGCAAGATCCAATGTCGATTTATTCATTCTCTGATAATGAGGTGGTTATTCCGGCGGTAGTTCTAGAGGAATTAGATTCAAAGAAAAGAAATTTAGATGAAGTGGGGAAGAATGCGCGTTATGTATCAAGGCTTATCGACCAACTTCGCACAAAGGGAAACCTGCATGAGAAAGTCCCTTTGCCAAATGGCGGGAGACTGAAAATAGAATTGAATCATCGTTCCATTCAAAATGTTCAGGACTACTTTCTGGAGAAATCGAATGATAACAGAATATTGGCAGTCGCCAAAAACCTCTCTCTTGAAGAGGAGACGAAAAAGGACGGAAAGGCTGTCATATTGGTTTCTAAGGATATATTAATGAGGGTAAAGGCAGATGTCCTTGGCTTAATTGCGGAAGATTTCCTTAGTGATCGAGTTGTGACGGTCAATCAGCAATATGCTGGATTTAAAGAAGTCTATATGGAGCGGGAGGCCTTTAATCAATTTTATTCCAAAGGGGAATTGCTGCTAAAGGATGCGCCGATTTTGGAACCGGTATTTCCGAATCAATTTTTGATTATGAAAAATCACGAACAGCCTTCCCTGTCAGCAATTGGGATTGTTCGTGGCAGGGACAGAGTCATAAAGCTGAGATATAATCACGAGCAGATCTGGGGGGTGAAGCCGCGAAATGCCCAGCAGCAGATGGCGTTTGAGCTCCTCCTGCGCAAGGATATCCAGCTTGTCACAATGACGGGTAAGGCAGGAACGGGGAAAACCTTGCTGGCACTTGCTGCAGGACTTTTGCAAACGGAAGACCTCAGTGAATATAACAAGCTCCTTGTCTCGAGGCCAATCGTTCCGATGGGGAAGGATTTGGGCTTTTTGCCGGGAGAAAAAGAAGAAAAGCTAAGGCCGTGGATGCAGCCGATTTATGATAATCTCGAATACTTGTTTAACACGAAAAAACCGGGAGAGCTTGATTCTATTCTGGCAGGTATCCATTCGATTGAGGTCGAAGCCTTGACATATATTCGCGGCAGAAGCCTTCCTGACAGCTACATTATCATGGATGAGGCTCAAAACTTAACTAAGCATGAGGTAAAAACCATACTGACGAGGGTCGGTGAACGCAGTAAAATAATCCTTCTTGGCGATCCTGCTCAAATTGACCATCCCTATTTGGATGAAGGGAATAATGGGTTGACTTATGTACTTGAGAGGTTCAAGGATGAGCCGATTGCGGGCCATGTGAACCTGGTGAAAGGGGAAAGGTCAGAACTGGCTCAGCTGGCGGCTGATTTATTATGAGGCAAGTAAGAGAATGGGGTTTATTCAGAATAGGGGAGCACCGCGTATCAGGTGCTCCCCTATTCTTATATAATCGTAATGCCGCTCACATATTTAATTGGCTTATCACGATTAGAGCCATCTCCTTTATAGAGGTAAAGGGGACCGCCCATTTCTTCGGAAAGGGGTTTGCCATTTAAAGAGAACCCGGCTATGAAGGCGAGAGCCTCCTCTAAAGGAAATTCTAAGTCCTCATCTTGCGTATGTATAATGGCTTTGCTTGCATCAGGCATAGGCTCAGTATTCAAGATGAACGGCTTGAAAGCGATGACAAAATTTCCTTCGAGCAATTCTTGTTTTTTCGTCTTTTTGGCAGGTTTTTCTGCAGGCGGGGGAGACGAACCTTCGATAATTTCTTTATCCCATTGGGAAGAAACGGATTTCAAGTAGTTTACTTGCTCACTGTCTTTCTGTGTGTCTTTCTCAGGGTGCCAATCTTCTATATTGAATTTTCGTTCATCAAAAATCCATACACCTGTATCAATATATATCGGATACTTCACATTCCCTTTAATCTGTATGACTTCTGCCATCCCACTCACTCCTTTTCCTCTTAATCTTATAATTACGGCATATTCTTGTACAGTAATAAGCGTCCTCTTCTTTTTTGTTTTTTTTACATATTTGAGCAATTGTCTGCCTAGGTTTCCTTGCATTTTTAAGCTTTTAAGGGTAAAATTTTATAATAGATTGGTTCATTGGGCCATAATGGGGGGATTGTACATTGACATCTGATATCCTTGTCAATCATCAAGAAAAGGCCTATGCATTACTTAAGGCCGATGCTGATAAAATATTTAAACTTATTAAAGTTCAAATGGATAATTTGACTATGCCTCAATGTCCTTTGTATGAAGAAGTTTTGGATACACAAATGTTTGGCCTATCCAGAGAAATTGACTTTGCTGTCAGATTGGGATTAATAGAGGAACGTGACGGTAAAGGTTTGTTAGAGTTTCTGGAGAAGGAATTATCCGCTCTTCATGACGCTTCTATGCGAAAATAAGTTAGGGTCAAAACTCAAACGATACGGTTGTTGTTTGAGTTTTTTGTTTTATACATATATTAAACTCATCAAAACGAATTAGAGCAAGGATGATTATCATGTTAAAAAGAATAGTAAAATCGTATGATTATACGCTTATTGCTGTCATACTCGTTTTGAGCATTTTTGGGCTTGTCATGGTGTACAGCTCAAGTATGGTCACGGCCGTAGCCAGATGGGACTTGCCGAGTGATTATTTCTATAATAAGCAAATGCGGCATTTAATCATCGGCCTTGTTATATTTACGATTATGGCAATCATTCCTTATCCGCTGTATAAATCGAATAAAGTCCTGGTGCCGCTTGTTTTCGGCTCGATATTTGGACTATTTGCCTTGCAATTCTTTGGGCATACAGCCGGAAATGCGGAGAGCGGGTTTAAGCTTGGCTCCCTTGGAAGCTTGCAGCCGTCTGAATTTGTAAAGCTCGGGGTGATTATTTATCTGTCTGCTGTCTATTCCAAAAAGCAGGAATACATAAACGTTTTTAATAAAGGTGTCATTCCGCCATTATTCTATCTGCTGATTGTATGCGGATTAATCGTCCTGCAGCCGGATATCGGAACAGCGATGATTATCTTTTTGGTCGCTTGCACAATTATTATTTGTTCGGGAATGAATTGGAAGAGCTTTGCGAAGCTGCTTTCGATTTTGTTGGGGACGATACTCGTTGCAATACCGGTTATCATAATGAATAAAGAAAAAATCTTCACAGAGAAACGTTTGGAAAGGTTCACTGGTTTCCTGGATCCTTTCTCCACCGAGAAATATGAAGGGTACCAGCTGGTCAATTCATATGTGGCCATCGGAAACGGGGGGCTGACGGGTGTCGGTTTTGGCCAAAGCACCCAGAAATATGGTTATTTGCCTGAGCCTCATACGGACTTTATCATGGCGGTTATATCTGAAGAGCTAGGGTTGATTGGTGTAGCCTTTGTTATCATTTGCCTGGGGACAATCGTGCTTAAGGGAATCAGAATCGCGATTAAATGCAATGATCCTTTTGGAAGTATGCTTGCGGCAGGAATTTCCAGTATGATTGGCATCCAGTCTATGATTAACTTAGGGGGAATCACTGGTTTAATCCCGATTACAGGTGTTACTCTTCCGTTTATCAGTTATGGGGGCTCATCCCTGATCCAATTGTTTTTATCAGTCGGATTGCTGGTCAATGTGTCCATGATGACGAGGCATGAGGCTCTCTATAAAAAAGGACAGACAATTTCAGAGCAAGATGCAGAATTAAGCGGATGATAACGAGAGTAAAGTGTGAGCAGGGACAAGTGTCTCTGCTCCTTTTTTATTTAAAAATATGACAGCAAGGAATAGCTGCAAGAGGAGTGGTAACTTGATGAAGCAGACTCAAGATTTGAAAAGGCTAGAGATAAAGAAGGTCCTGGTCGCAAACCGGGGCGAAATAGCCATCCGTGTTTTCAGGGCTTGTAACGAGCTTGGTATCCGTACTGTCGGGATTTATTCGAAAGAGGATTATATTTCTTATCACCGCTATAAGGCAGATGAAGCGTATTTGGTAGGCGCTGGAAAGAAGCCTATCGAGGCCTATTTAGATATTGAAGGGATTCTTGAGATAGCGAAGATGAGCGGGGCGGATGCTATCCACCCGGGATATGGTTTCCTGTCAGAAAATATTGAGTTTGCGAAGCGCTGTGAAGAGGAAGGCTTTGTTTTCATTGGTCCTAAGATCAAGCACCTGGATATGTTTGGCGATAAGGTGAAGGCGAAGGAGCAGGCAAGACTCGCCGGCATTCCCATTATCCCGGGCAGCGATGGTCCGGTATCAGGTCTAGAGGAAGTCATCCGCTTTGGGGAGGATAATGGATATCCAATTATTATTAAAGCATCCCTTGGCGGAGGCGGACGCGGAATGAGGATTGTCCGGCAGCCGGATGAGATAGAGGAAGCCTATCATCGAGCGAAATCAGAGGCAAAGGCCTCCTTCGGCAGTGATGATGTATATGTCGAACGCTTCATTGAAAATCCAAAGCATATTGAGGTTCAAATTCTTGGAGATAGTCATGGAGAGATCATCCATTTATTCGAACGTGATTGCTCCGTGCAGCGCCGCCACCAAAAAGTCGTTGAAGTGGCGCCAAGTGTGTCACTTTCAGGTGAATTGAGGGAGAAAATCTGTCAAGCAGCTGTTCAATTAATGAAGAATGTTGAATATGTCAATGCAGGCACCGTTGAATTCCTTGTTTCAGGCAATGAGTTTTATTTCATCGAGGTAAACCCGCGCGTTCAAGTAGAGCATACCATCACGGAAATGATTACAGGGGTCGATATTGTCCAATCGCAAATCATGATTGCAAAGGGGCACCGTCTGCATGGGGAATATATGCATATCCCTTCTCAGGAAAACTTGAAAATCAATGGTTATGCGATTCAGGCAAGGGTGACGACTGAAGACCCGCTGAATCACTTTATGCCGGACACAGGGCGTATCAAAGCCTATCGCTCAGGAGGCGGCTTCGGTGTTCGTCTCGATGCCGGGAATGCCTATCAAGGGTCAGTGATTACCCCTTATTATGATTCCTTGCTTGTAAAAGTATCTACCCATGCTTCCGAATTCCAGCAGGCAAGCGCCAAAATGCTCCGGAATCTTCGTGAGTTCCGAATTCGCGGTATTAAAACGAATATCCCCTTTTTAGAAAACGTTATTGGTCATAAACAATTTCTTAAAGGTGAATATGATACTTCCTTTATAGACACGACTCCTGAGTTATTTGTCTTTCCTGAACAAAAAGACCGGGGCACTAAGATGCTGAATTATATAGCGAATGTGACAGTGAACGGGTTCCCCGGAATCGGGAAGAAGGAAAAGCCGCAGTTCGAGCCTGTCAAAATACCTAAAGTTCAATCGGGATTGGCCAACACGGCAGGAACGAAGCAAAAGCTTGATAAATTAGGTCCAGATGGCCTCGCTAAATGGGTCAAGGAACAAAAGCAAGTACTGATAACAGATACGACCTTCAGGGATGCGCATCAATCCTTGTTAGCGACTCGGGTGAGAACTCAGGATATGCTGCGTATCGCTGAACCGACCTCCCAAATGCTCCCGAATCTGTTCTCGATGGAATTATGGGGTGGGGCAACATTTGACGTCTCCTACCGATTCTTGAAGGAGGATCCGTGGGAGCGGTTATTAAAGTTAAGAGAGGCCATTCCGAATCTCTTATTCCAAATGCTGCTCCGCTCTTCAAATGCAGTAGGTTATAAGAATTACCCGGATAATGTTATTGCTGAGTTTGTTGAGAAATCAGCATACGCTGGTATAGATGTTTTCCGTATTTTTGATAGCCTGAACTGGGTTAAAGGCATGGAGAAAACAATTGAAGCTGTCCGCGATGTGAACCGGGTTGCAGAGGCAGCGATTTGCTATACAGGGGATATATTGGACCCTTCTAGATCAAAGTACGATATAAATTATTACAAAAATATAGCCAAAGAGCTCGAAGCGCAGGGCGCTCATATACTCGCCATAAAGGATATGGCAGGACTCTTGAAGCCTGAGGCTGCATACCGTCTGGTGAGTGAGCTAAAAGAGGCGGTAGATTTGCCGATACATCTTCATACACACGATACGAGCGGAAACGGCATTTTGCAATACGCAAGGGCTATAGAGGCTGGTGTCGATATTGTTGATACAGCAGTCGGGTCCATGGCTGGATTGACTTCACAGCCAGGGTTAAACACATTGTATTACGCCCTTCTTGGAAATGAAAGGCAGCCTAAGGCGGACGTTGAAGCAGTTGAGCAGTTATCACAATATTGGGAAGGGGTCAGATCTTATTACCAGGATTTTGAAAGCGGGATGAAATCTCCCCATACAGAGGTCTATCAGCATGAAATGCCTGGGGGGCAGTATTCAAATCTGCAGCAGCAGGCAAAAGGTGTCGGCCTCTCTGACAGGTGGGATGAAGTAAAAGAAATGTATGCCCGCGTCAATATCCTTTTTGGAGATATTGTAAAGGTGACCCCTTCCTCTAAGGTTGTAGGAGATATGGCTTTGTTTATGGTGCAGAATCATCTATCCGAGCAAGACATTCTGACAAATGGGGATTCATTGGATTTTCCTGATTCAGTCATTGAATTATTCAGCGGGCTGCTTGGACAGCCATATGGGGGATTCCCGAAAGAACTTCAAAAAGTGATCTTGAAGGGAAAAGAGCCAATAACAGTAAGACCTGGGGAGCTTCTTGAGGAGGTTGATTTTGAAAGGCTAAAAGAAGAGCTTGAATCTAACCTGAACCGTTCGGCATCTATGTTTGATACTCTCGCGTATGCCCTCTATCCAAAGGTATTCCTGGATTATGAGACAGCGAGAAATATGTATGGAGACCTCTCTGTTTTGGATACGCCGTCATTCCATTATGGTATGAGAGTAGGCGAAGAGATTGAAGTAGAGATTGAACGAGGCAAGACATTAATCATCAAATTGATTTCAATCGGCGAACCGCTTCAAGATGGAACGAGAACTGTATATTTCGAACTAAATGGCCAAGCAAGGGAAGTGTCTGTCAAGGATGAGAGCATTAAAAGAATAGCGGCCTCAAAAAGAAAGAGCGATCCATCCTTGCCAGGTCATATTGGTGCTACTATGCCAGGAACTGTCGTTAAAGTGAACGTTCAAAAGGGTGACCGAGTAAAAAAAGGCGATCATTTAATGATAACCGAGGCGATGAAAATGGAAACGACTGTACAAGCTCCGTTTGACGGTGTTATTAAGGCGATCTGCGTAACAAGCGGAGAGACAGTTGAGACAGGCGACCTATTGCTTGAAATGTAAGAGAAATCATATGGATATGAAAAAAGAGCTGTACACATGCGGATATCTGCATGGTGTACAGCTCTTTTCGTTGTACGAATTTGTATGTTAGGCAGCAAAAGAAATGCTGCTCTTATAGGGCTGTATAGGTTGTATCCGGTTCTTCTTCAGTGCCAGAGCTATTGCCAGGTGATAATCTCTGTAAGTTTTTCTTATTCCTCGATACGAGCAAGAGGAAATAGGAAAAGACGCCAAACAGGCAAGTGATGAATATTGCGTGCATCAAGGCTATATAAAGATTTGAGCGGGTAAAGATAATTAAGGCGCCCGCTAAGACCTGTAAGCAAACAAGGAGGAGGGATATATTCCATCCGTGAAATAGCACCTTGACTTGTCTGTGATGTTTCCAAATAACAATGGCCAAATAGACAATCCAAATGAATAATAAGCCAGCGGCCAAACGATGTCCCATCTGAATCCATTGATACATATTAAAATTAAAACCAACGGCATCATTAAAGCAAAATGGCCAATCCGGACAGACGAGGCTGGCCTCAGTGTGGCGGACGAGTGCTCCGCTGTAGATGACTATATACGAATAAATCGTAATCGCAATGAAATGGACGGAAATCCGTTTAGGAACAATTAGTTTCTCCGCTTCGAACTTTTTATCCACCTCAAATATGAGGAGTGTAAGAAGCAGTACGGCTGCAAAAGAAATCAAGGAAATGCCGAAATGAAGAGCCATGACAAAATCAGACTGGCTCCAGATGACTGCTGCCGCCCCGATTAAAGCTTGAATGATTAAAAATGAAATGGAGAGGATGGCGAGAAATTTTGTTTCTCTTATATGACCGATCGTCTTCCAAGACCATAGAGCCAGTCCTGCAACCATGAAGGTGCCCAAGCCGGAGAATATCCGATGAGCTAGCTCGATGACAAGCTCAGGTGTGATGTTTTCTGGAATAACCTGACCATGACACAGGGGCCATGAACGGCCGCAGCCCATCCCGGAATCTGTTTTTGTGACAAGCGCTCCCCCAATAAGAATGCAAAGCATGACAAAGGTTGTCATAACCGAAAACCACTTTAACTTTGTATGCATGTTTGATTATACACCTGCTTTAATAATAGTAGAGTGATGGCAAAAGGAATAATGCAATATCATAAAAATACCAATCTTGGATAATCATTACTTACATATCATAATGAATATTCCAGGGAATTACAAAGGAAATCTTTTAATATGTCTTATTCACTCACTTTATAAAGACGTAAAGAATGTAAAGGTTTTTATAGCTGAATAATATGCAGGAGGGCTGATACAGATAATAGGCTAGGTGAAAAAAGATGGGATTCGCTTTTATTTTAAAGATAATAGTTGAAAGTTCTAATATAGTTTGTTAGAAATAAGGAAGAGTTTGATTTTTCATATTTTTGACAAATTGTAACAATATAATCATTTACAGGATAAATTTACCGCTATATAATTACTAGGTCACGCATAGTACATAAATTAGACAAATTTCATTCACATATTATGCCAATTTTATGTTTAAATATATATAGGTAAAATATTGGAAATTTATAAAGATATGGCTATTTCGCAGAATTCTGCAGGAATTATTTATTTGATTGGGGGGATTATCCGTGGAATCGAAAGCTGCAGCACCCACCTCATTTGAAAACCAAGAAGCCCTGAAAACAGGAAAAGAGACAGGGAATACTCTTTTGAAGGACTTTCTGGTGTTGATAAAGGTTGGAATCGTGAATTCAAATATGATTACAGCGTTTACTGGTATTTGGCTGGCATTATATTTCACTGATCAGCATTTTTTTGCTAATTTGGATATTGTTTTGCTTGGAGTAATCGGGATTGCACTGATAATAGGCGGGGCTGGATGTTTGAATAATTACATTGACAGGGATATTGACCTTTACATGGAGCGGACGAAAGAACGCCCAACGGTAACAGGTAAAGTTAATCCTTTGAAGGTGCTTTATATGGGGCTTGCCATGGTGATTGGCGGAACGCTTATGTTATTGGCTGCTTCTTCTCCGGCTGCCTTGCTTGGGTTATTTGGAGTGTTTGCTTATGTAGTGATGTACACGATTTGGACTAAGAGAAAAATCGTTTCCAATACTGTAGTCGGAAGTATTTCTGGAGCCATGCCGCCATTAATCGGATGGGCGGTTGTCGACCCTGGGCTGCACCCGGTAGCTTGGGGATTGTTTTTGCTGATGTTTGTCTGGCAGCCTCCGCATTTTTATGCGCTTGCGATGAAGCGGATGGAGGAATACCGGGCAGCCGGAGTTCCAATGCTTCCGGTTGTGAAGGGATTCCATGTAACAAAGGTTCATATGCTCATATGGGTTGCTCTATTGCTGCCAATCCCCTTTCTTTTGGCGCCTATAGGCATGCCGATTATGGTGCTGATTACACTGCTGAATATTGGCTGGCTCTTATTAAGTTTAAAGGGGTTCTCCTTCAAGAAGAAATTCACGAAGGAAGAAGACTTAAAGTGGGCAAATAAGATGTTCATATATTCGTTGAATTATATGACGATTTCTTTTGTTTCTATGGTTATTGTATCCTTGATTAACCTTTTTTGAACATGGGGGTTCTTTCTTTAAGAAATTCATTATATAAATGGTCCTTTGGAAAGAAGAAATTTTTCACGAAAGAGGGGTAGATCATTGCTATGAAAAAATGGCGAATTGCTTCCTTGTTTGCAGCGATAACGCTGATTTTATCTGGATGCGGGGAACCGTATTTATCAGCTCTGAATCCTGCGGGCGAGGTAGCGAAAAAGCAATATGATTTAATGGTTTTAAGTACTGCCATCATGGTTTTAGTCATCATAGTTGTTGTAGTTTTGTTTGTTCTCGCAATTTTAAGATTTCGTCGCAAGAAAGGGGATAACACAATTCCGAAGCAGATTGAAGGCAATCATAAGCTGGAGATCCTTTGGACTGTCATCCCGATTATATTGCTGATCATATTGGCTGTTCCGACCATCTATTATACGTTTTATTTCTCCGACGTATCAGCAAAGGACGGGAAGGACGAAGATGGGAATCCTACTGCAGTACAAATTAATGTAAGGGCCAGTTTATATTGGTGGGAGTTTGAATATCCGAATGACGGGATTGTCACTGGGCAGGAACTCGTCGTGCCAACTGATGAAAAGGTTTACTTTAATCTGAAGGCGTCTGATGTTAAACACTCATTCTGGGTACCGTCAGCAGGAGGCAAGCTCGATACGAATACCGATAATGTCAATGAATTTTGGCTTGAGTTCAATGATGAGAAAAGTGAAGAAGCCGAGAGAGTATTCTATGGAAAATGTGCTGAGCTTTGCGGACCTTCGCATGCATTAATGGACTTCAAGGTCAAGGCGTTGCCTAGGGATGAGTATGATGCTTGGGTTGCGAAGATGAAAGAAACGAAGCAATCCGAAGTGGAATTGACTGATGCGACGGCACAAGAGGGACAGGAGATTTTCAACAAGAGCTGTATTGGCTGCCATGCCATTGACACAAACGACCAACGGCCGGAACAGGCTAGGCTTGCCCCGAACTTAGCGAACTTCGCTGATCGCGAACTAGTTGCCGGTTATCTTGAGAATAACGAAGAAAACGTAAAGAAATGGTTAGAGGATCCTGAGTCACTTAAAGAAGGCAATAAGATGACAGATACATATGGGGAACTAACCGATGAACAGATTAACGCGCTAACAAAATACTTGGGAACCTTATCCGTTGAAGATTAAGAGATTCTAAGTTTGCAAAGGGGAGGTTTTTCAGTGAGTACTCTTACTCAGAAAAAGGGGTTTCTTGGGACGATTTGGGACTACCTGACAACGGTTGACCACAAAAAAATCGCCAAGTTATATTTGATCGCTGGAGGGTTTTTCTTCCTGGTCGGCGGTCTTGAAGCTATGTTTATCAGGATTCAGCTTGCGACGCCTGAGAATGATTTTGTCAGTGGCGGAACATTCAACGAAATTATAACGATGCATGGAACAACGATGATTTTCCTTGCTGCGATGCCGCTGTTATTAGGATTCATGAATGCTATTATGCCGCTGCAAATCGGGGCGCGTGATGTTGCATTCCCATTCTTGAATTCTTTAGGATTTTGGCTGTTCTTCTTTGGCGGAATCTT
>JAEIGA010004926.1_pt1 | contig 20515 bp, 26 predicted proteins | sample 9270691 | NCBI WGS metagenome assembly JAEIGA01 (sample SAMN17057246, study PRJNA624740) | gut metagenome | biome: biome; isolation source: fecal sample | host: Bos grunniens | place: China: Xizang | collected 2019 | reverse complement strand
GCCTGTATAGTCGATATTGGAGTTGAGCATATAAACGGTGTTATATGGCAACGAGCGGAGCAACACGTTTTTCAGATACACCTCAAAGGTAATTCCATACCCCCAGAGCATTTCGTGAACATCCCCCACGGCAATCGAACCACTTCCACCGTCCATTTCCAACCGCACATCAAACTGATGCGCCCCAACACTCAATCCGCTCAAAGAGTAGTTGAAGGTCATCGTGTCTTTGCCTTCGTCTACGATGAACTCCGGGGCATAGACATTGACCTCTGAACCGTCAACGTAGAAAGAAAGATGTGCCACAATGTCCGACAAGGTGTAAACATCGTTCACCTCTGTTTCGCTTGCGTTGGAAGTCATCACCACGGACACATCAACCATCGTGGTATTTTCTTCTTGCGTGACCTCAAAATTGTAGGTCAGTATCGAGGTCTCCGTGTTCTCTCCGCAAGTCACGGCAGAGGAGTTTTGGACAACCGACATTTGGTTGATTTCTTTGGCAACGGTATTCTGAATCTGGTCAATGGCCTTCTCTGTTTTGGTCTTAATGCCCATAAGCCGGGGATTTGACCCCGTACACTCTACGTTCATTGACCCGCTCGAAGAAAAGTCAAGAGAAGTGATTGCGCCGATAGAAGAGGTTGCCTGATTGCCCGTCAGCATCAAGACATCCATGATGTCAAGTTCAGGTCTTACGGGAAGTCCCACGGAATAGGGGACATACTCGATTACAGACAGACCGCTTAAGATGCTCCGGCAGACAATCTCATGTTCAGCAGAAGAACCGCTCTGTAAGAACGGGTTCGTTCCAAGGGCGAATGTCAGTCCATCATCCGTGGATTCTGCGTAATACTCGGTGGCGTTCGTGGAACTGATTGTCAGCGAAACCGCCGTATATCTTGTTGTGTAATCAGCAATCGAGGAAGAGAACCGTCCGTCTGCGCCAATAGTGGCAACTTCCGCATCGTCATATCCCTTGATGTAGACCTTGCCATCCCGTCCAATAAAGGCGTTTGCACAGACAACCGCAGAAAGATAGCCAAGCGCATCACGGCAACTCATAGAGGTGATGGGTTCGCTATTCTGCGTGAAGGTAATCTGCTCGTTTCCGTTCGGCATTGCGCCGATTTCTGCGGAAGTATTGCCAAGTTGCAGACCGCCACGCTCAACAACCGCTTTTATCCACTCATAAGGATAAGAACCGCTCTTGTCCTCTGCTACCTTGACGCTATCCAGCTTCGTCATGCCGTCATAGGCTACGATGCTGACCATGTTGGATGTTCTCTCCGCTTCGGAGATATAGAACACGCCAAGAGGAACATCTTCGTATGTGTTCTCAGTCAGATACAGTCTGAAATATGCCGTAACCTCTGCGCCGTACAAGGAATATCTGTCGATGTCCGTGTAAAGGTTCAGCCGGAGTTCCCCGGCAAACGCATTTCCGATACTCGGATTTTCGTCAGAGGACACATCATAGTTCACAGACAGACCGCCAGATGCGATGTTCGAGGTATCAAAGGAAACGATAGTTCCGCTTGCCAGCTTAATAGAGCCGTACCACGAAACCTCTCTGCTCGATGATGTGATTTTGTCCAAATAATCGTTGCTTACAGAGTACATATCCTCTCCTACATTTCGATTACATTGATTGAAAAGTCCGTGTACATACCGCCCTCACTCTCATAGAGGGTATCGTTGTACTTCGAGTAACTTGATTCTCCACAGTACGCAGAAATGGTCTTGATTTGTCCAAGGTCGTAGTATTTGAACTGAAACTCTTTTCCTTGCATGAGATTGAGCATATAGGCAACCTCTGCTCCCGTAATCGAAGAGTATTTGAGGTTGACCTTCACAACGTCCCGCCGCACCCAATCAATGTGCATGACACCATCTTCCGTTCTGCCGGAATCCGAGGACGCAACGTTCGTATGCTGAATCTGAATATCAGGGGAAGGGATATAGATGTGCGATGAATCTACCATCCACCTTCCTTTTGTGTCCAACCTTGCAATTCCCATGTGTTTACTCCATGAAAAAGGGTATCTCCCTTTGACAGAAGATACCCCATTGTTTGTTTATGCCCGAAGTGCGCTTGCTCCCGTCCGCTGAATCTGACGGTTGTTCTCGTTCACTACGGTCTGATACAACACCTTGCCGTCCACAACCATCTGGATCGTCTGACCGCCACGATTTCCATTGCCAAGTACCGCAGATACTGCACTCGCAACGCCTTGTGCAACAGCTTCGACAATCTGACTTTGGTTCGCAACCGCCGTTTGACCACCGATTGTTCCGACAAGTTCTGGCCCGGCTTCGTTTGCCACGAACAACGATCCCGTGTCAGGGAAACCACCTTGTGCATACCAATCAACCTTCATCTTCGGAAGAGAAGTAGGTAGTGACAACGCTTCAAGGATGGCTTTCACCACTCCCGTTGCGGTTGCTCCACCCTCTGTCCAACTGATGTGAGGTGTCTTGATTGCGGGCCACTTCCAATTAAAGTTCAGAAAACTCTTGATGGAATTGATCGCAGAACCGATGGAGTTGCAAATTGCCGTCCATTTCTGCGAAGTTGCCGTCTTGAGGTTGTCCCATGCTGCAATGATTGTGTTCTTGAGCGTACTGATAACCGACAGAATGCCGGACATACCAGCTTTGAATCCCTCGATGATACCCTGGACGATATAACCGCCAAGAGGTTTCATTGTTTCAGCCGGAGAGTGGATTCCAAACACAGAACAGATGTCATTGTAGATTGTGGTGAACAGATCCCAAATAGGCTCTGTCAGGGTGGAAAGAAGACCCGTCAGACCAGATATAATGCCAAGCACAATGTCTTTGCCGATTCTGCCCCAATCCCACTTCTTGAACGCATCTACGATGTCACCGAAGAAGTATCTCGAAGCGTCAAACAGTTCCATCGACATATCCCAATTAAATACGCCGTGAATAAACTTTTTGAACCCATCTATGACCGCATTGAGGAAGTCTTTTGCGGTGAACCCATCGCCAATAGCAAGTGCGATTGCACCGACAAGTGCGCCGATAGCAGAACCAATGGGGCCGCCAGCCATCGTTCCCACCGCCGTTGTGATCGCAAGAACAAGACTCTTTTCAAGACCTTCCGAGAACTTATCAGGCAGCCAATCAAAGAACTTCGTAAGGGCAGGTCCCACAACGTTGTCTTCCAACCACGCAAAGAAGGTATCTCCCTGGGGCGTTCCAAGCGTAAGGAAACCAAGGCTCTCAATGCCAACCATGAGATTCTTGATGCTGAACTTTCCACCGGGGAACAGAAGTCCGACAAGTGCCGCTTTCGCCGCCTTTGCCACGCCGCCGGAGATTACCCACTTGGTAACGCTTGTGATTGTCAGCAGACAGACAATGCCGTAGACAGTATCAATATCCAGGTTCAGAACGGTGTCGCTGATAGTTGCGAATGCTTCTGACCAATCAAGAACCTTGAATGCTGCCTTGATAGCCGTCCAAATGCCCTGAACCCACACATCAATGGTGTCAGCAAGCAACTGTGTATCAAGTCCCTCGATGATCGCATTTGCGCCACTACCGATGCTTGCTCCGAGGTCTTCCCACTCCATCTTACTTCCGAAGCCAAACGCCAGCTCCACAACGGAGTTAAAGCTCTGAACAAGGCTCTTGCCAACTTCCGCAAAGAGTTCGGGAGTAATAAAGCCGTTGAGGAAGTCTGCCACGTTGGATGCAAATGTCCGGCAGAACTCTCTTACTTTGTCCCACGGGATGTTCGTGAGTGCGTTTACAATGAGGTCAGAGAAGTATTTCCCAACACCCTTGAAACCGCCCTCTTCAAACGCTTTCTTTACGTTATCAGCGAACTTCTGATAGGACTGTTCCACCTTACTGTAGGCATCGTCCCAAACCTTCTGATATTCGCCAAGAACGTTGTCAAGTGCTGCTTCAAGAAGACCCGTGATGTTACCAACTCCGGCAGATGCGCCACTTCCGCTATCATCCTTCTCGGACAACACGTTCAGTTCATCAATGCCGAGTAACTGTTTCTTGAATTCCTTGGCAGACCCGGCAGCATCATCCGTTGCACTTGCAATGTCCTCTGCGTCATCAAGAACATCGCTCATGAGGTCTGAAACGCTACCAGAACCCGTGCTGATCCACTCAACGCCAATCAGTCCACGCAGATACTCAAACAACCTCTGCAATGCCACAACAAGCATATTGAGGTATGGGATAACCTTTGCCACGATGGGCAAGAAAATCTGCCCCAGGGTGGTTGCAAGAGCCTGTACATTGGACTTCAACATACGAAGCTGGTTGGCGGGTTGTCCAAGAGTGTCAGCAAGGTCTGCCCATGCGTACTTGGTGGAATTCAGAATGACGATAGTACGAAGAAGTGCCTTGTCGCTCTGATTGAGGTTCTGAATGTTCTCTGTGATGCCGAGAGTGGCAAGTGTCTCTTGAAGGTTTGTGGCACGGATGTTTGCACCGTACTTGTCGATGGAACGGCTCATTCCGACAAGACCAGAAGAAAGGTTGTCCCATACATCGTTGAAGTCCATGTTCTTCACAGATGCAAGGTCCGCACCGATTTCAGTCAGGGCCGTAGACAGTTTTACCGCATACTCCGAAGATACGCCCATCGAAGATGCTAACTGTGCGAACTGCGCCTGATACCGCATCATTTGAGCAGCATTCACACCAAGGGTAGTTCCACCCGTAGAGGACAGACCAGATCCCGATGCGGAGAAGCCGGACATTGTTTCGGTCAGTTTGGATGCGGTGCTATAGAACGAATCTGCGTAAGCCTGTGCGGATTCATATCCGAGGTCTTTGAAAGCGGAGAGGTCAGCCTTTTGCGCCACTTGCTCGAAAGCAGCGTTCATGTAGTTGACGATCTCGATGTAGTCCATGCCCTTCTTGACGGCAGACCACGCTTTCTGTCCAAGACGGACAAAAACCCACAGTCTCGCATACAGAAGTCCGATGGACGATGCAAGGGACCTTGCTTTCTTCGCAGAGTAACCAGCACTCGTTCCAAAGATTCTGACCGCCGTGCTTGCGTTTCTGACGGGGCCGTTAGACCCACGGGCAGCATTCAACAAGGCAGCCATAGAGTTTGCAAGGTCAATCACATTCTGACTGACGGCGGGAGCGTGTTGTAACTCCGTCATCATCTGCATGAACGCATTTGTAATCAGAGGGATGTTCTGAACCGCATTTGCTGCGCCCTCTCTGCCAAACCGATTGATGGCAGATGCGAACTGTCCCACTCCCGTAGTGATGCTTTCGAGATTGCCAACGTTCAACTGTCCGATGGTAGAAATGAACGTGTGAACCGCAGATGCGGACGCAATCAAGCCGGAGTAATTGACATTCGTAAGCTGGGAGAGGTTGCTTGCAAGGGTCTTGAATTTACGGCTATCAATACTTCCAATCTGGTTGACCGCCACCGCAAGGTTTGTAACTCCCGTTGCGAAGTTTGTCAGCCTTGCGCCGTCCAACGCAGAAAGGTTTGCTCCAAGTTCACCGATCTTCTTGGAAAGCCTGGTGAGAGAACCGTTTAGGGATTTGAGGTTTGATTCAATTTGAATCTCTAACGAATCAATCGTTGCCATCTGTTAAGTCCTCTCTTGAAAAAAAAGGCGGTGCAACAACCGCCCCGAATTACTTACCCGATTCCATGTGTTTTGTTACACGGGACACCCACGCATCTTCCTGTGCGATTGCCTTGCGAAGCATTTCTTCGTCCTTGACCCATTGAGGTCTATCGTCAAAGAAGTCTGTAAGGATAGGCTCTTTGAAGTATTCGGAAGTCGCTTTCTTGCCATTTAAGGCATGGTCAACCGCAACACTCACGGCACGTTGAACGTACACGCCCATCATGTACATATCAACATCTTTCTGCCGTTCTTTGATTCTGTGCGCCTTTAGGAATGGCTCTAACTTCTTCGGGTTGCTTCTCATGAAGTGTTCATAAGAAACCCCGATAGCAAGGTAGGTGGGCATGATGTCCTCATATATCGCTTGTGAATACGGCTTTGAGAGACCCGGCTCTTGGTTACGACCTAATGATCTGCTTACTTCGCCCGTCTTGCCTTGCGGTTCATGGTTTCCGCTTTCGCTGCTTCGTTCATCTTCATCATCAGGTCCGCCAAAAAACCCTCGTTGGAAAGTTCCTCTCCAAGCATACCGAACAGAGAGAGAAGTCCTCTGTCTTCCCCTTCGGGGGCCTCTTTCTTGTATGTGTCAAGCAGAACACCAACATCCTGAACGGTGTCCACGGGATTGTGCATTTCGAAGCCAACGAAGATCAGTTCTCTCACCAGGCAGAACAAATCTCTGATCTTCCCCATCGCAGAAACATCTGCATCGCTGGTTGCGTTGGCGGTGCTGAACAGGGATGCCATATCCTGAACACGGTCAAGAAGGTCCGTGTCGCACAGAGAGTTGAAGCCGTACTCAATCTTGTATTCATTGTTGCTGATAGTGATTGTTTTCATATCCTTTTACCTTTTCCCTTGAAACTTGTTTTTGATATAGGGAAAAGGGGGCAGCCGAAGCCACCCCCTTCGCCACGCATGAATTATGGATCGCTGCTCCCCGATTAAACGGCGGTAACGGTGAAAGTACCATCGCCATTGTCAACAATGGTGTAATCATCCGTCACCTTCTGGGGTGCGGTGTTGGGTACAACAGTTACGGACATTTCGAGGATTTCATCTACTCCACCGACATCGGAAGGGGTAGCGGATGCCTGACCGACATAAGCATACTTTGCAACGCCGCCGATGCCGTCAGTCCCGTAGAGTTGGAAGATGTCCAGCTTCTTGCCAGCCAGACCATCCACGTTGTCCAGGTACTGTTTCTCCAGGTTTCCGGTGATCTCCTTGCTATCGGAAGTCTTGATACCCATTTCATAGGTCTGTGCATCATCTTCGAGAGTGGTACTCTCAACGGTGTTGGGTGCGCCGACAGGAGCGGGAACAGACTTGGACTTCACAAGCAGATGATAGGTCCCGGCGAAAGAATAGTTTGCTGCCGTCTGCTCCGTCCAGGTGGACTCTTTGTAGATCACCCTGGAAAGATAACTTGTACTTGCCATGTTCTTTTTCCTTTCTGTGTATTGATTGATTGTGACTTTTAGCGAACTGATTGTTTATACCAAGTGGGGATGCCCACATAGTATCGTTACTGTACCCCGTTCGTTACCTTCCCACGGAAACGGGCGGTGCTGATGTACATTCCATCCTCGGTCTTTGTTGCCGGGAGTGCATACCCTTCAAAACCGAGTTCTTTGAACGCATTCAGCAAATACTTCATGATTGTGACGGAATCGGCTTTCTCTGTGTTGACCGTCACTCTTACCTCAAACGTGGTGGTAATCACGTTGATGGTCTTCTGCTCGGTGTCTCTTCCGAGTTCGGAGTTGCCAAGTTCGTGAATGTACACCGTTGGGAACTGTGTTACCGGGGTTTCGTCAGATGTGGTGAACCTCACCTTCGGAAACAATGCCCGAAGCGGTGTAATGCACATTCCATATATGATTGTGAAGATTCTTGATTCGTTATCAAGCACCCAATCGTTTGTCATACGGAAATCCTCGCAAACTCTTCACGGAAGAACCGTTCGTAGTCCATAATCATCTTTTCACTTGCACGGTACATGGGGCGCATCGGTGAAATACCACTTGTTTCTACCCATCCGGCAAGGTGACCGTCAACCTCTTCTGTCGCATACCACCAAGAGGATTGAAATGCGTGTGTCTGCCCTGGAAACGTTCCCCGTCCGACAAGTCCTTTGAGGATAGCAGAATCAAGCGCAGCAGAACCCGAACCGAACTCATACATGAGAAGCGGGTCTACCATGACCGTCTTATCCACAACTTGTCCGTTCTCGGTGGCTTTCCATGTGATAGGAACTTCATCCGAGATCGCTTTCAGAACACCTTTTGCATTGCCGTCTTCTCCGCTTACTTCGGTCACGATAACCACATGACCCGATAGTTCGGAGTGGTAAGAGCCGTTCGTTACAAGACCGATGATATAGCCACCTTCATCCATCAGCCTTTGAATGGCTCTCTGTGCTGCCATTTCCGCTTGGTGTTGGTAGTCCAAAATCTTTTGTGCAAGAATGGACATCCCCTCTGCGGAAAGTGGGACTCTAATCTTTTTACCCATTGTCTTCCGAGGTCTTATCGTATCGTGACTTTGCAATCACCACGATAGAACCCATGAAAACATCAACCGCTGCAAAAGTGGCGGTGATCTGCTCTGCGTAAGGCACATTCCAAATAGTCAGAATGGCACTTACAAGAGTTGCAAGCGGTGCAATGATCTTCGCTACTACATTGAGAATGTCATACAACTTATCGCTCATGTTTGCCCCTTTCTCAATCTATTTTTCTTCGGGTGACAAGGTAACCTTCCAGCTTGTGTTGTGCTTCTTTCAGGCTATCTACATCATTCCCGTTGATTGCGTGTTTCAGTAATGCAAGAAGTGCTTCATTTGTGGCTTCATTGCCGAATTCGAGATTGTCAAGTCTTCTCTTATCGTTCTCCAAATACCGTTTGTGTTCATCCAGCATAGCCATAAACTCAACGTTCTTCTGTTCCAAGCTGGCAATCCGTTGGTTCTGTATCTCTTCGGGTTGCTTTGCTTTCTCAACAAACTTCAAGATGACCGACACCGCAGCCGAAATACTGACGATGGCCCCGGCAATGGCGATGGCAGCCGTCCATACCTGATAGGGTGTAAAGGTAATCGGTGTGTTCATGTTGTCCTCTAGTCTTCATGATTATTTCTTTGGAGCAAGTACCAATCGAAGTTCTCATATTCGTCCAAAATACCGACTACCGTATAGTCCGAAGAGTCTACCGCCGGAACGGTGTGTTCTTCGTCTTCCCATTCGATTTCAGAGTTGCGCCAGATCTTTGTTCCGTACTTCACATCGGGGAGATACCCCTTCGGAACGCACATTTCGATGTAGATAGATGACTGATCTACGCCGTAGTCCTTGGAGTGCATTTCGTTCAGTTCGGAACTCAAACTTGCTTTGAATTCTACGGGTGTGCTATACACCGCCGTCTGCGTTCCCGTCATGCGATAGTACACGGTCCCGGTCACAGGGTCGGTGTAGTCAATAATTTTGTTTCCGTCCGCATCGAGAACATACACATCTTCCAAGTGGTCAAAGAGCGCATAGTGTAGAATCTTGCGGATTTTTCGTAGTGTTCTCATAGCGTCAGCCTTTCATAAACGCCTACCACCCATCCGTTTCACGGTAGGCCCCAGCGGTTCTCAAACCACGCACTTCCTTACTTACGAAAGGCAATTTACAAATGCGTGAACGCCATACCACAGTTTCTCTCTCTCTTCCCATTGTCTGCGGTCACCGCCCTCGGTATGAAGGATTTCTCCCTCTGCCCCGGTGTGGTTGTAATCGTAGATGGAAACGTTGAGAACGGTGGAATAGAACTTGTAGGCATCATCATAGATGGCATCCCCCTTGAGGGAAGTCGCATCGTAGTTTCTGCGCATAATGAGTTCCCGCAGAGCGTTCTTTGCCTTAACCTCTGCGATTCCCGCATTGAAGTCGGGATCGTCCGTACAGTATGTGGTTATATCGGCAACCAGCTCTGCCAAGTAATCAGTCTGCGTCATGCCTATTTCCTCTTATCGAAACCGTAGTAATGCCGTAACATGGCTTTGATTTCTGCGTTGGTGCTATCCGGCTGAAACTCCAAACCGAGGGAGTAAGCCAGGTTCTTTGCATCTTCTGCTTTCATGGTGCGAATCTTCGTGTCGGAAATCTTCACACCACCGATGCGGTCTTTTTCGGGTTCGGGAGCGGGTTTCTTGGGGGCTTCTGCCTTTTTAGGGGCAATTTCTTCCCTCAAAACTTCTTCCTTGACCTCTGCCTTGAACTTCACAACGGGTTCTTCGTGCGCCACCTTTTCCTTGTCAAGTTTCGGTGAAGCACCAGCGGGGACTTCTGCCCCCGCCGGGTAAAAAACACCGTTATGCTTTACGCCAAACGGATATTTCATGCTTCACACCTCGTTTCTTTAGTTCACCGCAAGAACGTAGGTGGATTCCATGTTCTCATAGGACGGCAGCACGATCTCGGATGCGGTAACCTTGGTGATTGCAGGGGGGCCGCCCTCAACCTTGGTAGCCACGGCGATACCCGTTCCGTAGATGGTGACATCCACGTTTGCATCCTGGATTGCGGTTCTCTCTTCGGGAGTAGTTCCGAACCAGGTAGATCCGAGGTTTGCTTCGGGCAGAAGGGTAACCTTGTCATCGGGATAGAAGTAGGTTTCAGTCCCGGTGTAGTCCTTGTACATCTTGTCATACAGGACGATGGTGAGCTGGGTGCGGTTCTTCACGATAGCGAACACATCTGCGTCAGACAGATTGATGACCGCATTCACGTTTGCAGCCAGCACGTTGTCTCTGATCTGCTTGTTGTTCAGCAGATACTCGAAGGTGTTGGAGTTCATCAGAGCGAATCTCGCAACCTTGCCCTTCTTTGCAAGAGCCTTTCTTGCAGCGTTCAGATCGTCCAGAGGGGTGGAGTTGGTGGTGTCAGACCACTTGCTCGTTCCGGTCAGGGCGGTGTAGTGACTTGCTGCGTAACTTCCATCGGGATCGTAGTCATAGGAGTAGGTAACTCCGTCAGATGCGATGGAGATCACGGGATGTCCGTTGGTGGTAGCAAGCAGAGACATTCTCATTGCTTCGGGAATAACCTCTGCGCCCTCTACCAGATTGGTAGCATCGTCATAGATACTCTGAACGGCCGCTGCCAGGTAGGGGTCGTTTGCTTCCTGAACTCTTGCAATTTCCTGTTCGTCCTCTTCGGAAACGATCATCTGCTCACGGAAGAACGCCATCTGGGTCTTCTCAACGGCAAGATTGTTTCTTGCACGAAGAACGGGCAGCGCATCGAAGTTGGAAGGTGCAAGTGCTACGGGGAGACCCTTGGAGTTCTTGATCCACTTGAGGTCAAGACCCATCTTTTTCTTCTCTGGAAACCAGTTCAGTCCGAGATAGGGGATTGCGTTGGACGCAACATTAGAAGTTGCCAGGGCGATAGCCTTGGAATCAACAACCTGATTGATTAACATGGTTTTCTCTCCTTTCGATTTCGATTACTCAAACACTACCATCGGCAGAGCGGTCTTTACGCCGTCTGCGTAGGTGATGCCGGAGTGTGCTTCTGCTACGGTCTCGTTGATGTAAGCCTTTTTCAGCAGAGTACCCTGGGGTCTGTCAGCGATTACATCGTGAAGCAGAATGCCCACTACGGTAGCGGTATTATCAACAACACCCTCTGCACCGATGGGAGTACCAGCCTTGACGATCTTGTTACCGAAATCGTCTACATCCTCGACTTCGGAGAAGTCCAGGGTCATAGGGATGCCCTCGAACGGAGACCGCTTCAAGATGTTGACATCAGCAGCGACTTCGTAGGAATTGTAAGTGCTATTAGCCATTTCTTTTTTCCTCCTGATTTTTTAGTTGATATAGTGAGAAATCACAGAATCCTTTTTCTCTCCCCCAGTATTTCCACCGAGTACGGCAGAAACAAGTTTTTCGGCTTCGGTCTTGGTGTCATCACCATTCCCGCCCGCTCCTTTGGGGTTAGGCGTATTGTTCAACAGTTCCTTTTCCTTGGCAGCAACGGCATTTGTAACTTTCGCATCCGTAATCTTGCCAATGGCTTCAACGAGTGCGGAGTTATCTCCATCGAGTGCTGCCTTGATGATCGAAGACGCATCATCCCCGGTGATGCCTTTCTCCGCAAGGGACTTCGCAAGGTTCAGTTCGCTATTGACCTTCCGCTGCTCCGCAAGCTGGTTCGTGACATCTTCGAGTGCTTTCTGCACCTTCTCCACCTCGGACAGATTCTGATTGTTCAGGTCATCGAGTTGCTTCTGTAACTCGGCGGCCCGTTCAGCGTCCTTCTTGTAGGTTTCTGCCCGGTTCTTCTCTCTCTGTGTCTCTCCACCCACCTGATTCAGATAATCATTTACCTGGTCATCGGTAGGTTCTGCGACACCGAGTTTGATAAGGTTCTGTTTTGCCTGTTCTCTTGTCATGGTTCGTCTTCCTTTCTGCGCTACGCTTTTTTACGCTGGTTGCATCAGCATACGCATCGCCGTATAACGCTACGGCTTGCAATGTTGTGTGGTATATATTTATAAAAAGGTGCGGTGTGTCAGCACCTCATTATCGAATTTGGAATGCCCCGGTCAAAAGTATTCGCAAGTGCAACGGCAATTTGCGATTTCTTCCACAGACCCGTTCGGGTCGCAAGGAAACCGCATCAGGGAATCTCCGACTTGGAAGAGTTCGTTTACGCCAATCTCCACGCCATCAACTTCCGAGTGGGTATTGCGTACACGGCTATCGCCCTCGGTCACCCATCTTTTTCGGGTTGCACCACCACGGACCGCATCGTTTTCCCTCACGGTGTTGCTGAACACGTTTGTTTCGTTCTCCGCAAGTGCGGTTGCCCGTTCATCTGACACATAGAAAGTGATGGTTTTACCGTAGTCAAGCGTTGACTTGACAATCTGCTCTGAAACATCGTTTATGTGGTTGAAGATGTCTCTCTCATAGTGGGGCAACAGATACCCCTCTAAAACCCCGTATTCGCCCGCCAGATCGAGTAAACGTTCACGGACGGATTGCGTAATCTCTATACGGTCAATCTCCCGTCCAAGGGCAAAATACGAAGTCACAAGGGCAAATAGCCAAAGGAAGATAGGCTTCATCTGTTCAGCCATATCTATCCTCTGTTCAATCTCCCCTTCCGGCAAGTCCATTTCACGGAAGAATTGCGGGATGGGAAGAATCTTCTTCGGCTTCTGCTTCTTTTGGGTATTCAGTTCATCAACGGAAAGAAGCGTACTCAAACTTTATTCCTCTGCCCCGCCGTTCGCATTCTCTTCTGTAACCTCTGTCGGGTACAGAATCTTCATGCGGTCACGGCTCTCGATAGCAACTTGTTCGGGATCGCTGAACAAACCGATGGTCTTGATTGCCCGTTCGTAGTTGATGCCGGAATCAAGAAGCATCTTGAGGACTTCTGCCTTGACTTGCATATTGTCCATCTTGGTACGGGAAACATGGATCTCCACATCGCTCGGAAGAAGTGTGAAGTCTCTTGTAACCCGAAGTTTGTTAAGGACGATCCGCAGCATACTCCGCTCTGCCCGTTTGAAGACGGGTTCGGCAAGTTCTGCTCTCTTCTCGGCATCGTAGTGACCATTCCGAAGCTGGACGGCCCCTTGGGTGTCACCGCCCGTATTATCCTGTCTCGATGCCATGCCCTGAATGACAAGAAGTTTGTCATATTGGTCAGAAACGGCAACTTGCGTCTGCGTCTGATTCAGTTCAGATGACATAATATCCACATCCGCTTTGTTGTCTGTTCCGTTGTTGGACTTGACCACCAAGGCCCCTTCCTGGCGCATCTTGGCGAAAGTATCAATGTCAATCTCACAGTTTACGAACTTCACCCAGGAAGAAACAAACTGTTCGATGCCATTGGAGCGGTCACTTGCCATCTTGTTGATTTCATCGGTGATGGCAATGGTGATCTCGATGTCGGAAAGTCTTCTGCGGTTGTTCGGATATTCGATTACAGGAATCGCAAAGTTGCCGTTTGTGGCTCTTTCGATAACCTCATTGTTCTTGATGACGAAGAACTCACGGTCCGTGTAGATGTTGTAGATGGTCTCGTTCTGTTCGTCCTTGCGAATCTGACAGGAGAATGCTGCTCTCTCGGACTTCGCAAAGTAGCAAACGAAGGTGTCTGCCGGGTCTTCGGTGGACAGATAGAAGGGTGATTCGTCCAAAAGTCTGTCAGAACCACTATCCTGACCGATGAAACGGTATGCCGTCCCGCAGATGCTTCTCCAGCGACACAGTTCGATGTCGAAATAAGCCTTGTCCTCGCCTTCCATCAGGGAATTGAGGTTGGCAATCTGCTCACTCTTTCTTTCATCATCGCCCCGCAGAACGTACTGAATGGGTTCACCAACCATATCTGCGGTCTTGGACTCCACGATCATGTACGCAAGGTTCTCTACGATGCGGTTGTTGACTTCGGGGCGAACCTCTTTCTGTCTGTAGAGGATCGGCTGGTCACCACGATAGTAGTTGTCCAGGTACTTAATCTCTGCCCGGTTCTGTAAATGGACAGAAAGAGCCTTACTCAACTCGGCAGCAATATTGTCCTCTGTGATTCTGCTTGCGTTGGTTTCGATGATCTGTCTTCCGAAACGGTTTCCGCACACCGCAGAGAACGGTCTGATATTTTTCCCGGTGTATTGCCACATACGAATAAAACTCCCTGAATAAGTGCAAGAAAAAACCACCCTCGATCAAAAGGTGGTCTTTTCTCCCGCAAAGGTGTGAGGTTTGCAACTGACAATGTGAGTCAACTTTAGAAGAGGGGGTAAACGATCTTTCCTTGGCTTGTCTCTCATGGTTAGTATAATCGGTCAAGTTTCTTCTTTTCAACTCCGCTAAAGTCCTTTTGTGTCCGATACAGTCCGTAAATCAGATGTTCGGGTTGATTTTTTCACGCTTTTGTGATTTTTTCAGCCGTTCATCTTCGGGAGTGAGGTATTCTTCCCCGTATTTTTCCTCGAATTCCACCAGAGCAGCGTTGTAAATCTCATAGGCGTGGCTTTTGGAGTAGAACTGTGTCTGCATGATCTGCGTGATGGACTGTCCATCCACATAAAAGGCGTGGAGCATCTGATAGTGGCGGTCAGTCGGGACCTCTGAAATCTGCTTTTCGATGGTGTACTTGATAAGAGCAAGCCGTCTTGCGCTCTCCTTGGCTTCTTTTTCAGCGTCAATCCCGATGGAAACCGCATCGCCCATCCTGTCATACCGCTTTGAGGTTTGAACCTTGTTCTCGTTCATGTTCGAGGAAGACCCCGTACAGTAGGCAAGTTCACGCCACTTCTGCGCTTCACGCATTTTGTTCGCAATCCGTCTGTCAATCGTTCTGATCTGTGCCAAATAGTCTTTCGTCTGCATTTTAATATCCTCTCAAAAACATTTTGTACGGGTTCAGGGGAACTTCTACCCTCGCAACACGATTTTGCTGGTCAACGTGCTTTGCGAAGTTTGCAAGACAGTCGGGAACATCGTCATGAATGTTTTTGCCGGATATGGTGTAGGCAAATAGCCAATACATGAACGTTCCCACATCGCTTTTTGGGTTGTAGAGTGACTTGTCGGGGAAGTAAACGTGCTTTTTGACCCAATCTGCGTAGATGATGATACGGGTTTCCTTGTTTGTCTCCGTGTACTTCGTGGTGATATTGCAGGTCCCGCCCATTTCTTTCACCAGCTTGTCCACCTCGAATGCCACACGGTCACCGCCAGCATTGGACTCGAATTCCGCAGACTGTACGCCCTGGCTGACATACATCCTCGCTATCCGCTCATATTGGACACCGTAATCAGACGAATCCGTGCAAATTGAGGAAATATCGAGGTAGTATTTGTCCCCGTATTGCTTGAAACACGGGCAAACCAGGAAGTCTGTACCCTTGGACTTGGTATCTACGATGGAAACCACCGCATCCGGCTCTGCTGCGGGCATGGTCAGGTAGGTCATGATGTTGTCTTCCGTGTACAAACGCCCTTCTCTCTCGATCGGCTCGTTCTTGTAAAGGCATCTGTAGGTAACATCGTCCATCGCCAGCTCTTGATCGTGGAAAAATTCCTCATTCATGCCGTTTATGCGGTAGTTGAAGTTGGATTTTCCTGTCTTCGGGTCTATATCCGGCACGGCTTTGAACCTCGCACGGGGGTTTCCCTCATGGAGAAGTTGCAATCTGCCGATCACATCCCGTGTTGACCACCGTGTAGCAACGTGGAGTTCCTTGGTGTATTGGTTCAACTTACGCTGCTTTGCGTCCGTGGAGTAGATGCGGTACAGTTTGTCCAAAAATGCGGGGTTCATGGCTTCTTCGATACCGCCAATGAGGTCATCCACATACAGATACTTGCTTGCTCTGACCTTTCCGGCGTTGCTAGACCCACGGCTGGAACATTGGAGTGACCAAAAGGCTTTCTCTTTGCCGAAATCTATCTGCTGACGGGCAGCATCGGTCTTTCGGAGTTTGAGGTTGGGGAAAACAAGGTCCCAAAGGTACTCCATGTTGTCGGTTGTGATGGACAAGACCCCATCGTAGAACATTCTTGTGATGTCATCCGAGTGGGAGAAGAACAGACTGTACTCTCTTGACCATCTGCCGATGACCCATGTGGCGAAGAACTTCTCCAACGTGGTCTTCCCCGTACCGGGTGGCAAGGAAAGGGAGTAGATGTCCAACACATCATCTTCCAGGTCTTGCAAGTCCTGAATGATCCCCAGCTTCTGCAAGCAATCCCGGCGTGGGTAGTAGAACTTGTCTTTCGGCTGACGGTTTTTCTCCAGAAAGAGCATATAACTGTCAAAGAGGTACGGTGCTTCTACCCGCAGACACTCCCACATCAAGTCTATTTCGGGAACGTGTACCCCCAGACATTGAACCGTCTGTGCCGTGTCCAAGATGGATTCTTTGCGCTGGTTGTATACAATCTGCTGCAATCCCATCTTCGATTTTCGGGTCAGTTCCATTGCCGTAGGTACATCATTGAAGTTTGACAAGAATGCCTTGGATGCCTGAACGTAAGCATTGATGTTTTTGGCGTGGAATCCGTCCCGCTTGACCCACTTATCCACTTCTTCAACGTATGCGCAGAGTTCTTCGCTTGTCATATCGTGCTATCACCTATACCTTTTCGCCGTAGTATCTCGAACCTTCCGGCACATTCACAAACAATCCCTTGGGGAAATCCCCGCCACCGTACCAGACCTTCATCCACTTTCGCATCGTGGGTACGGAGACACCAACATATTCTGCTGCTTCTGTGATCGTGGCTATCCCGCCCCTGAACTTCCCCAGCTCATACAGTTCCACTGCACGGAAGAATCTGTCATGGTCTATTGGTTTAGGGAATGAACCGTCTTTTGTCTTATCGCCTTTTCTGTAGGGCATATCGCACCTCTTTCTGTATCGTCCAGGGATAAAAATCGTCCAGGGATGGATTTGAACCATCGTGAAACGCAAGAACCTCTCTCGTTCCAGCGTCCGCATGACCGAACTCTGCCACCTGGACACTCTATGTTGTCGGTTTTAGGCGGTTTACCGTGTTCGCTCTGAACCCTCACGGGACCGTTGAGATCCCTTTACCCCGAAAGGCACTCCGCAGCCGGAGACACAACCGATGTCGTATGAGGGGGAGATTTGCTATGGCAACCAAGGCATCTGTAGCAAACAAACGCCAGGAAGTAAGCACCGGGAAAAGCTGGTGTGGCTTTTATATATAACCAAAACTACTATTGGGGAATAGTAATATAGTTCCGTGGAAGATATATATTATATAAAGCGAAGACCCCGTTTTTAGGTCGATTTTCGGGGATGGGGCCTTTATATATATAATAACTATTCCCTTATGGTGGAGAATTGTAATAATATTCTCTTGGGCAATGACTATTTATAGGGCCTTTTTGTTTTTTTGAATATTTCTGGGGGTAAGAAGGGGGTGTGGTGCATTCGTTTTAGACCCCCAAGGGGTACACAGAAGGGCATAGCAAGCAAAAGGGCATCGACTTTAGTGTTAGCATTTCCACAAGTGACGAAACGCCCTTGGAAACCGTGCGAAGACTTCACACAGTAACATTCGAACGGGCGTTCCTATAACTTGGCAACTCTATCGGCAAGGAAAACAAGGGGAAACCCGAACAGACTTTCGGTATCTATGCGTTAAAGTCGGCTTTCACGCAATCACAACATGTTGAATCCTGGGGAACACTCAACCACTATATGTTGTGTTTTTGGCTTTCTGCTCTATTTGTGGCAAATTGGCAAGTCCTATTTTGTCGGGGTGGTCTTCTATAACCGCCCGTTCCCTTTCATCTGACCATCCGAACCGCCTATTGAGAACGGCGATAGTCCCCACGGGGTTAGTTTTGCCACTTGCCAAGTCATCGGCATGATTCTGTTCGTTGGCTTGAATCAAGTCTTTTACTATCTCGAAGCGGACACGGGTTAAATCCGCCCGTCCTTTAGAACTATTATTTATATAATTATAATTGTCTTCTTCTTTCCTTCCCCAAGAGAAAAGAACAGAAGAATTTATATTCAAGATATAACTATATCCCGTGACATTGACAATCTTGTTATGACTGTTCGCCAAGAAAATATAATAGTCTGCCATCTGACGAAGAAACATTACATCATCTAACGGGGCAGAACTTTTCCCCGTCCCGTCTGTCTTGTACACTTTCGGGAAAAGCGTCATCCCCACATACATCAAAACCGCATTGTATTCCTTTTGGCTAATCTTGCGGATGTCCTCAATTTTCATCCGTCCACAATACTCTTCCACTAACGCTTGTATGTCTCTGATATATTCGTCAAACCGTTTCGGCGTGTGTTTCACCTTGTCAATCATGCTTTTTTGTCTCCCCGTTTTTAGTTGGTGCAAAACCTGAAAACCGGATTTTTGATCTACTGTTCTACATGAACTAGCACAAGTATATCATAGTCTTTTCAGGATTGCAAAAAACAAGGACATCCCCGAAAGGATGCCCCCGTTTTTCACCAACCTTTTTTCACTTGTTCCCGTCAGCCATAGAAGAACGTAGACAATGCGTTGCGTTGTGTCTCTGTCTCTTCGATGGTGGGATAGATGCCATAATATCTGACAGTTAAACCGAACTCGCCCAAGTCGCTTTTTAACCGCTTGTAACTTTTTTCGGTTCTCTCCGCTAATTCCTTCGTGTAGGGGCGGTTGTAAGTCCGTTCATCGTTCTCTAACTCACACAGTCTTCCATCTGCCCCACACAGACGATAATAACGGTTTACAAGGTTCTTCGCCTTGTCCATATTGTGAATGTACTGTTCATTGAAGTTCTCAAGTGCCTTTTCCCTTGCCCATGCCACTGTAACTTTTGCCATAACTAAAACCTTTCCTTTCTTCCCTTTCGGGGTGCTGATTGATTGAAACTTGTTTGCCCTTATTGCTTGCCGTTCAGAAAATCCACTTGGTCTTTTGCTACCTTGTAGGCGGTTGCCTTGTTGCTTGCGCCTACTGTAGCAAGTCGGAAAGTGCTTTCCAATCCCACATATTCACAGATATACACGCCATAACTCGAGCGGATGCGGATGTTTTTGTAGGTGTATCTCTTCATATCTTGCCCTTTCTCCCCGTGTGGGGTAATCTCTTTAACTATCTTAATTATAACATATACATTGTATAATGCAATAGAAAAAGGCAAATTTCCCGAAAAACTTTTCCATATATAGAAGAAACAGAACTTTACAAAATCCGCTTGTGTTATCCGTTGTAATATGCTACGGTATAATTAACTATAAGTATAACCATGTGTTCTTGTGCTTCGGGGGTTCTCTTCGGGGTCTCTTTCTGTACCCGTTCCCCCGTCCCAATTTTTCACCAACTCAAAAAATAGATCCGCCAGGAACGCAAGGAAAAAATTGCTCTAAATTCCGGCACTTCTTCGCATGGTTCGAACGGGATCACAAAATCCAGCGTTCGGGTCTTCTTGTGCTGCGATCACATAGGGGGGGTATCAAAAACCGTTACAAGGGTCAGCGGAAAATTTTTTCCAAAATCGGGATCAGAAGTTGCCCAGAGTCCAGCTTTCGCAAAGTTCATGTCAAGCGATAACTCTACAATGCCCATCTATGCCCTCTATTTGCCCCGTAAATGGATTTTTATTTCTTTCTTGATTATTTTATCGTCCACGGGTCAAAATTCGATTTACGGGCAAAATAGAAGGGGTTATTTCCAGCTCGGTCCGGCGATCAGTTTTTGAGCAACAAAAAAGAGACTCCCGAGAGAGTCCCTTTTTGCCCTAAAGCATTCTGTTTATTGCATCGGCTACGGTTTCATACTTGCGGACAACTTTTCTTGCGTCTTCTGTTCCATACTTCCCGAAGAAAACACGATAGTTGGATTGATTCGTGTTGACGGGATTTTCGAGAACCACCAGGACTCCCCGTTTCCCGTATGCCAAGAAGTTATCAAGTAGAACCCCGTCTATTGCATCTTCTACAATGGCTTGATTCTGTTCAAAGAACTTCTCAAGGCGATCCGAATTGTGAATTATCAGTTCTGTCATTCCTTGCCCCCTTTCAAAATTCAACGGCTGCGCTCATGTGCTGAACCTCTGTATATCCGGCTTCTTCGACTTTTTGCGCCATGTTGCGAAGTTCGGTTTTCGAGACTTCCACGAAGTCTTCTTTTGAGTACCAATGGGACGGTACACGGGCAAACTCTTTCTTGTCAGAGTCAACCATCAGATAATAGCGGTTGCCGTTCTTGTCTCTCTTACTTGCGAAGGCGATTTTCATATTGTTGTTTCCCCTTTCTTTAGTTGGTGAAAAACTTGTTCTTTTGCCCGTCCAGGTTT
>JAEIGA010004925.1_pt1 | contig 20517 bp, 18 predicted proteins | sample 9270691 | NCBI WGS metagenome assembly JAEIGA01 (sample SAMN17057246, study PRJNA624740) | gut metagenome | biome: biome; isolation source: fecal sample | host: Bos grunniens | place: China: Xizang | collected 2019 | reverse complement strand
GATAACGGCTCAACGTCTTCTATCCATTCGTCATACGCTGCTAATGTATCCTCAACGCTTTTGAAATACTGACTATCTGATTCAGCGGACGGTTTACCATTTACCTTATTCAACAAAGACTTCAAACCACTTTCTTCCTTGTCAAGATAATATGAGTCATTGATAAGTATCGGTTGAATCAACTTACGATAGTTACATATATACTCATCAATGTTTTCCAAATGACGCTTGAATAATTGTTGAGCAGTGTATTCTACCGTATCTATCTGGTAATAGACCTTATCAAAAGTCTTCTTATACCGAGCAATCAATTTAACCGCTTCTTTGCGGTCTTTTATAATGTAATTGAAATAACTCTCCTTTGGTATAACGCAACAAACACCCTTACCTAATGTGAATAAAAGCGTATCTGGTACGAACTTATCATAATCAACGTTGATTGCCTTATTCATCAAAAGTATATTTTTCCACCCCTCATAATTCAACGCATATACTTTCAACTCAAAGACTTCTTGGTTCTCTTTATCTGGAGAGTAATTGAAAGCAACCGTAACCGTCTCACCAATTATCGACTTTATTCCTGCTTTTTCACACGCTGTTTGGAAAGACATAGTAGATGCAAGCGTATTTTTATCGCAAACACCCAATGCCTTTACGCCCATGAATTTGGCTTTCTTTACCCAAAGTTCACAGGAACCGCTACCGTTTAACATTTCATACTCGGTGTGTACACCCAAATGAGCAAAATCAATAACACTCGGCTCAGAAGAAGTGCCAAGATATTTGAAATCGTTGAATTCAGGTTTATATATCAACTCATTGTAACGGTTCTTTTCCTGCTTTAATCCGGAATAATAGAATTTCCCTCCAAACTCAAACAATATGTAATTCACTTTCTTTTCATCAAGTAAATCAAACTCATCGTCTGAAAGTATAAATGAAAAATCCTCATCAATAATTTTACCGTCGGCTGCTTGAATATATAAAAACGTACCAACGCCATCAATAGTAATAATGTCGGAGCCGTCGATTTCAGACTCCGACACTACTAATCTATTTTCAGTTATCCAATTTTGTAATTGCTGGGTCATAGCGTACCTATAATTTCGTGTGTATTATTACTTAATCTTGAAGCGAAAAAGTTACAAGCAAGCATTGCTACATCCCAATCCTTTTCACACACTTCATAGATTTCAGCGATAAAACTTTCACGAACCGCATCTTTATCAACACCATCTTCGGTGATTTTCTGCTTGTAGAGCACGTATATCCATAACAGATAATATACTTTGGTCAGGTATTTAGAAAACCTTGCTAATTGGGCAATCTCGTCTTCCACCGCTGCTTCACCGTGAGCAATACGCATAATGTTATCAATGATAATCTGAAGATGATACTCTACCTCACGGAAACGGTTTACCGGAACATCGTGCGTGAAGTTAAAGTCAATAGGTATCTCACGAGCACCGACGCTATACAAACCGCGATTACCATTATCACGCTCATATTCCTCAAACATTGTATTAGCAATATCATTCCACTCGTAGAGGTGCAGACTTTGAGAATTATGAGTTTGAGTACCTAATTCAACACCGAGGCAAGCCGCCATAATCTCAGTCAAGAAACTAAACTGAAATATATTAGTAGGCAGACCCCAATGTAAATCATTGCTTCGATTAGCAATAGTAGTAATCAATTTTCCCTCTCTAATCTTCAACATCACAATATCATTACAAGGAATATCCTTGGTTTTGAATCCCAAATCAAATGTTGGGTTCCAAATATTCATTACCACCTGACGCGTATTAGGATTTTCCTGGAACAGACGAATAGCATTAACCACTTGGTCATATCCTTTGTTGCAATAATCGCCTTCACACATATCCTCAGAACATACTCCCCAATGACGCAAACGAAAACCATAAGGAGCGTGAAACACCGTACCGTCATCAGAGAATTTAGCCATGTTCTTATTGAAGATAGTTAAGAACTCAACGTCCTTACGCCCCATCACTATCCACATTGCTTCTGCTAATAGGAAGAATACATTCATATCCCGACGATAACCGCCTACACAGCGACGATAGGGATTTGTAATGTGTGTTTTGAAATCCAGGATTTCCTTAACCTTACCATCACGGCTATCCTGATACTCCTTATACTTCACCAAATAGTAATTCAATGAAGCGTACACCTGAGAAAAATTGTTGCATCGTGCTATACCTAAATCCGGAATAACCACCGACTCTCTTTGTAAAATTTCTTGCAATTCCATATTGTTACGATTTAAGATTTACTATATTAAGTAACTATGTTACATAAAAAAAAGAGGGAGCCACAAAACGTCAAAAGGCTCCCTCGGTGTAAGTAAACTATTTTGCGCGATGGGGATGCAATGAGTTCACTTACTTCTTCTTTGCGACCTTTTTGGCAGGTGCTTTCTTAGCAGGCTTCTCCTCAGACTCTTCTTCCTCTTCCTCCTCGTCGTCATCCTCAGGCTCCGCTTTCTTTGCGGGTGCTTTCTTAGCAGCAGCCTTTTCAGCCGACTTCTTGTTGAGGTTGTCTTCCATCTTCTTGCGGTTGTCGCCGAGTTTCTTGTCAAGTTTCTCAACGATACCCGTCATCTCACCAACGACGGTGGTCATAATCTCGACCGCCTCATCCATGGTGATACCCTTGAGCATGGGAGCACCATTCCAGCACTTCTGGTAGTCAATGTCGTGATTGTCGAGGATTTCATACTTCTTGTTAAGAAGCAGGATGTAGAGGTTGACCTTGATAGTGTCGTCGTCCATGCGAGTGCAAGCCTCAACGGTAATCATACCGCGATTTGCGTTAGCACCCTTATGCTTGATGGTGCAGCCGTTGGTGCTGAGCCATGCGTACTCGTACTCGCTCTCGGGGAACATCTTGGCCCAAATCTTCTTGAAAGCCTTTTGCTCGTCGGTGTCGTTCTTGAGGTCAATCTTCACGCCACGCTTGGGAGCCTTTTCCTTTTTAGCGGTTTCCTTCTTGGCAGCAGGTTTCTTCTCCTCTTTCTTAGCAGGAGCAGACTTCTTGGCGGGAGCAGCCTTTTTAGCAGGTTTTTCCTCTTCCTCCTCAGGCTCTTCCTCCTCTTCCTCGGTTTCCTCTTCGGACTCCTCAGTTTCCTCCTCTTCTTCCTCGGTCTCTTCCTCCTCGGCTTCGTTAGCCAGCTCTTCGGCTTCCTCTTCCTCGGTGGTTTCGGTGTCCTCAACGAGCGACTCAGCGATATCGAGCAGAGTCTCAATCGACTCATCCTCCATGCCGTCAATGTCGTTGTCGGTCAGAATTTTGAGGAGTTTCTTGCGAGCGTCTTCCTCGTTCTTAGCGTTAATTTTCATAGCGTTGAGACGCTTTACGATTTCCTTGCTCATGGGAGCGTTTGCACTTTTTTTAGCAATTTTTACAAAATTTTAATTGTTGTACTTTTTATTTTACTATTTTGATTTTTTAATCTTCAACCGAATAAGTTTCATATTTTGTTCTTTGCCTTCTCAACTCATCACCGTACTTTTCAATCAGAAAGGCTTTTTGCTTCTCAACTACCTCCATCGCATCTTTTTTAGCCTTGTTCTTGGTATTATAAACTTTGTTAAGAATATTTTTGTTATACCCTCTCAAAAACATACCAAAGACTAAACGCTCTTTGCCTTCAAGACCCTCAAGTAAATCTACTCCGTTTACCAAGAACACATTACTCTCCGGAACAATTTGACTTGTTTCCTCATAACCGTAATCGTAATTAATGGAGTCTATACTTGTTTTGTAATTCTCACGAGCAATATACCTCATGAAATCATTAGCCTTATTGCTACAAGCGCATTCCAGATAATACTTAATAGGTACTGGACGAGCAGCCTGACCGCGACGATACTTTAACCACCGACGACCGTAGGCTTTAATTGATGTAAAAATTTTCAAGCGGAATTCCTGGAGTAAATCTTCATACTCGTACGACAATTGTTCGTATGAAAAAATCTTACTCGCGTACTTTTTTGCCAGATATTCATACTTTTCATATGTTATCTCCGACTGTTTTTTACCGTTTTTCATTGTATTTACAATTTGTTTTACTATCTTTTTTACAATTCGTTAGCAGAATTTTTATTCTATTTTTCCACTAACCTTTCATGGGTAAAATTACTAAGAATTTTTCAAACGGCAAAGAAAAATCTTCGTTTTACCAAAAATTTTTTTAGATGATGCGGCAAACCACATTCTTTGACACCCTATCATAGCGTTCAAATTTCTTAGAATATAATATTAAGGTATCATCGGCGCAAACCTCATCCAAAGTCCAGATTTCACCGTTATATTGAAAATCGTTACCAACAGTGTAATAACGCTTCAAATCTGTTTCAGTCAACTCAAATTTAGGTTTACCGAGTTTATCAAACAATTCGTTTCGTATCTCATCCCACTTCTCAGTACTATTAAAGATACTCAACAAGCGATTACGCTCGGCAATATCCTCAATCTTCTGTCGCTTAAAATCCATCACCCTCTGATAATACCGCTTATCCTTGGGATTGTAATATATCTTGCGACGAAAATCGGCTATCATGTACTCGCATTGAATAGCATGAAAATATTGAGATATAGATAAATTACGTGTCTTATTCATTTTCTTTTTATTTTACCAATTACATCAATATTAAAGTCACGAGGAGAACGACAATTAGCAAATACCTCTAACGCTTCTTCCTTCGTACACTCATCAATATCTTTTTTACCATTTGTAAAAGTTATAGTTGTAAGAAAATCCTGCTCAAGCAATAAGCCATACTTTTTCATGTCTTTAATAGCATCAAAATCATACAACAAAATTACATTCAAAATTCCCTTACGCTTTAACTTCTCAATTTGTTCATCGCTTATTTTCTTACCAAATGTGCAAACACACTTTATTTCATCACTACTCCAAAGGTCAAGATGTTTATCGGTACTAATTTTATCAAACACGCCCTCTACAAGAATTACCGTAGTAGTATGCTCTGTTATTTCATCATACCCAAAAAGTAATTGAGAAAATTTAGTACCTATACTGTTATTATACCGTAATACGTCATCTGGAACATGCTTCGCTTCATAACGCCCTATAAACCCACGTATCACTTTATCATCGTATATTGGTATCAAAGCATAATTCTTATATTTATCCAACAACCGCGTTTCTCCAATATTATAACGCACGCAATCAGCAGGAGTAATGCCCCTACCCTTGAGATAAGAATTACTTTCTTTTGAAACTTTCCAACCTAACGGCATACGAACCCTTGGTAAATCTTCTAATTCAACCTCACCAGCACTTTCCTCTAAATATTGCTTAATACTTTGCAACGTCTCTTTATCCTCAATCGTTGCTCCACCAAGTAAATACGTTTTATCGAGATAACGTAATAACTTTTGTATATTTCCACTCGCACCACATTTTTTACAATCCCACATTTGGGTGTACTTACTTATATAAAAGTGTTCTTCCTTACCACACAATGGACAAGTAGCAACATATTGCCCCTTTCGCGTTTCCTTCTTTACCTTGAGAATTTCTCTCAAATCACTATCGCTAATCTTCTTCATCTTCTAATGCCATTGTACGTTTACGGTCATAAAATCTGGCGTGTGAAAAGTTATTTGCTATCCGAATAGGTTTACCGTTTTTATAGTCACGCAGTTTATCGGTATTCAAACGCATTATTTCATCCAGTTGCTCATCACGCGTTTGATTCAGCGTAACAAATATATCAGCAGGACGAATTTTACCCTTATCCTCGCTCAAATTAGCACGCGTAATAACAAACTCAGGGTCGTTCTTACATTCCTCCGGAATATTACTACTTTGAGTTGCTGAATGAACAACGGAATTAAACTCCATTGCTAACATTTTCATTCCCTTTGAAAGTTTAGCCTGACGGAAACGCTCCTCACCAGGACTATAATTATGTCCATCACCAGGCTCTAACAACTCCAAATAGTCAAAAATGATACAACCTATATGACCATATTTCTTTTCAATTTCTTTCAACTTACGTCGTGCATCAACCAAGGTCATAGCGTTGAACTCCTCTTCCGAAAAAACAAATATATCATTACGCTTCAAACGTTCAATAACTTTCTTGGTAACAGATAACTTTTTCTCCGAAATATTACCCATCTTAATATCCTGATACAACGTACCAGTCCAAGCAGCATCATAACGATTCAAACATTGTTCCTTTGTACCCTCTAACTGAAAATGTACTACACGTTCACCCTGACGAGCAGCCGTTATACCGCAATGAACAAGAACCTGCGACTTACCAGCACCACTATCTCCCAACCAAAGAACATATTCTCCAGTCTCCGGACCACCGTTCTCTCCTCCTAAACGATAATCAAGTTCATCAATTCCCGTTGCTATCTTGTAACGCTTACTCCAGTCCTCTGAACGACGACGTGCTTGACGCATATTAAAATCACCAAAAACGGTTTCACACTCAGCGTCATGAATAGAAAACTTACCAAACTCGTCAGCGTACTTAACAAAATATTCCCACGCTTGTTCTTTCTTTCCCTGATTATAAGCATCGGTAATTTTATCATTCGCATCCAAGAACTTCATTTTCTTAATGAAGTTTTCAAAGGTATCAATAATTTCCTTATCATCACCCTCATCAATTTCCACTTCCTTTATATCAAGGACAAGTTCAAGTACCTTTTCATCGTCAGAAAACTGTTGTTGTATCTGACCAATCGTGGGTATCTTTCCTGTTAAATCATAACGCCTTGAAAGCCATTGCCAGAGTTTCTTTTCCGGCTCTACCTGAAGATATTGAAACTTCAAATATTGTTTTACAATATCAAAGATAGTTTGTTTATGTAATGCTAACGCAAACAGTTCTGTTATATAATTTGAGTTCAATTTATCACTCGCCATATCCTCTTAATTTATAAATAGCAGGATAACTTTCCTGCAACATTATTTTACATTCATTCTTAAATACACAAGCAGCGCAATAACTACTCTTATGATAATATAAGGTTGTATTTGCACGGCACCAAAGTAAACCCCTCTTATCACCATAAAATTCAGCCTTGTATTTCTCTTCAGTTTTCCGTACCGCTAAAAATACAGCACCGCGTTCCTTCGATAAATGATTGCTCGCGACGTTTATCCTACTCTTCAACCCCTTTCGTACTATGAACGCATTAGTACCAGCAGAATTACTTTTCCATCTTGCTACTGCTGGTTTTCCGAAACACCAACTAACCCTGATGCTGTGAGTGTAATCTTTTTCACTACCATCATTAAACCAACTCTGAAACTGATATAAAAGAAAATCACGAACAAAGGTTTCACCTGCCGACGGATATTCCTGAAGAAAAGTTTCAAATGCTCGTTCATCGGCATCATTACAACGATAGTCGCAAGTATTCTTTGCAACCTTACGCAGCAATTCAATAAACAAATCAACCGCGTACCTAAATAACCGTCTTTGTTTACGAGTTAGCATTTACGGAACCACTTTTCTATCCATCGTTCTAAAACTTTGAGACAATCCTTTGCCGACGTATCAAGTATTCCTACTCGCTTCTCTCCTATGCTATCAACGTAGGTATCTAAACGAGCCTCACTATGCTCGCTGAAATACATATCACAAAGGTCAAGAAAATCTATCACCAAAGAACGTTCCTTGCTTGAAGTTGCTCCCAATACACGACCTTTCTTTTGTATAGTATTAGCGGACTCTAAACCACCATCAGCATTGATAATAACTTCAACCTCCGGCAGCGTAACACCTTTTTTGAATATATTAGAAGCAAACAAAAACTTTCCTTCACCCTCCAAGAATTCACTTTTCACGCGTTCGCGTTCCTTGGTTTTAGTTTCACCACTAATAAAACGCTCTCCGGCAATTTTAGCAACCTCGCGTCCGTGCTCAACACTGGAAAACAACACAAGCGTTTTCAAATTCAACCGACGTAATATTGCTATTATATCAAGCAAAAGTTTGTTACGAAAATCATTATAAATTATACAAGTCTTCACATAATCAGCGTAGGTTTCAACCTCTATATTGTAATCAATAGAATTATGGTCTACTAACAACATGAACACTTTGTAATCACTCAAAACTCCGCGTTCCCTCAACTCATCTTCGGTAATAGTATAACAAACATCACCGCTCCAAGCCTGAAGTTTCAAATTTTGAGTAAACGCTCCGCTGCGATACGGTGTCGCTGAAAGCGAAAGTTGATAATCTAAATTCTTACACTTCTTATACAAACGTAACTTGCTATCGCTACAATTATCATGCACCTCATCGACAATCAACATTTGTAGCGATTTCAAATAATTCTCCAATTCTTTTTTCTTTACCCTATCCCTACAGCGGTCACTCAACGTACTTTGAATAGTTTGTATCATACCTACCGTAACACGCTGTGTGAGGTCTATGCTTCCAGCCTTTATCTCGCCCACCTTAATACCATTGTAACGCTTAAAAAACTGTTGTATATCACCTACTGCCTGAGTGAACAACGTAGTATTATCTACTAAAAATAAAACATTGCCTCGTTCAGTTTTTAGGAATATGCGTATAAGTTCCGATGCTATGAAGGTCTTACCGCCACGCGTTGGCACTACAATAATACCAAATCTTCGAGCCATAAACGCCTTAACCGCTTCACTCTGGTGAACGTACTTACCAAATAAACGGTCATCAATAGTAATACCCTCTGGAAAATCGTATTGATAATCTTCTACCTCACAACCAATATTGTTTTCCTTACAATAATTTGTTAAAGTATAAATCATACCAATAGGAAACGTCAACTTGTTCTTATTGAACTTTTGTATCTCCTGGGTGTATGCATACGGATTTGGGTCATGAAAGGTCAACGCCTTTGCAACGGCATGACATCCAGCCTTTGTTGAACGCTCAAAAGAGTATTCTTTGTTATTTATCCTCGTTATAACAACATCTGTTCGTTGTTTCATTTTCAATCTTTTTATTTTGGGGTGCTTATTGTAGGAAATAGAACTTTACCCCCTACCCCCTTTTGTTACAATATTTATTTTGGGTCTGCAATTGGCGTATGTTGTTTAGACTTTACCCCTTATTCATTATAGCATAACAGAGCATACGCGATGTACTTAATAACGCTGATAAAAAAATACCGAGAGAAGAACGAATTCCCCTCTCGGCTGCCATATGATATAGATAAACGGGATTTTTTATATCTGAATTGCTCCATTGCAATAATCAACAAGATACTTATTATTTTTATCCCAAATTCCCAATAAATAGTAACGCGGTTCCTTCATATTATTGAGAATTGCTTGTTCATCGTATGAATTTTCAATGGTAATAACATCTAACTTAAAATCATAAATAATGTAATTTACAGTATATGGAAAAACATTAGTTGCTAAATTAACATTAGCAGAGATTGAAGGTTTGAATGGAGAATAGAATGTTCCCATTGTAAATTTAGGAGCAACCGCTGATATGGTTTGTGTCGATGAGTTAATGCTCAAAATATACGGAGGATTACCGCCTGATGTATCGGGTATCTTAACAATATCTTTCATACGAGGAAGATTCATAACACCCTTAAAATTAGGAACCTTTTTGTTAGCACCCGTTGTATCAGGAACATCACTCACGCGAGTATTAGGAACATAGTTCTGGTCTGTGTAAGAATTAGAACTGCTAATTGCCTCTGATTTAGCGTTGTTAGCCTTATTTGTAGCATCAGTAGCAGCGGCAGATATAGCCTGACTCTTAGCGTTGTTAGCCTTATTTGTAGCATCAGTAGCAGCAGTATTAATGGCAGTTTGACCTACTGAATCGGAATACGTTTTAGCGGTTGTTAATGTAGCGTTGCACATCTTTTTAACATAACTAACTAACAATTCCGTATCAGTATAGTTTTTATTATTCACAAACAGTGGGTCTTCAAGAACCAAAGCGTTCAAAGCGGCAATGTGCAACATAGCATTACGAATACCCTTCAAACTATTCGTAACTGCATTTTGAGACATTACATTGCTTGTGCTTGTACCCTCAGTCTGAACCACATTAATGTTCACGCTGTTATTAGTAATCATTGTCAACGGAAACTCGGCGTGTTCCCAATACTGAGTATTCCAAAGTAACACTACTAAAAATGATTGATTGCTTTCAGTAGTGATACTGATAGGATTACCGTCCGAACCAATGAAATTAGTAAATGTAACCGTTGTACTATTCGGAACACTACCTATATAACACACACGAGCAGCGGACGGTTGTATAGGATAGGTATTCGCTTCAGCAAAACCAGTCAACGTACTTGTCGTTGAAAGTTCTACTTGACGAATGTAATCCGCTATTTGCATAGCAATCTGCTGATGTTCGGATGGTAATATTTCATGCCCCTCCGGACGCCCAACAAGAGTTTCTTGAATTTGCTTTATTAAGTCTGTATAATTAACCATCTTCTTAGTCAGTATTGGATTTATAATGATACGTCTTACATCTTCGATTGTTAACAATTCAAATGAATCGTCTTCAGACACTGATAATTCCCTCAACTGTTCCTGCGTCATACTGTTCACTATCTCCTGTGCTGGAGTCAGCGTCCTCTCCACTTGGAGTGTTTGTTCCGTCATTATCGTCGGCATTTTCTTCTATATTTTGATTAGGTTGTTCCGTTTCAGTTTCTTCGTTCGCTAAATCATAACTAATGATTATCTCAACGTCTTCAACCGTTTTCGGTTCTACTTTATTTTTGAAATTTTCCAATATCCTTTCATTGCTCGGATAAGCAGTAGGATTAATATCGCGTTGTAACCAAATTCCTATTGCTTCTTGAGGTTGAAACGTATCTTCATCTGAAATCAGAGTAACAGAATTGATTTTACCGTTCTTCATCTCACCTTCAAATTGAGCGGTGAAACTACCGTCGGAAAGATAAGAGCAGGATATGGGTTCCTCCAAAACGGTTTCGTCTTTGTAAGCAATGCGAAATACGTTTTCAGATACCTTACTCACACAATACGTTTCATCATTGTAAAATGCGTTTTCAAAGGCAGCCCAAGTTCCCTCCATTCCATTTTCAGTAACATCAATAACAATATTGAATGGATATAATGCTATCTGTTCACCTTGAGTAGCAGGAGTCAATATTTTGATATCAACCGAGGCACGCTCAAAATCTGCATTATGAAACTCTCCATAAAGCGGTTCTTGATAACGGTTTTTGATTTGCTGCATAGCGTAATCCTCCGTACTAACACCAACCGCAGCCACGCGAAAACTTGCTATGTTTTCCTTTGTAGTAACTATTTTCAGTTGTACATTCTTAACTGGAATATCAAGTTCGTTAATCAATCCAAAGCCAAGTGTTTCTTTCAAACGCTTTTGAAGCGTCAACTGCGATATCGTATCCCAAAGTTCGTTTAGATAACCATTGGGGATAACAGTAGAGGAAATATATCCACCAAGACTTTTCGATGGGTCGTTTTGAGGATTTTCCTTACTTTTTACTCTGGAGGTTTGGGCTCCTGTTAAATATAGCATCATAATTAACTATAATTACGAATTTCAGCAATAGGTTTAAGTTCAGCAACATTGATATCAAAGTCGCTATTACCAAGGATTTCACTTTCACCCTTAATGTTCTTAAATTCGGTTGCAGCGAGACCATTGAAATTATAACGGCTTCCGGCATCAATCATTCGGTAACGGATATCAACCGTTACATTGTCAGCGTATGAAGTTCCTGTTTCAGGGAACATTATATAAAAGCGTAAACGAGAGAAAATGTTCTCAATTGACTCGCGGAAGAAGAACTTTCTTTCATTACCGCGATAACTATCAGTAGAAACCACATTGTTCGAAACGGTGACTTGATACTCAATTCCATCAAAATCTGGAATGATTACAAAGTCGTTTCCGGCACTTTCAACAATAGAAGTATCAAACATAGAGATATAAAGAACATTGTTTACGTTCTTATCTATCTTACAAGTTTTCATATTAGCACGATTGAGCAGTAACCAATCGTTGAAAGCGTCATTCGGAATACTACCATGAAGAACGTTGTTTTGCGTATATAATCTTCCGTACACAGAACACATACCGTTCGTAATAGTAAACGTAGTAGAAGTGCTTCCGTAGTTCAAAGAGTAATTGTTAATTTTATATCCATGCTCTGCTATCAATTCAACATCCATTGATACGCTTCCAACCGCCTGCTTTCCGGAAACATAATTACAATTCAAAAGAGCAACTAACGGATTAACGCCAGTTTCATGAATTTCTGAAGCCTTGTATTCGTAATTTAGCATGTTGTAAATACGGTAATCTTCAACGACAAGAGAACCGCTATTCATATACACGCAAGCAACCAGATATTCATCAGTGCTAATCAAAGGCTTCGATGGGGAATCAATGACCGTAATTTCACAATCATCGTATTCATAGATATATTTATTCGCTTCAGCAGGATTAAACCCTGGAGTGAAAGTTCCTATGACTTTGTAACGAATATTGTTTTCGGGAGTAAAGTTGCCAACAACTGTAGCGGAAGTATCGTTCACTACATTCACCACCTCATATTCGCCAGTATTCAAAGAAGATTCAAACGCTACCTTGGTAGGAAAGTTCGGCTGACCTCTTAACACCTGAGTAAAAAGCGTATTGTTACCACTGATACCGCCAGTGGCTCCGAGGTTTACCGTTCCCTCTTCATAATTAGTAGTAGAACGAGAAATAATTATCCAAGCCTTATTAATGATGTTGAGCATTGAAAGAGTACGAGCGTTTTTCAAAACAATCGCCTCCATTGAAGTAGTAAAAGCAAGACCAGGATTGATAACAACATCGGTTCCTTGAGCAGTAACCTTAAATTGTGTATTATTCTCATCCTTCACGATACCAAATTTGGTGACCAAGGTTTTTACTGCCCTTTTCCAACCATCCGTATCCAGGAAGTTAATCAGCCGTTTTAATTCAGCCGTTTCCAAGAATAGGTTTTCCGATATGTTTATTTTAGACATTTGTTATATGTTTTAATTATTACCAGTAAACACGTACATATTAGTCATATTATATGGTAACAAGTACCTTTCTATAATATTTGTTACATCATCTTGACTTTGACTAATGTTATTATTTCTCGCATACAAGAACATGAAGCGATTACTCTGAATAAATCCGTAAGATTTAGCATCTACCTCGCCATTACCTAACGGCAAGATATTTTTACCACGTACCAAGGGACGTATCTTGTAATTCCAAATATTGACATTAGCAGTTGTACTGCCATGACGCAAAATAACGTGAGGTAATATCTGAGCGACTAACGAATTATTAAACACTAAATCTTCGCCAAATCCTATATTCGTAGTAGTACCTTGAACGGGATGCGTATTATATGCGTGAATAATACCGCGTACTAAATACCACATACCATTATTAAAACGACCTGCGTTGACTTGGAAAAACTCATCTGTGAGCGTATTACCTGAAAGATTAATAAAGGCATTAGCAATCAAATTTCCATGCTTATCAAATCCCTCAACACCAAACTGTATATTAGTGGGGTCGCCCTGCCAAACGATGTGCTCGTTACCAGCGGTTAAAATGTTATCCGGATGCGGAGTTGTTAAGTAGTTCTGCTCTCCGGCAGAAGGAGAGATATTTTGCAAATAGAACATGAACGTGATTTCATAATCCATTTGCGAGTCAACGGTGTATAAATGATTGATAGGATTAACGATTGAAAGACGCCCCAATGCAGCGGCATCGCCATTCGACTTTAACTGCAAACATTGCTTACCATCTATTGTATTAAGTAGCACACTGCCGTTTCCCGTCACACTGGTAGTGAAATCATTCAAACTAATGAAATCCTCAGAACTTTCCAGTGTTTTATTCAAACCAGGAGCAAACGACGTACCGCGATACATAGGCGAACTCTGACGCATACACCAACCTATACGTTCTTGAGAGACCTCTTCAAACAAAAGTTCGTTAGTAGGTTCTTGTTGTAATAAACGTATGAATTCACCATCAATGGGAGCGATGTTTCCATTAGGAAGCGTTTGTCCCTCGCGGTAGAAAATTAACCGCGTTCCGCGTTGATTTGCTTGATTGAATAAATGTCGAGTTAAATATTGTAATTCCTGAAGCGTAATGGTGCGCTCATTGAAATAAATGCCATACTGACGTACCTGCTCACGCAATAACTCCTCATCATTACGAAAGTTCTCAAAGCGTTTGAAGAAACGTATAAATAATGAGAAGAAGCGTGCTATTGTTGAAGCAAGGCTAATAAAATCCTCGTCCTCACGTTTATCCCTATTAGCACCGCGTGTAATATATTCAGGCAATATACCACGAAAATACAGTTTCTTAAAGATATTACGGAACAACTTTGTATATTCAGCGGTTCCTATAATACGTCCAAAAATACTGTTAGACAAAGTAGGAGCAACCATTTCATTGCTTTGCCATGAACCAGTGAAATTTATGTTATTAAACATTATTGCACCAGAGGCGTCGCTTCCTATTCTGGTATATCGTACAATAATGATTAACGAATTATCAACATTCAATACCTCGGATGATAAATTCTCCGGAGTTAAATCTTTATATTCACTCCAAAAGATACCATCATCTGTTGTATATTGATACTCGCGTTTTACATTTCGCGTAGCCGTAATTCCGCTGAGTGAGTCGGTGAAACCAGTCAAAGTGACTCGCCCCTTTAATTGAGGCTGCACTCTAACAAGCAGTTGGTCTCCTATATTTTGAAGTATGTTGCTCATATACTTATTTTATTCTTCAATGTCTCCTCTCCAAAGCAGAGCGTCACCATCCTCGGTTAATATACGGTCTCCGGCAGCGGTTAAGAGATATTCACTATATTCAAGATAAATCGTTTGAGTTTGTTTGTTTTCTTCTACTTGAGCATAACGCATCAGGTTATCGACATCAGAACTTAATATCAGTTCCCCCTTTTCATTCAACATAGGTTCACCGTCATCGGTGTGAGTAATTAACAACTCTCCTATCTTGCCTTGAACATTGTCAATAATCTTATCCTCGCTCAATACTCTCGATTTATAGAATGTCGGAGTATCACTATCATCAAAGACGCAATTGATAACCAATGCGCCAGTAGAGACTGTAATCTCCGATACTACTTTCAAATTATCAAGCGTTTCAACCATTATTCTTCAGATAAAACAGAACTAATATAACTTCCGTCTAATTCATTGGGATAATAAACGTCGTTCAAAACACCGCCATTATCAAAGATAATATTTCCACTCAAATCTCTCATGATAAAACTCCTAATTCGCGGCAAACGATATTTAGGAACATTAATATCGGACTGAGGTAAGAAATAGTTGTCGGGACAGTATCTAACACCATCAACGTTCTTCACAACATACAACATATTCTCCCACTCAACCTTATCGCCATATTTCCAGAAACGGTAATCGAACAATTTATTCATCTGTATCTGGATATCGCGACGAACCGCATCTATATCATAGGCTTGGTCAACGTCAACGCGAAAATCTACATCAACAGGAAGCCAATCAACATTGTTTAACTTCAAAGCAAAATCTGTATTTTCACGCAAAAGGTCTGAAAGGCTCAGATACTCTTCGCTGCGACTTAATATCTCATCAAACTCATCGATGGTGAAATCCGCTCCATTAACAGAAACTACTATCAAATTCAACCTACCATCAGAATCAACGCTTCCTTTATGCAAGCGGAGTACGTTATTATTGATACTCATAAACACTTGCTCCAGATAAGCAATGGTGTTATGAGATAAATGATTTATGCTATCTTTGATACGCTGACGGAACAAAGCGTCATCTTCATTATCCCTACCACCCATAGCACGATATTCATTCGTACAAGCGATATGTCCCGTAGGAGCAATGTTAATTTTATTGATTGTTAATGGGTCAACATTTGTATTCGCTCCTGCAGAGGTGCAACGAATTTTAGCATAAGCATAACCGCTGTCGCCTATCGTAACATCACCTTCAAGTTCAAAGATTAATCCGGAGGTGCTTGTAAACCGATGTACCTGCTGTTGATAATAGGTTCCTGGGTCAGCGGTGAGGCGAATATAAGTACTGCTTGCCGCTGCTCCGAAACGAGGACTTACACCCCTAATAGCAGCCAAATTATCTAAATAAACACCATAGGCTGTATCAGGAAAGATATGTCCTTCAACAACCGATTGATTCACCAAGCACTTTTGCCCCACCTTTGCGCAGCCATATGCTAAACCGTTCAGAACGCTTTCCTGGCTAACATCCGTAACTTTATCAGTCTTGTTAAGGAATATCTCCAAGAAGATTTGTTTCAGTTCTTGTATTGATGTTATCTTTGTTATCATATTATCATTGTTTTTTCCGTTCTATAATCGTACTTGGTTTTTATAGCAACTTTCGCTTGAAGGTCGCTATCTTTGAATTTGAATTCGGTAACTTTTACCGACTCGAACAAATCATTCTGCATAAAGGTATTAACGATATCAGATACCAATTGCGGATACATGAATTGCTTTATCGTACTACCGTTAATTCCGGAATGTTTACCAAATAAACGGTTTTCAGGAACATCACCGCGATTCAATTCTAAAAGAATAACAACCTTTTGCTCAATGTTATCTTCTTCCTGAACTATTTGTAAATCGTTATCAATAAATGATATTTTGCGAAGAATATCTTTACCATAGATACGCTTTCCCACTGGCACATCAACGACAGTAGTTACAACAACATTAACTCGGTTGTTGACATATATAGTCACAGGTTTTAATTCATCAATTTCCCAATCTGCTTCATTCAAGTCATTACCTAACATAATGTCCACCCAAGCAGAATTATCGTAATCGCTGCGACCCAAGAGGTCTGAGAGGTCTTCAACAGTACGGTTCTTTCCTATCGCAGCCTGAGTTTGTACCGTAGGAGTATAACCGCGACAAGACAATGACGTGCGTAAGAATTTAGGTAACTTATTCACCTTTTCTATGCTATCATTGATATCGGAAAGCCATTCCATCAATTCCCAATAACCGCACGTTGCAAACTTATTAGCAAAGTTCTTGAATTGAGCCATTACGTCTTTACATTCCTCGGTAATATTCTTCAAAGCGGTTAAATGCTCATTGTCTATATTGACTGTTTTACCAGCAAAATAATTTTCAATGGGAGAATAATGATTAGACATAAAATCCCTATACTTAATCAAAAAATTAAGCAATGGGTATTTTGTAACCTTTTCAAATTCTATAACAACATCTTCTATCATTACCAAGTAGGAATTTTGCGTAATACTGAATTAACAACTTTACTTGCGGCTCCTGCTAACGCTTGATTTGCTACACCACCCATAAATGAATTGATATTAAATCCTTCTAAAATACTTGATGCAGGAGCGACGGCTTTCATTTCTATATTATAAAACCATAACATGTTATTTTCGACACTTTGAGAAAAACTGCTTTGAAGCACTTCAACGATATAATGAGTATTCAAAGCATAATTATGAAAGATTAAATAATGAGCACGTTGAGACACATCTAATGTATCAGCGGTATCAATAATATCTTTCATAACTTTCATTACACCATATCCAGTTTTTATCAATGGAGTAATTTCAGTGTTTCCAATATTGATTGAAAATCCAGCACCTGCTCCAACGTCAGAAACTTCTTGAACTCCTAATAAAAGACGTAATTTACGACCAAAGGTTCCTTGAATAGAAATATCTCTTGGAGCAAATGACGAATTGAATAAAGTAATGGTTTCACTAACAGTTTTAGTGACTGTTTTCAAATTCGTTTTTGTTTCCATGATATTATTAGGCATAACAGGAAAGGTTAAAAATCCTTTACTTTTATGCATACTATCAAACAACTCAAACGAACACATGTAATACTCAAAGTTATCAGGAGCGGTGGCGTGTAACGCTCCCTTACCTAACTCAACAACGGTATTAAGAGCGGTACTTATTGCACCGTTTATCATGCCATTTACAGCACCACCTAAACCTTGAGCCATCCATTCTACAGCCATAATTTATAAAATATTTTAATTGAATAATAACTGTAAAATCAAGATAGCGTTCCCGTTCCTGGACCAGTAGTCGCTCCCGTTTGAGCAGCAGGCGAACCTGCGGTGGCAACTGGTATTCCAGGATTAACTGTAACCGTAGCAGTCTTTATATATGCGTCTATGCTATTAGCCAATGCCCCGCAAAAAGCGTCTAACGCAGCATCAGCGTTATCAGGGTCACATTGAATTGCTGATATAGCAGATTTCAAAGATGTCTTCAAATTATTAGGTACAAGAGCCATAACTAATCAAGATTAGATTTTTGACTTAAAAAATTACTCAACTTTTGTTTTACAGTGGTAAATTGAACAGCGTTAGACGGTGTACTTGAAGGACCAGCTGGCGTGACGACCGTTAATGCTGTTATAGCATCAATCAATTCTCCAAGAATATTTTTCAGCGTATCGCCTAAAACCATTGGCTCACCGCCATCATTATGGTTGATATGAGCACCGCGTACTATTACATCACCATTTTTATCATTGCTAATGACCTCAATCTGTCCATCCTTACAAGTTACGCTGTTCTTATACTCATCGGCATAGGCAAGACCATTATCCGGAGTATATGACAGACTCATCTTTTCTTCATCATCGTCATTAACGATTTTAGCGGTAATACTTTCAGCAGTATTGATATTAACCGCCCCTCTACTATTAACATTAACTGTATTATGAGCAGATATGTTCACTTCGTTATCACAATACAAATTTACTACCGAACTTTCATTTTCAGAGGTAACTTTTATATTGAGATTTGCTGGAGTATCTGAATCTCCGACAATATTTACTTGTAAACTCGCTTCATTACCATCAAAAAATACTTCAACGCTTTTTGATGTTCCCCTCGGTTCCTTTTTTATCAAATATTGATTTTCCCCAAGAGCGTAATAATTATCTTGTTTTCTTATGGTAGCAATAATGATAGGCAATTGAGAAATATCATCTTTAATCCAAACTACAGCAGTTCCCTTTTCTTCTGGAGTATCAGGAAACTCTATTTGTTTCATTATTTCAGAGTCAACATTTACATCATTGAAATAACCATAACCCCAACCGCCTTGTATAGTAACGGTATTAGTTTTATAACAATCTGCTATATATTCTCCTCTTTCTTGGTCTTCTGGAATTACAATAAAACCAACTCCCGCAAAACCAATATCATTTTTAGGACGAAAAATGCCTATTTGAGGAACTTCTACTTTATTTGCTATATGTTTTCTTTTTTTAGGCATAACGAGATTATTGATTAACTATTTGAATTTTTGTCATAAAATGATTAAAAGAATCAAGATTAACTTTCCATTTACTTAACGTATCTGAAAAATTATCAATCGTTAGTTTTTCAATATCTTTATCAAAATCTCCAAAATCTATGATATTAAAGTAAGATATTTTTTTTTCAGTTTGAGTTATAGAAGTTTTAATAGTATATCCTTTTATATAATTAAACACCATTCCGTGACTAACTTCAAGTACGGTGTTACGCGAAACACTATTATTAGAAATATTCAAATCTTGAGTAACTGATTCAATGTAAAAAACTTCATTAGTCGGAGCAAAATACATTGCAGTTCCTCTCTTAAAAGACCTATTTCCTTTCAAAGTAATAGTTCCTCTTCTTGTAAAAGCATTATAAGCATTACTTTCTATTAAATACTTAAAATCTCTTACTGCTCCTCTAATAATACGTTCCATATTATCTTTTTGCATAGCAATGCGTTGCTCATCGCTTTTTTCATAAGAATAATTAAACCTACCACTTTTAATGTAATTAAAATAATTACTATTTATAACCAATGGTTTGCTCCCCCAAATTTGAGCAAACTGCGGAAAGAATAAAGAAGGAAAATATAAAGTTGTTATCTCACTACCTAAAAAATCAGCGTATGGACGATATTGATACCAACTGTATATACCTTGAGTATTCCAATCTAAATTAGAAGATATCACATCTCCATAATCTACATTAATCATAAAACCATCATTAATCATACGCCAAAATCCTTCTTTATCAAAAGGCGGTCTACGAACAAAGAAATAATATTGGCTACCATAAGTATCTCCAAAAAATTCAACCATCGGTTTTTGACAAATTTTATTAACAAAATTCATCAAAGAACCTGTTTGAATTGAAATTGAAGAATCAACAACTTGTTTTTGTTGAACACTACTATCTATTAACACCTTTATAATTTGCCAAATTCCTGGTGCTAATTTGCCTACAGCGGTTGTATTTGAATTCTGTAATTTTTCCTCTGCTTTTTCTATGTCTGTGTGTTGTAACTGTTCTGGAGTTAAATTTTGAGTTTTTTTACTAACAGAAGAAGCAATATAATAAACTTGATTATCTTTTACAATAACATTATCAGG
>JAEIGA010004924.1_pt1 | contig 20519 bp, 10 predicted proteins | sample 9270691 | NCBI WGS metagenome assembly JAEIGA01 (sample SAMN17057246, study PRJNA624740) | gut metagenome | biome: biome; isolation source: fecal sample | host: Bos grunniens | place: China: Xizang | collected 2019 | reverse complement strand
TCGGCAGCATAGCTTTCGGAACTGTCGGCGAGGGTGACCACGCTAGAATGCTTGCGAAGCACCTTGATGCCGGCAAGGCCATAGAAGCCATGCTGGGTAACACCGGACTGAATAGCAGAACGGGTCAGGTTCACGTTGAACGTGACGGTGAACATATCAACACCATCAACTCGGGTTGCCGGGGTCTGTCCAGCAACCGTCTTCAAGGCGTACAGGTACACATGATGGTCCGTCTGGTCTTCCTGGATAATGAACCTGTCATTTCCGGAATCGAACGCATCGGCCATCGGGAGCGCGATTGCATCACAATCGGATGCCGTGACATTCACGCTTGACTTTCCGCCAATGCAGCCGATTACGCCGCTTACCGACACTTCATAATCGGTTACGCTGGTTGTCGGGTCAACGCTCGGGGTGACACTAATGCCCTTACCGCCGCTTACCGTAACCGGGTCGCCACCACCGCCCGTAGCCGAAATCACAATCGTGTCCGGGTCGGTACTCGGCTCGGCGGTCAATGTGACATTCGTGCCGGCCTTGAAAGTCAGCGCACTATTGTGGTCAGCGGGTACAATGGTCGTGGTTGCCGGGGTCGGCGTGGCCCCGTCACTTATGACGACACTGGAGAAGTTCTTCAAGTCATCGAGCTTCTTCTTGTCCTGGCCAGCCATCGCGCCATCAGTATAAGTGGGCGTTGCACCGGAAGTATATCCGGCCATCGGAATGTCGATGTTCGTAGTATTTGCGGTCGGGGAAATTGGTGTACCCCCGCCGATAGATACCGTCTCAACATCGTTTTCCTCGGCGCCAGCTTCGATGCCATCGAGTTTTTCCTTGTCCTGGCCAGACATAGCACCGTCGGTGTATGTCGGCTGTGCACCAGTATTATCAAAATCCGCCAAAGGAATGTCGATGTTGGTAGTATTTGTGGCAGGAGCAATCGGGGTACCGCCACCAATCGAGACCGTCTCGACCGCGTTCACTTCGGCACCGGTCTCGATACCATCAAGCTTTTCCTTATCGGCGGAACTCATCACACCAGGCTGGGCCGGCGTATTCTGGGTTGCCGACACGGCAGCCGGAATAGTAATCGTTTCGGCTGTGCCCTGGTCGGTAGAGAAGTCACCAGCCACCGGAGCAGTTTCGCCAGAAGCCGCACCACCGACTTCAATAGTAATCGTGGCATTGTTAGCGGCAGAAGGAATAGTGAGGTCAACATTCTTGTTAGCATCCGGCTGGACGGTGATTCCATTAGCCGAAATGCTTTCGATTACGTTTGCATCGCCAGTGTCGGTAAATGTAGTGGCCGGGCCATTCTTGTTGACCAATGTAAGGGTACGGTCAGAAACGGATGCGCTGACAACGTAGTCGGTGATTCCGTCGAGCTTTTCCTTGTCCTCGCCAGCCATCAAACCTTCGGTGTACACCGTAGGGGTACCGGAACTATCGGCAGAAGCCAGCGGGATGTCAAGAGTGGAGTCAGTGTCTGCATCAGCCGAGAAAACCTTAGTAGCAGAACCGCTACCGAGTTTCACCTTGAACTCGGCGTCGTTGACCACCACGTTAGCCTTCTTATTGGCGTCCAGGGCGATATCGGTTCCGTTCTTCTGAACTCCCTGAACAGCGGAATCGGCCTTCTCACCTTGGGCGGCAGTAGCGAAATCAGCAGCCTTACTGCCGGAATCGGTCAAGTTGCCGTTTGCATCCAATGCACCAAAGTTGCCCGAGGTTGCACCAGATACCTTGTCGGCCTTACCGCTAATATCCTGGTGAGCAACCACGACATCCTGATTCAAACCGGATTTGAGCTGGATATTCTTCTTGGTGGCATCACCGGCAACTTCGGTAATGGCCATTTCATTCTTTTCAGCCTTACCGGTAACATCCTGGTGCGTGACAACGACATCCTGATCCAAACCGGATTTGAGCTGGATATTCTTCTTGGTGGCATCACCGGCAACTTCGGAAATAGCCATTTCATTCTTTTCAGCCTTACCGGTAACATCCTGGTGAGCAACCACGACATCCTGGTCCAGGCCCACATACAACTGGATATTCTTTTTCGTGGCATCGCCGGAAACATCGGTGATTGCCATCTCGCTAGTATCGGCCTTACCGGAAATATCCTGGTGTTCAATCACGACATCCTGTGACACCCCACTCTTCAGCTGGATATTCTTCTTGGTTTCATCACCGGAAACCGCAGTAATTAACAGTTCGTCCTTCTCGGCCTTCCCAGACAAATCAATGTTGACCGTCTTGTCGGTCACCGTCTGCGCGACATTATCGACCTTGATTGTCTCGATTACATTGACTTCTGCGCCGGCCTCGATGTTGTCCAACTTCTCCTTGTCAGCATCGGTAAAGTCATTCGTCGAAAGGTCCTTGCCATCAACCTTGTCAACCTTACCGGAAATATCCTGGTGGTCAACCACGACAACCTGGGACAGGCCATCTTTCAACTGAATGGTCTTCTTTGTAGCATCACCGGAAACATCGGTAATGGCCATTTCACTCTTATTTGCCTTACCGGAAATGTCCTGATGTTCCTGCAATGCCGTGTCAGCCTTGCCAAGTGATGTCTGCACTCCGGAAGCCAAGTCAGACTTCGGGATACCACCAGACGGTTTCTGGTAAGCGGTATCAGCCTTGGCGCCCTGTGCTGACGTGGCGAAGTCGCTTGCCTTCTTGCCGGAATCAGTCAGATTACCGCTGGCATTCAACCCGGCGAGATGACCATTCGTGGCACCGGACACCTTGTCGGCCTTCTTGTCGAGTGCGGTCTGGGTAGCAGTGCTGATTGGCTTGTTGGCATCGGAAGTATTGTCCACATTGCCAAGACCAATGCCACTCTTGTTGATAGTCACACTCTTGTCGTCAGCCTCGTTCGCGGTGAACACGACGGGAGAATTGCTGCCGACCTTGATGGACAGCTTGCCGTCATTGACAGTAGACGATTCAGGAATAACAATGATACCCTGTTCCACCGGAAGAGGATCAGCGGAACCGATGCGGGCACCCGTTACCAAGTTGTTCTTGGCCACACCGGAATCGACCGGGTTTCCGTTGTCGAACATGGCCAGGTTGCCATCGACCGCGTCTACATCCTTGTCAGCCTTGCCGGAAATATCCTGATGCTCCTGGAGGGCAGTGTCTGCCTTACCGAGGGATGCCTGCACACCGGAATCCAAATCGGACTTGGGAATACCGCTACCAGGCTTCTGATATGCGGTAGCGCCGGCAGCCGCGCCGGAACGAATATCTTCGAGGTCGTCGATGACATCCTGCTTGCCGCTGATATCGGTAATCACATCGACGGACAATCCGGCCTTCAACTGGACCTTGGCAACGCCATCACCGGCAGTTACCTTCATTTCGCTCTTTTCAGCCTTGCCCGAGATATCCTGATGCTTCACCACGACATCGGTACCAAGCCCATTCTTCAACTGAATGTGCTTCTTGGTGTTGTCGCCTTCAACATAGGTGATATCCATGGCGCTCTTGTCAGCCTTGCCCGAGATGTCCTGGTGTTCCTGCAGAGCAGTATCAGCCTTGCGGCCCTGGGCCGCGGTAGCAAAGTCGGAAGCCTTCGCACCGGAATCGGTAAGATTGCCGGAAGCATCAAGCCCAGCAAAGTGTCCCTGCACCGCATTGGACACCTTGTCGGCCTTCTTGGTCATGTCATCCTTGATGGTGCCGGTAGATTCGCCGTACACTACATCAAAGTTATTGGCGGTAGCGCTTCCTACCGGCTCGAAGATACGGTAGAATACCGGACGGGCGGATGTACGGGAAGTCCATGCGGGCTCGTCCTTGATGAGCTCGTTGGTCGTAAACTGGATGAAACGATGCACCTGGGTGAATGTCTCGTCACCATAGAGATATGTCTTGTCGGTGGCGATATCATGGTACACTTCGCCATTGATAGGTTCAATCTGCGTAGTATGCTTGTCATCGTCGTAGAACTTGCCCTCGAAGTAATAGCCCTGCACAGAATCGTCATAGGGACGGTAGTTATCGTCCACATCGGTGAGACGCTCAGCCATCTCGTCACCGGCTGGCCAGGTATAGCCAGCGGCATTCAAGGAAGCATACAGACCCGTACCATTGGTACGGTTGTCAAGAAGCATGACCGGGATGCCGCTCTGGAAAGCCTCCCATACCTTGCGGATGTCGGTAGCATGCGGCTGTATCTCCTCGTCGGGATCGAATGCGAGGGCAACGAAGGTACCCGGAAGGATATCAGCGTCAACCAGGTTGCCATCCTTGTCGGCAACCACCAGGTGACCCTCGACCGCATCGGCCTTGTCAGCCTTCCCATCCAGGTCCGCCTGGCCGATGCCGAAAGGCTTCCAGACATCATTGTCGAGAACGTTCGGCCAGTAGCGGACCGTCTCGCCCACAGTTTCCTTGACCACGTAGATGACGTTCTTGTCCGCAGGTTCCAGGGAATCCACAGACGGAAGGGCATCAACCACCAGGTAACGGCGGTTCAACCTGTCATACATGAGTTTCAGGTTATCTTCGGTCAGGTACTTGATTATTTCGGGCACATTGCTCTCGGACATTAGATACCTCCGTTATCAACGGAATCAAAAAGTTCTGTCAGTTCTTCCTGGCTGAACGGCTGCAACTCGTAACGCTTCTCGAAACCGTCGAAACTGACTGTATAGGTGGTGTCGTAGACACCGTCTTTCCTGGTTACCGTAACATCGCCGACACCATCGACGATTACGGTCTTGTTGTCACTGGATACCGGGCACGGTTCCGGAATTGGCGTCGGGCGGACCGGCGGAATAGGACGGAACGGCATGGGACGCGGCCCCACGTCAGGATACAATCTCGAACCCGTGTGCTGGACCGGGCCGGATTGTGGAGGAGGAAGCGAATGTTCACAGTTGCAGCGTTTCATGCCAGATAGTTTATAATTTCATGCATCGCGGGAAACCTCCCCGGACACCGTACCCGAGGGTTATAAACTGTTACTGAAAACGAGGTTTCCGCGCATGTACGAATACCACATAGACAAGAGAATTGACCAGCTTGACCCGATCCCCGGTCTCGACAAATGGACCGAGGAACAGAGACAGCATTTTATCGACGAGGGTGTCATTCCAATCGCGGGTCCAACGCCACAGATGGGTGCGGAACCGGCCACCAAAAAGATTACCGTGGAGGAACTATACACCAACCTGTCCACCAAGGACATGGTGATGATGCTCGAATCCGCAAGCGCCCTTACGGACGACGGCATCTTTACATTAAGTAAATTGCATTCGGCTGGCCCCGAATTGGACATAGTGTCCGTTTCGCCATCCGGATCGGCCCTGGTGGTTCCACCGGGATGGTACCGTTACGGGGCACGGGTAAACTTCGAGTTCGATGGCGTCACCCCACTGAACAAGTGTGAGGAAATTACTCTCCGCGCTATGTTAAACGGTAACCCCGGTTACCGGCAATCTACGATAAACTTCGATTTCTCCTACGGGCATACCGAGCAACTGTATCTCTCTGATATCATCTATAACGACGGTTCCGGTACTCCCAAGGATGCAAATTTCAGCCTGGAACTCGATGGCATACGTGACGCAGGGGCAAGCGGAATAACGGCGACCTTGGCGATGGAAATCCAATCGGTGCGGGTGAACGATTAAAGAAAAACCCCGGTCGAAACCGGGGTTTAATTTATATTGTATTTGATGGCCATGCATTTCGTATATCACCGATAGTGCGAGAATCAAATCGTTTTCCCATCGCACATAGTACGCAATACTTAATTTTGACCACGGTACCCACCCTACTACCGGAAGGTGCATCATAGTGTAAAACGCAATGCCAATGATCGGTGATATTACTGTTCGAACTATAAGCATAGAGACAATCGGTAAAGTAAGCTACCTCGCCATCAACAGTATGCTGTGTAAACATCGAAGAATGCTCCTGCGGTTCAGGAGAGAACTGACCGTCATGAGTACCATCTGCTATCGTACTCAATCTATTATCAAATCTAACGGTCAAATGCGTGGGTGCAGTCAAATCAGAGACACAAACTGCGAAATGTATAAAACATTTTACTTGACCATACGCTATAGCATCCGGAACGGGAATGTCGAGCGAATCATCATAAAAACCACCGTCTAAGGTTTGCGAAACTTCGCTCTCATAATTTTGTGTGTACCAGAAATCAATGGGAACCGCTGCACTAATTGTATTCTGCCAATCGATGGTTATATTGTCTCCGGCGGTTAACCTAGGTTGGTAATCAACACTTTTCCACTCCACGCCATTAGTTGGATCAACCATCAAAAATTTTCCCGCATCACCAATATCGGTGGGTGGAACAAATGCACCGAGCCAAGTCGTTGAACTATTGTATTCAATATAGGCACTGGAATGGTGCGGATAATATGCTTGCTCCTCGGAATCGTATTCCAATGTGGTGCCAACCGACAGTGTTCCTTGGCGTGTTTCGCTGTCACCATATTTCCAGGTAGTTTCCAGTCCCGGCATATTGACCCATTCTGGCCCACGGGTTGGACTGACCATAAGGATTTTACCAGCATCGGAGGTTTCATAATGAGGCAGGAATTCACCGACCCATCCAGATACATCAACCGTTCCGATGTAGGCACTTGTATGATGGTTCACCCAAACATTAGTTTCTTCCTCATTAAAGCTGGTAACAAATTTTAGTACACCAAACTCCTGAGTGTATGGATTGAGCTTGTCCCACTCAGTATCCGTGCGCGGCGGATCTCTCCATACCGGACCATCATCCACATCAACGGTGAGAATTCTTCCGGCATCCTCACTTTTAACCGGAGGAACCAACATACCGAGACATGTTGGGTCGGAGTCTGTAACCGCAAGGTATGCACTAGTGCGTTTGGGTCCACTATCTGTGATAAATCCCAATGTTCCCTGAACAGTATGCGCGGATTGACTTCCCGGATATTCCTGCAACTCAGTTAGTGGCAAAGGCTGCCATGCAATCCCAGTAGTCTGGGTAACCATCAAAACCTTACCGCGGTCATCATTGATGACCTTCGGTACCAGATGCCCAACTAGTAAATCGCCGGCAATAGTATTATCTAAATTTACCTCAATACGAGTTGGATCAACAGTGGAATTGAGGGAAAGCGTTCCAGTAACCTGAGATGGGTTCTCACGAGCTCGGGTCCAGGTGGTTAGAACATCTTCAGCATCCGCCTTACCAGAAATATCTACAACCACATCCTGAGATACGCCGGATTTCAACTGAATTGTCTTCTTCGTGTCATCACCGGGAACCGCACTGATTAACATTTCCGACTGATTAGCTTTTCCACTAACATCCTGGTGCGCAACAATCACATCTTGTGAAAGCTGCGAATTTAATTGAATGCTACGCTTAGTGGTATCGCCAATTACCTCGATGACCGCCATTTCATTCCGGCCAACCTTTTCGCTAATATCCTGGTGCGCGACAACAACATCCTGCGAGAGGCCGGTCTTTAGCTGAATGGTCTTTTTTGTGTTATCACCGCTAACGTCGGTAATTCGCATTTCATCGCTGCTGACCTTTCCGCTTATGTCCTGATGTTCAACAAGCACCGTCTGGCTGAGATTGTTCTTCAGCTGAATGGTCTTCTTAGTTATGTCACCAGAGACATCAGTAATAGTCATTTCGGATTTGTCGGCCTTCCCTGTAACATCCTGGTGTTCGACCACCACAGTTTGAATGAGACCATTCTTTAACTGAATGTTCTTTTTGGTAGTATCACCCGTCACGGCAGAAATAATCATTTCCGACTTATTCGCCTTACCTTCGATGTCGGAAGCCTGCAGAGCAGTATCCGCAAGGCCAAGAGAATCCTGTACACCTACCGCAAGGTCAGTTTTAGGAATACCATCTTCCGGTTTTTCATACTTGACCTCATCAAGTTCCTCAATCGAGCTTTCCTTTCCGAACAAATCCATACGCATCTTGGCGCTGCCCTCGGCACCGTCAATAAGCATAAAGTTTTCCGGAATAAAGTCAACTTCCGAACCGTCGCGTGGAACTTCTGGAATTCTCTTCTTTGCCATATTTACCTCAATTCTACAAGGGAGCCATCGCTCATGGAAACATATTCACCCGTACTGAGTATCAGTTTATCGCCACTGTCACCAAAGCTATCGGGCGGAATGACGTATTCGGTCTTTCCCTTCTTCGGGAAGTCAAACTGACCCCAGAGTACCGCATCACCCATAGTACCGCCGGCTCGGGAAAGAACTGCATAGTCCTTATTATCCGTGCCCTGTTCAAGCCTAAATCCGGGAATATCAGTTCCATCCATTACGGACACAGCGGGGCGAAGGTGCTTCCTGACGGACCAGAAGTTGGCATGCGGCATGGCAGCAAGTTCGGCAACCGGTGCCGTCTTACCGTTCACATCGCACGGCGCATTCAGGCCAAGGCCACCATCGGACACCGGGAGATACGGACGGGCAAACCGCGGCAAGGATACCTGGCTAGTAGTCAGATCGGTATTGTTCTCGACTTCAATGTTCTTCGCCGTCGTAGGAGCATTTTCCACGAGATTCGACACAACTGCCGGGTTGATGTCCATCGGCGTGTACTTGTAGTACGGGTGCATGAGGACATCCTTCCATTCACAAATCGGGGCGCACAGGGATTCGGTCCAGATGCGGGCTCCACCAATCTTCTCTTCGAGAGCAGCGGCACCATAGAGAGGAGTGAGATAGGACATCGGGGTCTGACGGTAATCGACCGTGTACCAGCGACCTGCCTGTGCCGAGAACTTGAACTTCATGTACACGCGGACATAACCACTGGGACCAGCGAAATCACCCGTTCCAGTGAACGCGAGCTTTTCATACCAGTTGCGGGTCACCTTTGCCGGAGGGGCGCTCCAGTTCGTGTGGAGGGTACTTTCCATGTTCGCGTAGTTGATGTTCACGTCAACCGTATTCGACCCGGCAGACTTTGCCATGAACTCGTCGGCGATAATATCGGACCTGGTTTCGGGAGACATATCGCATTCATCTTCCGGCCATGAAAGGCGCGTAAGTTTGGCGATATTGTTGTTCTTGACACCATTTGTCGCAATGGCCACCCTGGTACCATCCCAGAACCTCACCGGCATCTTGGAACCGTAGGGGCTAACCATCTTGCGGAGCATGTTGGTGAGGGCCACGGAGCGCGAGGATTCTTCATCATAGAACGGAAGGTTCGTTGCGGTAAAGGCCAATTCCTGTTCGCTTTCGTCATTATAGACAGCCATCGGATCGCCGGAAAGCATAACCTTCTGTTCGTCATCCAGTGAAGGAACAGCCATGTCAGCAATCAGAGGAACAGTATCAATCGAGAACACGTTGGATGTTGCCGAGTAGATATCCATCCACTTTTCATAGTCATTGCTGCCAATCAGGTAATCATACGGGGAAGTGATGTCATAGCTGATACTGTTCTTCCACTTGTCCACGCTCACCTTTTGTAGCTCGGCTACGCGGTTCGCATCTTCGTACAGTTCATGGGTTACCGCATCCGGGTCGCTTGCGACACGGGCGGATATGACACTGCGGTACGCAAATGCATTGGAGTTTCCAAGAAGCTTCACTTCACACGGAATTACCTCATGCCCATCCTTGGTTTCATAGTAGCCATTGTCATACTTGGCACCCGCGAACCCAGTGGAATATCTGTCGCTTGCAAGAGTGTCAACAAACGGGTTGGCGCCAATAAGCGAGTTCCCATCGGCGGACAAGTCCTGTCCGGAAATAATCACGTATTCAGGAAGGTGTCTTGCCTTACTTAACCATGCTGCCGATGCGATCTTATTGGCGATGACATCGGACGAAGGTTCACCTTGTGGGTCCCAGCTACCGAAATAGCTTTCCAGGTCAGTATCAACTGGTTCTCCGGATACTTCAAGGGCACATGCGCCAGTAATCTTGGGGAGCTTTCCACCATGGAACATGCGCAGTTTCTTGAAGTCATCCGCAAACATCGACACGGCCTTGCGGGCCTGCCTTACCGGGTTGCTTGCAACATCGTTGTAGTCGCCATCTGCGAACTTGATGCGCAACTGAGAACCGATAACAGATTTGTCAGCGGAGCCAGCAAACTTGTTGGTGGCATACTTGATTGGCATCGTATCGGCGGTGAAGCCATAATTTCCGTCACCATATCCGAAGAACTCGACCGTATCGGTAAAATCAATCACCTTCTTGTTGGAATCCCAAATCATGGCGGAAACAGAGTTTTCACCAAGGTCCCACTCGTCGGTCATGAGCTTGTCAAGATGTTTCATCTTGTGGCGACCGACAATGGCCCACGGGAACGTGTTAGTTGCGGTCGGATATACAGTTGCTACAACTTGGCGTGCATCGCCTTCACATAGACCTTCACGGCTCGTATCGACTTCACCTTTCAACGGCTTGATGAACTTGTTGAATTCATTCAGGTTTCCCGATGTTCCGGAACCGGAATCGCTGCCGAGCGTGACTCCATTTCGAGAATGGAGGCCCATTGCCAAATCCGTCCCGGTTCCATATTCGGCATCCTCTTCACCGATATATGCAACACCGCATATACGCATCCTGGTATCGCGGAGCCTTGTGGTGTATGGATATCCTTCAAGGCCGGTGATGACGATACGCCCCTCCTGGTTATCAAGCAAGGCACCCTTCACGTCAGCATAGCGGGGGCAGTTCAATCCGCCATCAAGTGTAAACCTGATGCGGGTGTTTATATCCAATGGTTCACCCTCGTCGTCAACAAACGGGTGCACATCGTCACCTTCAATGACAATCTTGCCAGTGACATACGGGCGTTCGGTCGGCTTTGAACTTTCATGCCACACGACATTCGTGTCGCTGAATTTCCAGTATCCACTGAGCACAACCACTCGCGGGCTGGAAACATATTCGTAATACGCACTCAGGTTCTTCTTGGCATCATGTCCATACTGGTCAGGTGACTGCACAACGGGCAGAGAAACAGTAACTTCGAACTCATCCCCATCCGGCGTATTGATTGGTGCCGGAAGATGAATATATGTCCTTTTTAGAGTGGTAGTATCATCGGCATTCGGCGTAAAGTCGTTGTTAACGCAAACGTGGATACGATTGGTCTCGCTGTGAGCAACAACCACTTCACCTTCGCCATCGCACATCGGGCACATGTCGCCTTCGTATTCACCACTACCGCCGCATTTCAGGCAAGTATCATATACCTCATGACGGAGACCACCGACCGTACGGAGGCCTTCGGTCAAATGTGCCGGAGTTTTCAGCAGCGTGATATTGTTGTCCAATTCCCCCTTGCCAAATCCACTGCATTCAGCAAACGGCCAGTCCAGCGGGAGAGTAGCTTTTGCAGTAGCTTCGTCCGTCGTGTGCCTGGTGCCAATGGAGAACGTAATCGTCGGACGTTCCGTCGGAAGGTCGTCCGAACGTTCGGGGCGCTTGGCTGGGCATGCTTTACCATAAGTGCATTCTCCACTCATGTAGCCACCAAGGCCAAATCCTTCTACGGTAACCGGGTCACCGCCATTGTGGGAATGACCAAGGTCAATATCGCCACACTCAACAAACCACCTGGTAAACTGCCCGGCCCCCGACAAGTCGCCTGGAACCGACATGGGGTGGATTGCATTGGCAACCAGGTCACCGACCTTTTCTTCAACATATTCAGCAACTTCACGGTCACTGTAACCATGTCGCACGTGGCCGCATTCGGGCGTGTTGTCAAGCGACGCCCACGAATTGTACGGATCATCGGCATCAGTTACTTGTTCACCCTTTACCCGTCCAACCGACGCAATCTTTACCCAAGGTTCATCTTCACCAGTAACCTTGTATAAGCCGTTCTCAGCAGGATTGCCCTGATTGGTGAGCAAAACGTATTCAAGCTGAGTTGCATCGATAACGATGGCGAGACGCCCAGGGCCAACCCGACCGTGGACGCTATCAATTTTGCAATCCGATATCCGCGTGGTGAACTTGGTGCCCCCCTCAACGAATTCGGGGCCATCAATGATGCTTGCTGCCGTTGTAGTAATTTTGGTTACAGAGTAATCATCGTAGCCAGCGTTGATAAATCTGACGGCCATGGTCTTGGCAATCATTGTATTTATGGCAACGCTAATGTCCCCAAGTACAGTAACCTGATATTTGTAGTCGTCAACGTTCTCGCCAACACCCTTCAAGTATTCAACCGGAAGTTGAATTTCGGTACCCACCAAACTGGCAACATTCGTGGCCACCTCGACATACTGCAAGTCATCCGGAATCTCGTTACCCATTTCAACGGAGAAATTTCGGGACTGCGGGAACTCGGGATTGCCCTTTCCAAGGCATTCTTTGTCTCCATCGTCGCATACATTGTTATCCGGGAAACCGAGTGGATTTATGGGATATACACCATGTTCATCCGGGGTCGAAGCGGTTACTGGATCCAATGAAGGTGATGTAACATATTCGTGGATAGTCGTCTTATCCTCATGTACATACTCGCTCATCACTCCTCCTAACCAATTCGATTACGGAAACTGTCATCCACCAGCACAGCCGACAGGTCGTAGTTGGAGAACGGGTCCTGCACCAGCGGGAAGCCGGCGGTCTCCACACCATACGTCTCATCGGATGGCCTGCTCGGATCAACGAACCCATTGGGGCTCAGGAAGATGCAGTCAGGCAACTGGTAGTAGTCATAGGTCTTCCAGGTCTGTTCCTCTTCAGAATACACGAACTTCGCCTTGATGAGAACCGGGCGGTTCGGGACGGCGATGTTCTCGGAAAACACGTAGAAATTCGTCAAGCGGGCCATGCTGAACTTCGCGATTGGCGCCGGATGGCAATTCAAGGCATTCCTACTCGGCACGCTGTACACGTAAATCTGGGCCTTGTTGATGATAAGGTCAGCAGTCTCGTGGCCATTGTATGCCGGGTTCGGCCAGATGCGGAACAGGAACTCGAACGTGCGCCCGTTCTTCGGGTACACAATCTTATCATCCTGCATGGATTCGACCGGGAGATAGATTATCAGCCCCTGGTCAAGGTCCGGGCCATCGTAGTTCACGATATTGCATTCCTTGCAATTCGGGTTCGCATGGTCGAAAATCATCGTGGCACTGTAATTCTGTTTGTCGTTGATGCCCTTGGTGACATCGGTGGAATAATTGTGACCGGGGGACCACTTCGGCGTGGTACCTGGCCATTCGGCGTAGTTCGCGGTGTCAAAGATGGCAAGACCACCATTGTCTTCCGTAGTGCCACCGATAAGGCGTACATTCGGGCGGATTTCGATATCAGGAACCTTGTCAGCGGAACCTTCGCCAGTGCGGAGAAGGAGCAACGCCTCAATGTCTGTCGTGGTAGTCCAGCGAACGGCATTGGTCTTGTTGAAATTCGGTGTAATTGGCAGGAGGATTACGGACGGGTTCTCCCAGCCATCATTGTAGTTGCGCTCAACAGGCTGGTCATCTTCGACAATCAGGTCATACGGCGGGTATGCGTATGCAGTATCCTCTCCAGTGTAGACGAAGAATTCGCCGTACTTGTAATTGTTGGCATCCCCGGTTGGGTCATAGAGATACACCTTGCCATGTTCGAGCTTACCGTCATCGGAGTACACGTCACAATAGTATTCCCATCCGCTGGACTTGGAACTCGGAACACTACGGCTAATCGTGCCGGTCGGCCTGTAAACCTTGCCGTCATAGACGACGAACAGATAATCCATGGTATCGCTCTGGCGATAATCATTAAGACGGTCCAGGCTCCACCGTTCAACTACATTGTGCGTATTGGCTTGGATGATTGCCTCGCCGCTCTTAATCGTACGGGCTACCCATTTCAGTTCACTGTGGCCTTCTGCCGGGTAGTAAATCCTGATGAACTGGCCAGGGATATAGTCAACCGTCGCAACGGTCCCGTCGTGGGTAAGGATGCTTCCTGTGCTATTGTCATCATCCGACGTGTGGAGAACCTGCGTGCTCTCGTCCACCACGAGCCGCTCGACCGTATATTGTTCATCATACAGTACAACGCTCGCGCAAAGGCGCCAAGTTGAATCCGCAGCCTCGTTCACCGTGGTACGGATGTCAATCTTGTCATTGTTCAGCGGGTCATCGGAAATCATCGCGGACACCGGGTAGCGCTGGGTGTAAGAATACGAATTTTCCCAGGAGTACGGATCGGCAATGTTGCCACCGTTTCCCTCGGATGAACGCTTTGTCGGGAATGTATAGTCAACAAATCCAGGCTCGGTGTCGCACATGAGGCGAACCGTCACATTCTTCAACTTGCTGTTGTTCCATTCAACCAAACCGTTCAGCATGGATTCATAGTTGAACCTAGCCTTGGAGAGGTCGGCGGTGAGATGTTCCAGCGGGTTGATGTCCCGTATATTGACTTGCTGGGTGCCCATTAGTTAATAACCCCCAAGAGTGTAATCGGCATGGTGCAGTTCTTGACCTGGTTCGGGTTCCTGATGAGGAACTGATACATGTTGTCAGAGTTGTACTTGGCGCCAAGGATTTCGTACTCGGTAGAAAGTGTTTTCGAAATAGTACAGGTGACCGATACACCATCCGTTCCAGCACCGTTGAGCACGATGCTTCCATAGGTACCGAGAGAAAGTGCCGGGTTATTGGTCGCGACGACCAGGAATTCGCTGTACTTCTTGCCGGCCTGTATCGGGAATACAAGGGTCAGACTACATGCGACAATCGGTCCATAACGGTTGAACGTGATGCTACCGGTATGGTCGTACGGAGCCGTAATAAGCGGTACGCCATCGGCATCCTCGGAAGGTTCCTTGGATATAGTGAATATCTGAGGAGAATCCTTCAAGAAGCCAAAATACTTGGTCATGTTGGCACTGGTACCGGCCAATACATCACCTTCGGTAAACGTCCCGCCACCAGTAAATGTCGGCTTCGGGAAGCGTTCACTGTCATCGGACGGACGGCGGTAGAATATCTTGTTTACCGTGCTGCTGGAGATATAGGACACGTAGGACACCGGCTTGGCGCGTTCAACGTCGGTGAGGTATGCGAGTTCTTCAGCCACATAGGTTTCAGCCGGCATCACGCCACCATTGCCCGTCCCGTAGATGAACGAGTTGATGAACTTCGGATGCGGAGGATCGTTGACCTCGTCGCTCTTGACCAAGCTCGGGAGAAGGAGACAGGAGATGTCAAAACCGCGTTCGTTCGAGCTATTCACATAGGAGATTGCGGAGTTGACAATGTGGAAACCGCGTCCCTGGTGAATTTCCCAAGAACCGCGCACGCGGCTCGGAAGGTTCACCCTTCCGGAAGACGGGGTCTTGCCGACATTCCAGTCGTTCTGCGCATAGAAGAAACCACTGTATGCAACCGTGTTCGGGTAATCCACGCAGTGGCCCGGCGTATTGTACGGGTTCCTGTAATCGTTGCTGGCGTTGTGGTACACCCAGAACGAACGGGCCTCATCGGTTGCCGTCAGGGCACCCCAAGTATTACCTTCAAGGAACAGGCCCTTGAACTTGGCGGAAATGTAGCCGCTGTTCTCGAACGACATCATGTAGTTTTCGTTCGTATTGCGGAGTTCCATGCCATCTTCGGAGTAAATGGCAAGTCCCTTATTTCCAGTGCTCGGGCGCAACGGGCCCTGCTGCAGGAGGACATCGTATGTATGCGCGGCACCAGTGTAGCTACCGGCACAAATGACCATCGTACCGGCACGGGTTTCGAGGCAAGTAGTCACGTCATAGTTCGCGGACAGGTAGCTGGATCCGGAACGCACGAACGTAAGTTCGCTGTCCTCGGTAGGAGTGCCATCCTTGTAAAGGCCGATTTCAGTACGGGCATCGTTGATACGGGCATAGCCGGTATATTCACCGGAACCGTCATGCATCATCCATGCGCCATTGGCCACGAAGCTGGCATCGTAGTCGCGGTAGCGCGTCTTGTTGTAGTTGCTGACGCCAATAACAGCCGACTTGTCGGCAGTCTGCATATAGCTGTATCCCTGTGCAACGACCAGGCCATTGCGCCTGAACGCCTTGTCGCCGACATAAGAGGAACCGATACCGACCACGAACTTCGCATCCCGGTCACCGCGGTTCATCTGGCCAACGACGGTCTGGTTCACACCACTCGTGAACGTATGGTAGTTCAGGGCAGTAGATGCCTCACCCGGACGCCAGGTACGGGCTTGGAGCAAGGTACCGGAGTAGCTGATGTCCTGGAGTTCCATCGAGTAGCGGCTGATATAGCCACCATTCACCCAGAGGGAGCTGAATGTTTCTCCCTTCGGGATGGTGCCATCAAGCTGCACGAGGTAGTCACCGTTGGAACGGGTAACATTCACCACATCGAAATGCAGGGGCTTGAAAGCATAACCTTCGGTCGAAGTGCCCGTATAGATACGGCCATTTTCCTTCCTGGTCTGTGCGTAGATGATGACACTGTCGCCCTTCGAGATATTGATATCCCAGAAACCATCCGCGACAAGGCTGGAATAGGAAATACGAATCGTATTGCGGCCATCGCCACTGAGGACGCTGGAACTGCCATCGGTGGTCAAGCACATTCCGGTGGTCGTATCCTTGATGACCTCACATTCGGTCAGCGTAGTATTCGTTGTCGGTTCTTCAATCGTGAAGTAGTAGGTGGAGGCGCCAGTGACCGTTTCGCAGTTTGCCGCGAAGGAGAACGGACCCACCGCATGCACCTGGTAGTTGGTCGCAAAGGAAGACGGACCGACCGCGGTGTTGATGTAGCCGCTTGCCACCATGGAATTGGAACCGATTGCAAAGGGACGATTGCCGCCAACCGTAGCCGAATTGTCGCCCATGGCGATGCCATTCAGGCCACCGAGGGCAACGGAGCGTTCACCGAGGGCATAGGTTTCGTACCCGAAACTCATGCTGTACCTGGTGTCCCGGTAGTTTTCAAGACGGCGCTGCGGGTTGGAATGGTAGCCCAACAGGATACGCGGGGCGGTCACTTCAAACGATTCGTCAATATCCCAGAGCCAGCTCTTACCACCGCCAACATGGTCCTCCCCATCACCCGGCATGCCGGTAATGGAAATCTTGTTGTAGCCACTCGGGAACAGGTAGGTCTCGTACTGGGAAAAACTCTTGGTGGAAAGGTCGGCATCGTAAAGAGGGGTACGCAGGTTGAGTGGAATCGGGGCGCTGTTCGTCACCAGCTTAGGGGACGAAGAATCCCTGACCAGGCCCAGCCAGTAATCGGTACCGTTCTGGTTCTTGTTGGTCGATACCAGGTAGAGAATCTTGGAATGGGTAACGATGGCCTTCGTGACCAACTGGTCATCACCCTTCCACTTGGCATCGCATTTTGCCACGATGTCGTCGAATTCCGTAGGATCGGATGTAAACGGGTCGTACCCGTAGGACCCGTTGGCCCAACTCTGGTAGAAATCATACAGGCGGAAGATATCCGTCCTGTCCAACGTAAGTTCGACCCCGAAGCGCTTGACGGTATAACCATTGGACGATCCGGCAGCAATGCATGACCGTACCAGTGCGTTGAGCACTGCGCGTGAGTTGTATGTTAGCGCGTCAATCTGCTTGGTCAACTTGTACATCGTATCCATTGTATCCATCGGTAACCACCATTAGATTTCTAAGTAAAATGCCCGCATTTGAGTCTTTCGACCACCATGCGGGCATGTTTGACTCTCGGTCTACAGCTTATAAGTTTTCAGGGGTGCTAAATGGCAAAACCGCCAAAGCCACCGAAGCCACCACCTATCGGGCCACAGTTGGCCATGCCCATGTACCCGCCGTCCTCAACATGTTCCAGCGGCATCGGCTCGGCAGTCTTCAAATCGTAGATTTCCTGCCGTTCGATTGCCACATCGACGTTGTTGATGAGGCTGGTGATGTAGTGACGGTCGTAGATTTTGCGGTTGTGCCACAGGGTGGACTTGTCACCGCCATTCAGACGCATCACCTGCATCAGGCACTTCTTGGCCATGTGGTAGTTCTTGGTAATGAACTGGTACCGGGCGCGGTAGAAATAACCTTCCGGGCGGTCGGGGTATTCCTCGATCATCTGGATTGCCCTCGCGCCGAGGTCTTCAAGGTCGGGAACACCCATCAGGTAGATTTCGCAGATGGTTTCGAGCGACTTGAAACGGTTCTCGTTAATAACGGTCGGGAACTCATCCACGACCACTGCATACCATTCAGCGGCCTTGCCCAGGTCCTTCATGTCCTTGTAGGAATTGCCGAGGTAGAACGCTCCCCTCTGGGTACGGTCTAGCTTCCAGGCCTTTTCAAGGGCTTTCAGGTTCCTGCGGACATCACGGGTGTTCTTGTAGTTCTCGAACACATAGCGGACGCGGACACCATTGGTATGGCCGTTCGGGTCCTCCATCGTCTCGTGAATCATCCCGGTGAAATGGGCCTTGTCGCGACGCATGATGCGCACCCTGGGGAACTGGAACGTCTTGGACACCTTGGTGTCCATGACGATGCTGGCCTCGGGATTCCGGGCAACGATTACCTCGAATTCCTTGCGGGCAGCCCTACCTTCCTTCAAGATGTCATTGGCGTCCACCCACATCACATAGTCGCAGTGAGCAAGCGAGATGGCATAGTTCTTCGCGGCGCCGAAGTCGAAAATGCCTTCCTCGTCATGGAACTTGCTGCCGACCTCATCGACGACGAAACCTGGGTTCGGATGCTTTGTGCGCCACTGCTTCACCAGTTCGACCGTACCGTCGGTGGAACCGGTGTCAACAATGACATATTCGTTAGCCATGGGAAGAAGGGCATCGAGACACTTGACGATGCTCCCCTTGCCATTCCTGACAACTATGCAGGCACTGAGTGTAGCCATTCGCTTATTCCCTTACGATACCGTTGCCATCGTTGAACAGGACGTTCCAGACCTGCCAATCTTCGTGTTCGAGGATGATGGTGGGCAATTCGTCAGGAGTGATGGTACGAAGTTCGACTTCGACATCTTCGTTCAAGGTTTCCGTGCGGGCCTTGTTGATTTCTTCCTGGGCCTTGATGGCATCTTCGTACGGTTCAGCATAAACCTTGATGCGTTCTTCGAGCGCATTCAACTGTTCCGTGTTCAGCTTGGCGAGGTCGGCATTGGAGTTGACACCGGCTTCGTGGAGAAGACTGATGCGGCCACGTTCATATTCGAGCCACTTTTCGTCGTTCGGGAAGCCTTCCTCGATTTCCTTGGCTTCCTCGTTACAGCGCTTCATGTCAACGGAGAAGGCATAGCGCACCTTGCTCGGGATTTGGCCACCGAAGATCTTGTCGGCGTTTGCAAAGATGTTGCGGAGGTCCAGAAGGTACTTACGCTTGACTGTCATTTTCATAAGGTTTTCTTCCTTGTTGCGTGTTTTACACAAGGAAAACTATACCCTTTTAATGTTTCCATTCGTCTGGCATGAATTTCCAGCAGTCCATGGCACATTTACAGTCGCCGCAGCACAGCGTTTTGCGCAATTTGGTGAATTCCAGGGCATATTTGTCCGGCCACTCGGTGTACATGACCGCTACCCGCTTGCATGGCAGCGGGTGACCGTGGGGGTCCATGTAGCCCATCCGGTCAAACCCGTGGGTTTCTCCCGGTATCCGTTCGTCATTATACCCGATTACCCGGTAGTCCCAACCATTTTCCCGACAAATCCGTTCCTTTTCCCCTCGGTCAATTTTGTCAACGATGAGGATTTTGTCGAAATACTTCGGGGGATTGTCAAGTTGATGGAACGCGGCGACCCTGATGACGCCATTGGCCGGCTGAATGGGGTTTGAACCGTTGGTCTTAATGATTGTCCGGTACGAATGCTCGGAAAGCCATGCCACCAGGTCATCAATCCCGTCATACAGGGACGGCTCACCGCCGGTGAGTTCCAGTACCCACCTGGACGGGTCCAGGTTCGCCTCCAGCCACGGGATTAGCCGCTTGTTTGTCAGGGCGTACTTGGGCGTCCCGGTATTGCGATACTGGGCCATTGGGCAATGCCAGCAAGTGTAGTTACACTTGCTGGTCAGGGATATTTGGAACATTCCGGACATTAGGTATCTATTTCACCGGATGAGATTTCGATATTGTTGGACGATACCGTCACCTTAATGCTACCTGGGGTACTCGATGCCGTCGATTGATAACGGACACAAATGTATTTCAAACCAATGTACGGTATAGTGGTCTGGAACATGTATCCACAACATCCGACTTCACAGAGAGTGGCATAATAATCGGAGGATTCACCCTCAAAATGACACCTGATGGCGGGGGTCATGCCCTCCCCAAGCATTTCGATGATGTCGGCCACATAGTCTGTTCCATCCGGGGTTTCCCACTCGTTGACACCTTCGCTGTTAAGCGGGTACAGGGTACCGTCGGCATTGTTGAGCGAGATGATGTTCTGCCCAACGCCACCAGAACCCCCACCCGCCTTCTTGGCGAGCACCAGGTGCATCGTGCCATCGACTTCCTGCTTTCCGTCGATAGCCAGCACCATGCCGGCATACGGGCAGTCCG
>JAEIGA010004923.1_pt1 | contig 20520 bp, 21 predicted proteins | sample 9270691 | NCBI WGS metagenome assembly JAEIGA01 (sample SAMN17057246, study PRJNA624740) | gut metagenome | biome: biome; isolation source: fecal sample | host: Bos grunniens | place: China: Xizang | collected 2019 | reverse complement strand
GGAGAGTTTCCGGTCAATGAACTGCTCAAGATTGACAGCAAGTCTGACAAATAATCATTTTTTTTCATCTCATTTAGATTAATTTATTCTAAATTTGTTCCCGTTTTTTAAAATCATATCATGGGAACAAATAAGAATTACAGTTTCCTTAGCAAGGTCAAGAGACATGCTAATTCAAGCGTTGTACTGATATTCTTTACTGTACTCGCCCTCGTGTGCGCAAATATTCCTGGTGTAAAGGAATGGTATTTCGGTCTGTGGCAGCAGCCAGTGAGTCTCTCCATAGGAGATTTCAACTTTTTCAGTCACGGGGGACATTCTCTGACTCTCGGTCAGATGATCAACGATTTCCTTATGGCGATCTTTTTCCTTTCGGTCGGATTGGAAATCAAACGTGAGATACGTGTAGGTGAACTTTCTACACGTGAAAAGGCCCTCCTTCCTATAATCGGAGCATGCGGAGGTATGATAGTCCCTGTACTTGTATTCTCACTTGTGTGCCCGTCAGATGCGGACATGCAGAGAGGACTTGCTATACCGATGGCAACTGATATCGCATTTTCATTGGGAGTCCTTGCAGTCTTCAAGAGCCGTGTTCCTGTCGGATTGAAGGTTTTCCTTGCCGCACTAGCTGTTGCTGACGACCTTGGAGGAATCATTGTGATAGCATTGTTCTATTCGTCGCATATAGATATGCTCTTCCTTGGCCTGTGTGCACTTGTAGTCGCTCTTATGGTCTTTGCAAATGTGATGAAGATCCGTTCGAAAGCTTTTTATGTGACTCTTGGACTTGTACTCTGGTATCTGATGCTCAATTCGGGTATCCATGCGACAATAGCCGGTGTGATCGTGGCATTCTGTATCCCTGCAACTCTTAAGAAGGGTACAGGCGTATATCTGGAGCGTATCCGCAAGAATGTAAACAAGTTCCCTGAAATCGAGGTTGACGAACAGCATAATACGATAGTGCTTACAAATGAGCAGATACATACTCTCAAGAGTATAGAATCTGCAGCGGACAAGATGATCAGCCCGCTTCAGGACCTTGAAGATAATCTTCATTTCCCGATCAATTACATTGTGATTCCGCTGTTCGCTTTTGCAAATGCAGGTATCGACCTTTCGACCATGAATATCGGCAGCCTTTTCTCAGGTGTCGGACTTGCTGTAATGTCAGGTCTTGTCTTGGGTAAATTCCTTGGTGTGTTCTCATTCTCATGGCTTGCAATACGTATGAAGATCGTATCGCTTCCTCAAAATACTGACTGGAAATCATTTGCAAGCGTGTGTGTGGTCTGTGGCATCGGATTCACTGTGTCAATGTTCATCGCTGACCTTTCCTATGCGGGACTCGGAGCCGAAGGCGTTGCACTTCTTGACAAGGCGAAACTTGGAGTACTTTGCGGCTCTGTGATTTCTGCGGTTCTGGGCTGTGTGCTTCTGAACAAGACCTTGCCGAAGGAATAATGAATATTTCTCCGATAGCATATATCCATACGGAGTTTTCCGAAAAATTCGGAGTCCCGCGTCAGAGTGGCCTTGCCGGTTCTCTGCGCGGAACTGTTGTTTTTACACCGGAATATCGTAATGCTGATGCTGTCCGTGGTTTGGAAGGCTTTTCGCATCTGTGGCTGATATGGGGCTTTTCTGCAAACAGACATGATGAATGGCAGCCTACAGTCAGGCCGCCACGTCTTGGTGGGAATGACAGGATGGGCGTGTTTGCCACACGGTCCCCATACCGTCCTAATCAGCTTGGATTATCCTGTGTCGAGATTGAAGCCATTGACTTCAAATCTGTAGATGCACCATTGATATATGTCAGAGGGGCAGACCTTATGGACGGAACTCCTATATATGATATCAAGCCATATATAAAATATGCTGATTCCAGACCACAGGCCGTATGTGGCTATGTCGATGCATTGCAGGAGAGAAGACTCACGGTCGACTTTCCGGATTCCATTGCGTCTGTTTTAGCAGACAGAGCAGTATATGAGGCTCTTGTGGAAACCCTGAGTCTTGATCCGCGCCCATCATATCACAGTGATCCTGAACGTGAATATGGACTGTCCTTTGCCGGATTCAATGTAAGATTCAAGGTATGCGATGATCTGCTTACAGTCATATCTGTCGAATAAGTCCCTGAACTTTCGTGATTCTGGCGAAATTATTGCAATTTTGTGAGGAAACTGAAAATTATGGTCAATACGATGAAGATGAGATCGTCCTTTGATGATCTTGACATATGCGTGATGGTGGTTGCTCCTGATGATGAACCAAAAGCCGTTCTTCAGATTTCTCATGGCATGTGTGGCTGTAAGGAGCGTTTCATGCCTTTCATGGAATATATGGCAGGGAAAGGGATCGCATGTGTTGCCGGAGACCATAGAGGACATGGCGGCAGTGTGAAATCTTCTGAAGATCTCGGATATATGTACAAGGGCGGATATCTTGCTCTGGTTGATGATCTCAGGATGATAACTGATTGGGTGCATACGGAATATCCGGGCAAACCGGTATATATGTTGGGGCACAGCATGGGCTCGATGGCTGCCAGAGTATATGCCAAGTATGACGATTCGGATATAGACGGACTTATCGTATGCGGAAGCCCGAGCTGGAATCCTATGGCATGGCTGGGATTGTTTCTAGGCAATCTCCTGTGTGCCGTCGGGTTGTCCCACATGCGTATGGATACAAGTCAGAAGATAGCTTCGAGAAGATATAACAGAAAGTTCGCATCTGAAGGTTTTCAGGCGTGGACCTGTTCTGACCCTCAGGTCAGGAAAAGTCTTGCAGAGAATCCTCTATGTAATTTCTCGCTTACAGCCAACGGATCACGCAATGTCATGGGGCTGATGGTGGAGACATATCGCAAGGACAAATGGGTCGTTACCAAACCTAAGATGCCGATAATCTTCATCTCCGGTTCAAATGATCCTATGATGTTGAGTGAAAGAAAATTTCATGCATCTGCTTTGAATCTGTGCAACAGAGGCTATGTAAATGTAACCTCATCCATCTATCCGTCAATGCGCCACGAAGTCCTCAATGAAATAGGCAAAGAGGAAGTGTGGGATGAAATATTGGATTTTATCAATGTAAAATAGGCTGTTATTCAAGAGCCTTTGCAAGTCCGCCTTCGCTTGTTTCCTTGTAGAGCGAAGGCAGGTCGTGTCCTGTCTGCTTCATTACAGCAACTGCCTGATCAAAGGATACCATGTGTCGTCCGTCTGTGTAGAGGGCGTAAATACCGGCATCCATTGCACGTGCTGCCGCATAGGCGTTGCGTTCGATACATGGGATCTGGACAAGTCCCTGAACAGGGTCGCAGGTGAGTCCTAAATGGTGCTCAAGACCCATTTCTGCTGCATATTCGATCTGTGACGGACTTCCTCCCATGAGTTGGGCGACAGCCGCAGCAGCCATTGCGCAGGCTACTCCTACTTCTCCCTGACAGCCGACTTCTGCTCCGGATACAGATGCATTATGCTTGACTACGCTGCCGATGAGTCCGCAGGTAGCGAGTGCTCTGATTATTCTCGCATCGCTGAATCCGTATCTCGTCTTCATGTGGTACAGTACGCTTGGAAGCACTCCGCATGAGCCGCAGGTCGGAGCTGTGACTATCGTTCCTCCTGATGCATTCTCTTCACTTACTGCAAGTGCATAGGCGAACACAAGTCCTCTGGTCTTGAATGTATCTCCCTGACCGAATGCCCTCACGTGATATGAGAGGGCTTTTCTGCGGAGACTCAAAGGTCCTGGAAGAACTCCTTCCTGCTCAAGTCCTCTTTCTACTGCCTCCTGCATCACTTTCCATACGAGTTCGAGATGTTCCCATACTCCGGAATCCTTTCCTTCGCACTCGAGAACATATTCCCAATATGTTTTTCCTGTATTGATGCACCAGTACTTTATGTCGCGAAGCTGAGTCAGTGTATAGCAACTCGAGTCTTCCTTGGCATCTATATTACATTCCACGCATCTGATGTCTCCACCTCCTATGCTGTAATATGTCCATTGGTCGTTTATATTGCCGTTCTCATCGGCAGATGCGATCTTCATTCCGTTAGGATGAAGCGGGAGGTTCTCTTTCGGCATCCACTCGATGGTAACCTTTCCATTACGTTTAGGATGGTTTTCGATAGTTTCTTTATCTGTCGGTTTCCAAGTTGAAAAGGCCTCTTCTATGGCGATGTCGGTAAGATGCCCCTTTCCTGTTGCGGCAAGAGAGCCGTACAGGATTACATGAAGTGACTGTGTGTCCTGGTGGTTCTCCATGTAATGTCTTACAGCCTTGAACGGGCCCATTGTATGACTGCTTGAGGGGCCTTTGCCTATTTTGTAGATGTCTTTTATCGATTTCATGGACTTGGTTTGAAAAACGGAGACAAAGATATGATTTTTCCGCAATATGGGGCATAGTACTTGCCGTTTTGTCTATAAAAATGAAGGATATGTTACCGTTGCTGTCAATGATTGTGAGTCTGATGCTCACGAGTGAGCCCGATACGGTTGAGTTGAGGACTCTGCCGGTGCAGGAATATCTGCCTGTTGAAATCTTCATACCTACTGTAAGACTTGTGGGGCTGCATCCGTGGCTTTCTGCCCCTGTTACACGACCGGTGTTCGATATCATGAATGTCAGGGGCTTTGACGGTAGTGTCGGCTTCGGGGAGTATTCTATGCAGCATCCCGAAAAGTTCTTTTCTACATTGGAAGGATACGATTCCATCAACATCCCTCGTCTATATGTCACCCAACAGATGATGATAGGCAATACCTTACGGATAGTAAAGAATTTCTATATGCTTTCGGGTATCCTGTATGGAGCACAACTCGGAACAATGGGAAATAACTGGGGCATGGGAACGCGTGAGGGATTTATCTGGCATCCGTCGGCAATGGTGAGCGTGATGCTGTGGAATCAGTATTTTCAGTCTGTTTCTGTATATTCTCCAGTCATTTATCCGAATGTATCCGGAAGCGGTGCGGCAATAAAGATGCCTGCAACCCCAGAGGTGTTCTCGTTTGGGCTGCAGGCATCATTTGTCGTTGGAGAATTTATAATCGGCATCGGAACGTCAGTGACTCCCAAGCCTTTCAAACCCTCTGATTCCCTTTACAGGTAATCTTCGAAATACATGCTTATCTTGTCGTGGAGATGTACTCTGTCCTTTCCCATGACATTGTGTTCTGCGCATGGATATGGGAAATAATCCACCTGAACATTGTTCTTGATGCATTCCCTGATGAAACTGAGGCTGTGTTCCCATACCACTACAGGGTCAATGGCTCCCTGGCATATCAGAAGTTTGCCTTTCAGGTCTTTTGCCTTGTTTATCAGACTGGTCCTGGCATAGCCTTCAGGATTTGTGTCAGGATTGTCCATGTATCTTTCTCCGTACATTATCTCATACCATTTCCAGTCAATCACAGGACCGCCTGCTACGGCTACCTTGAATATGTCCGGATAATTTGTGATAAGTGAAATGGTCATGAAGCCTCCATAACTCCAGCCGTGTACTCCTATGCGTTCTGTATCCACATAAGGAAGTCCCATCAGCATCTTCAAACCTTCCATCTGATCAGCCATTTCCGCCTGTCCGCATTGACCATGGATTGCCTGCTCGAACTCGAGGCCTCTGTTCTGTGTGCCCCTGTTGTCCTGTACATAAACGAGATATCCGCGTTGAGCCATGTACATTTCCCATCGTCTGAGCTGGGCTGTAAATGTGTTCATGACCATCTGTGAATGTGGACCTCCATATACATATACGATGACAGGATATTTCTTTGACGGGTCGAAGTCTTTCGGCTTGATGAGTCTGTAGTAGTTATCGTATTTGCCGTCAGCGCTCTTGACTGTGCCGAGTGAAATCTCGGTATATGCATAGTCCAGTGTAGGGTCTTGCGCTGTAAGCAGATTCTTTACCAGTTTGCCGTCGCAGGTGCGCAGGTCAGTGACCCCAGGTACATCAAGCGAACTATATGCATCTGTATAGTGTCGGCAGTCGGGACTCATTGCGATGTTATGCCAGCCTGGTGCTGTCGTCAGTCTTTCAGGTTTGTTCAATATGCGTTTTTTCAGGTTTTTGATACTGATCCTGAAGAGATGGTTTTCGACAGGGGATACCTCGGCTGATGTATAATATACGAATTTGCCGTCGTTATTGACATATGCGACATCTGCCTGCACTGTTGTCATCCTGCTGATGTTTCCGTCTGTGTCGCAAAGGTAAAGACTTCTGTAGCCGTCCCTGTTTGCAGTGCGGTATATGAAGATGTCATTCTGCCCCTTGATGAAATAAAGCGGGTCAAGAGGTTCTATATATTTCTCGTTATCCTCGGTCAGGATGGTCTTGATGAACTCTCCTGTAGCAGCGTCATACATGTTCAGTTTCATATGCTTCTGGCTGCGGTCGAGTACCTGGATGAATATCTTCGAGTTGTCAGGAGACCATGTGATGTTTGTCAGATAGCGCTCCGGCGTGAATTCATCAGCCTTTATATATATTGTGCTGCCTGATGTGATGTCATATATGCCGAGGTCGACAATTTCCGAATCCATGCCTGCCATCGGATATTTGATTTCTTTCAGACTTCCGGTCCTGGTTGTGATGTCCAGCAGTGGGAATGATGTCACTTTTGATTCATCCTTGCGGTAGAATGCAATCTTGCTCTTGTCCGGAGAAAGGAAAACACCTCCGTTTATGCCGAACTCATGACGGCTTACTGCGCTGCCATATGTAATGTTCTTGTCTGTGCTGACTGCAACAGGCGTATCTGCAGAAGCATTTTCTCCATCATGACTTTGTGTGCGGAGATAAAGGCTCTGTCCTTTGCTGTATGCGTGCGGATACTTTGGCTGGGGGGTATATTTTGCTGTGTCTCCTGTATGGATGTTGTATTGGATCCACTTTCCGTCCTTGAACATGGCGAGGAGTCCGTTGTCAATCCATCTGCACCTGAGGTTGGCTGGAGTAAGTTTTTGTGAGAGTATGGTCTCCTCCATGGTCAGCATCTTGCCTGAAGGATCGTTTGCCGGTCTTGTCTGGATGATGCCTGACTGCGCCGACATTGTCAGGCTTACACATAATGTGCTCATGATTGCAATTGCTCTTGTCATCAGTTTCTGTTTTGTGACAAAGGTAGCAATTATTCGATTATTCCTGCGCAATAAAGCAGTGCTATGAATGGAGTCTGCTGTCTTTTGATGTAAGGCTTTACATTTCCTGTATTTATTTCCTCCCACTCCTTTATGGTGTCGTATGCCGCGATGAAATCCTTTCCGGTCAGGTATTCGCCCTTTTCGAATCTTTTCGTTCCCGGTGTGCCCCCTTTGAGAAACAGGCAGTTTCCAACGAATTTTGCATGGAAGGTGATTCCCTTCATTGTAGTTATGTTCCCGTGACTGATTACATGATTGACGACATGATCCCATGCCATCCTGCCGTCAAAATGCTTGAAATTTTCCTTGATCTTCATCTTTATTGCAAGAGATTACGATGATTTATACATTGCAAATGTAGTAAATAATGCAATTCTGCATAATGAAAAAAGCAGCAATCTTTCGACTGCTGCCTTGGTACTCGGTAGGGGAATCGAACCCCTATTGCAAGATTGAGAATCTTGAGTACTAACCGTTATACGAACCGAGCGTTTTTGTTTGGGATTGCAAAGGTACTACTTTTTTCTTTCCTTGCAAATTTTTCTGCAACTTTTTTGCAAATTATTTCAGAAAAATGAAGAAGACGGCCAATATCAGGCATCCGAATGCTACAAAATGATTCCATTGCAGGCTCTGTCCCTTGAACATGACAGTCACAATGACTGTGAATACAGTAAGGGAAATGACCTCCTGAATCACTTTGAGCTGCATCAGATTGAATGGTCCTCCGTTTCCGTCGAATCCGATCCTGTTGGCAGGTACCTGGGCACAATACTCAAGGAATGCAACACCCCAAGAAAAAAGGATTACGGCTATAAGCGGCCAACTTGTGGATATCTTCATTTCCTGAAGTTTCAGGTGACCATACCATGCGAAGGTCATGAATACATTTGATGCTATCAGAAGCAGGATTGTCCAGATTGCTTTCATCGTCATTTGAATTAGGCTGCAAAAGTAATATTTAATTTGTAATTGCCGCCATTAAATCCTAATTTTGCGGGATATATAAATGTATTTGATATGACACTGATAAAATCCATTTCTGGCATTCGTGGAACCATCGGAGGTGCTCCGGGTGAGGGTCTTTCACCACTTGATATAGTTAAATTCACATACGCTTATTGCGAAAAGATGAAAGAGAGGCGTCCTAAGGCAGACGGCGAGCGATATAAGGTCGTGGTAGGAAAGGATGCGCGTCTTTCAGGCGAGATGGTCGAGCAGCTTGTATGCGGTACTCTGATTGCTTGTGGCGTAGATGTGGTGAAGGCTGGTTTTGCTTCTACTCCGACAACTGAAATGGCTGTCGTGTTCGAAGAAGCCGATGGAGGTATAATCCTGACTGCCTCACATAATCCGAAGCAGTGGAATGCCTTGAAACTTCTTAATGAGAAAGGTGAATTCCTCAATGCTGAGGAAGGTGCGGCGATTCTCGCTTGCGCTGAAGCGGAACAGTTCAGTTTTGCAGATGTGGACTCGCTTGGAGATATTGAGGAAAAGGACTTTACAGATCAGCATATCGATGCAGTGCTTGCCCTTCCGACAGTGGATGTCGAGGCTGTACGCAAGGCCGGATTCAAGGTCGCTCTCGATGCAGTGAATTCTGTAGGAGGTATCATCATGCCGCGCCTTCTCGAGAGAATGGGAGTAGAGTGTGTTATGGTGAACTGCGAGCCTACGGGTCAGTTCGCTCACAACCCTGAGCCGCTTCCGGCAAATCTCGTTGAACTTTGCGAGGCTGTGGTTGCGAATAAGGCGGATTTCGGAGTATCTGTTGACCCGGATGTAGACCGTCTTGCTCTGATATGTGAGGACGGCAAGCCTTTCGGTGAGGAATATACATTGGTAAGCGTTGCCGATTATCTGCTTTCGCGCGTGTATAACGAGGCTCTCAATACTGGAAAGTCGATTGAGGAAGTTGCTGCTCCGTATGAACTTGCAACATCATCCAACCTCTCTTCTTCAAGAGCGCTCAGGGATGTTACAGAGCAGTACGGCGGTGAGTATTTCGCGGCAGCTGTAGGTGAGGTCAATGTGACTACAAAGATGAAGGAGTGTGGTGCTCTCATCGGTGGAGAAGGTAACGGAGGTGTCATCTATCCGGCTCTGCATTATGGACGAGACGCTATGGTAGGAGTGGCCCTTTTCCTTACCAATCTTGCATATAAGAAGATGAAGGTATCTGAACTTCGCGCAAGCTATCCTGAATATGTGATTGCGAAAAACAAGATCGAACTTTCAGACAGCGCCCTAATCGACAAGATCCTCAATAAGGTGAAGGAAATATATGCCGCAGAGGATATTAATACAATAGACGGTGTGAAGATATCGTTCGAAGCACGTAAGGAATGGGTGCATCTTCGCCGCTCGAATACCGAGCCTATCATCCGTATTTATGCTGAAGCTGCCACAGCAGAGGCCGCAGATGCTCTCGCACAGCAGATCATAGACGTTGCCAATTCGATTATAGCACAGTAGTGCTAAAAGTTTAGACTTTTTACTGTCATCCTGAGCAAAGTCGAAGGATCTCAAAACGATAGATATGTTTTCATTCAGAACGACATCATTGGAAGACCAGATGGACAGAGCCTTACACCAGGGCTCTGTCGCCTGCTTCTGTACCCAGAATTGCTGGGATACGGAGCGCGGCAGATATATGTATGATATATTTCGTAAAAGGGGAAACCTCAAGACCATATTTTCTCCACGTGACACAGAGCTGACTCCTCTGACCAATCATATTGAGTTTTCGGAGAAAGATCTTGTGGGCTTGAATGCAGTCGTTGTGGAGATTCAGGATGTGGGTGCGAGATACTTCAACTATACCAAGGACGTTTTCCGTCTGATGGATGCGCTCAAGGCTATGGGAGATGATGCGCCAGCTTTATATATTGTAGATCATATCAATCCGGCAGGTCGTGTGGTGGAAGGTACCATGCCATCTGCGGTGCAGGAACAGAATGTGCCTAAAGTGGCTCATAGACACGGACTTACATTAGGCGAACTCGCAAATCTGTACTACCACGAGATCGGTGCAAAATTCGCCATTCATGTCATATCTGCTCTCGCAACGGAATCCAACAAGCAGTTGATGCCGTGGACCATTGCTCCATGCTCCGACATTCCGGGCCTCTTTACCTGCGACATGTACAGTGGCGGGGGATTGTGGAACAATACAAATGTGACTCCGGGCATCGGTACGGCGAGACCATACGAATATATAGGTGCACCATACATCAAGACAGCAGATGACGAACCTGTACCGGTTGCAGACGGTGTCATGATGAGGCCATGCTCATTTACCCCGTCTTGCGGAAAATATGAAGGAAAGAAATGTTTCGGTTACCAGATCATGCTTGAGCCGGGTACGGAGTATCATTCCCTTCTTCACACCCTTCAACTTATACGTTATTTCAAGGCGAAATATCCGGAATTCAAACTCGAGGATGGGTTCGAAGCCAAGGTCTCGGACCAGACTGTAATGGATTTCATAAACGGTTCAGTCTCATTCGACGACCTGCGCGAGCACATTAAGGTCGAAGAGCAGAAATGGATCCGCAAGGCCAGGAAGTTTATCCTTTACGATGACCAGCCGTATAGAATTAAATAGGCCTGTCGAAGATTATTTGGAGGAAGTCTTGCAGAAATGGAAGAAAACCGTTATATTTGCGCCGCAAAATTAGTTAACTAAATTTATTAAGCATTATGAAACAAGGTTTACATCCCGAAAACTACCGTCTTGTGGCTTTCAAGGATATGTCAAACGAGGTAGTGTTCATCACACGCTCATGTGCGAACACTAAGGAGACCATCGAGATCGATGGCGTAGAGTACCCAGTTGTCAAGCTCGAGATTTCTAACACATCTCACCCATTCTACACAGGTAAGATGAAGCTCGTAGATACAGCAGGTCGTGTTGACAAGTTCTATCAGAGATACGCAAATAAGAAGTAATTCTTCCAAGACATACGGTAAAAAGAATCGACTCACAAATGTGGGTCGATTTCTTTTTTCACCATAATCCTGCTATTTGTTTTCCCAATGGAACGGAGCAAAATCCGTTGTCGGGTCCTTCCATGATGGCTTTCTCATTGCATAGATGATATATGGAATGATGATCATTATTACACATCCTGCAATCAGGACTGCATACCATACGGTATTGCTTCCTATGTTGATCTGTCCCGGAGGGATGAAGCTCAGCACGAATGCCAGCAGTGAACCTGCAAAGCCTGCTGCTCCGAGAACCCACATCAGACCGTTGCCTTTTCCAAGGCGGAACGGACGGTCCGCATCCTTCATCTTATATCTCAATACAATGGCGGCTGCAAACATCAGCATGTACATTATCAGATAGAGAAGAATTGTCAGCTGTGAGAGAATCTGATAGAATGACTGCACCGAAGGCATTACAACGAACAGCAATGAAAGCAGTGTCACGATTCCTCCTTGAACAAGCAGGATGTTCTTCTGAACGCCATTGCTGTTTGTCTTCTGGAAGAATGGAGGCAGATAACCGGCCTTTCCTACCATGAATATGCCCTTTGACGGTCCTGCGACCCATGTCAGCACGCCGGCAAGTACACCGAACATCAACGCAATCGCTATTATAGGACCAGCCCACGACATGTGGAAGTATTTGAAGTAGTTGTCGAAGCCGATCAGAAGAGACTGAGTGAGGTTGATGTCTTTTGATGGGATGACGAATCCTAGTGCAAAGGTGCCCAGTACAAAAATCGCAACAGTTGCCAATGATCCGATGATGATGGCTTTCGGATAATTCTTTGAGGGATTATTTACCTCCATGACATGCACTCCCATCATTTCCATGCCCGCATAGAAGAGGAAGATACTGCTTGCGAGAACAATATTGTTGAGTTTGGACAGGTCAGGGATGAAACTCTGGCTCATGTCCATATAATTATGTCCTCCTGAAAGTATGTAGATGGCTCCGAGCACTATCAGAAGACCTGCCGGTATGATTGTACCGATCAATCCGCCCCATTTGCTGAATTTGCCGACCCAGTTCAGTCCCTTCATGGCTATGAATGTGGCTACCCAGTAGATGGCAAGCACTGTCAGGAGAGTGAATACCTTATTGGAGGCAAGGGCAGCATCGCTGACATCATTCATTCCTATGAATGCAATGGAAACTGCTCCGAATGTCAGGACGGTCGGATACCATATGGTTGATTCGATCCATTGCAGCCAGATTGCCAGAAAACCTGTACGGGGACCGAATGCCTCTCCGACCCAACGGAACACACCGCCCTGCTTGTCGGAGAACATTGCGGCCAGTTCAGCGGCTACCATTGCTGTAGGAATCAGGAATACAATGGCTGCAAACAGGTAATAGAATGCTGATGAAAGTCCGTATATGGCTTCAGCAGGCAGACCACGAAGACTGACTACAGCAGTGATGTTCATAATGGCAAGGGTGGCGACACTGAGCTTGAATGCCTTGCCTGCATTCCCGTTTTGTGTTTTCATGTTTTTCAGATTTTAATGAGTATATACTCTTCCTTTCTGCTTAAGCTGTTTCTCGTATGCGATCCTTGATGGAGTAGGGTACTCGAGCTTATCCAGTTCTGCTACTGCATTTGTGATATCCCCGATGAGCATGTCAGCCATATCTCTCGACATTCCCTGGCGGACTACTATCCTCATTACCACCATGTCCTCAATATCTTTAGGCATCGAGTAAGCCGGTACCATCCATCCGCTCTGCATCAGTTTGTCTTGAAGGTCGTAAAGCGTCCACTTGGCTTTCTTGTCATATTCAGGCTTGATCCTCCAGATGAACAGAGGGTTGTCCAGGGTCTCCGAGTAGTTTTCAAAGCAGGACATCTTTCCGATCTCATCATGACAGTACTGTGCAATTGCCATTGAATTGGAATGTACCTCTCTGTAACCCTCTTCACCAAGATTGATGAAGTTGTAGTATTGTGCGAGAATCTGTGCTGCCGGACGGGAGAAGTTGAGGCCGACCTGTGTTATATTTGCTCCCAGATAGTTCACGCTGAACGCCATGTCATCCGGGAGATATTTCTTGTCTCTCCAGATCACCCAGCCAAGTCCCGGATATACGAGTCCGTATTTATGACCGGATGTAGAGATTGAGATTACCCATTTGAGCCTGAAATCCCATTTTTTCTCCGGATTGAGGAACGGCAGGATAAATCCTCCTGAAGCTGCATCAACATGAATCGGGATATCGTATCCTGTCTTGGCATTGAATTCATCAAGGGCCTTGTCGAGTCCTTCTATGTCGTCGTTCATGCCAGTCCATGTCACTCCTGCGATAGGTACGATGCATATTGTGTTCTCATCACACATCTTCAGCGCCTGTTCGATATCAAGGGTGATGTGCTCGTGAGTGATTGGCACTGTACGCATCTCGATCTGCCAGAGCTGGCAGAATTTCTCCCATACTACCTGGTATGCTGTACTCATCACGAGATTTGGCTTGTCGTATGGCTTTCCAGCATCCTTCCTGCGCTTTCTCCATCTCAACCATGCTGATACACCTCCGAGCATACATGCTTCAGAAGAACCGATACCGACAGCTCCTGCCTTCCATTCTGCTTTTTCAGGTGAGTGCCACATGTTTGCGACCATGTTGATGCATCTGCCGCACATGACAGCCACTCGAGGATATTCTGTTTCATCTATGTAGTTGATTCCCACGGCTTCATTCATCAGTCTGGTGCCGTAGTCATCCATATAAGTAGTCACGAATGTCGCCAGATTCAACCTTGGCTGTGTCTGGGGAAATGTCTCGTCTTTCACTATCTGATAGGCAATTTCAGCTGGTGTTCTATGCTTGGGAATAAATTCTGAAGGAGCCGGCTCACGCATCTGCTTCGATCCGAAAACGGGAGCATCACATTCTTTTTGAGTTTTGTTACACTTGTCCATATTTATATTGTTTTAAATCATATGGCTGGCCTGTGTCACAAAATGTGCCATGAGAAACAAAAAGGGCCAGCATGATGCTGACCCTCGATCATAGGCAGAACCGTAAGCCGGTTTCTGTTTTATTCTGTCATTTATCTTCTCGACCTACCCCCCGGAAAAGAGCGGGCAGCTCTTCTGTCCTTGCGGACTCTCCGGTATACATGGTCTTTCTGGTCCTGGTGCCGTCACCGCCGTATGTCGCCACACGACGTCGTGAGCTCTTGCCTCGCGGTTTCACCCTTACCTTTTCAGGCGGTCTGTTCTCTGTTACGGCTGGCATAAGATTACTCCCATCTGTGCTTTCCACAGCAGGTCGCCCTTTCCAGTCCGGACTTTCCTCTGAAGGTGAACTTCAGCGACAGATCGTTCTACCTATTATTTATATCCGAGCTTGCGCTCCATCTTGTCGTTCTGTGCATTGATCTTTGCAACTGCCTTCTTCAGGCCCGGAGTAATATCCTCACATCTCTTATGACACTGCATTGATCTGGAATACATTCTGCCGATGCAGAAATTGCTGTGCTCACATCCGCTGCAATGTTTTTCGTCTGCCTGCATCTTGTTGACAAAGTCTGTGTCCTCAAGTACGGCGCGGCCCATCTGGATCATAGGGAAACCCTTGTCGATAGCCTCGTCTGCAGTCTCGCGTGAAATCACTCCACCTACATATGTGAATGGGAAGTCTGGCATCGCAGCCTGGAACTTCAGGGCATCTTCCATAAAGAAGAGAGGCTTGAACGGCACTGTAGGTGCCACTATCTTTCCTGCAAGCCCTACTCCCAGCTTCAGCCACCATTTGCTCCATGGGAAATAATGGACGATTGGCTTTATAGGGAACTGTCCGCGCATCACATATTGAGGGTGACGGCTGACGAATCCACCTGAAAGCACGATTGACTCTATGCCGAGGTTACGGAGTTCCTTTGCAACCTCTATAAGTTCGTCAGTCTCCTGTCCACCTTTGAAACCGTCACGGGTATTGAGTTTTGCAAACAGTGCAACTTTTCCCTTACCTGCAGCCACTGCCTTGCTTACGCACATCCTCATGAATCTCATTCTGTTCTCGAGGCTTCCTCCGAACTCATCGCGACGATGGTTTGTGTATGGAGAAAGGAACTGCGAGATAAGGTATCCATGACCTGCATGTATCTCGATTGCGTCAAATCCGGCCTCGATGGCAAGTTCTACAGCGTGTCCGTATGCGTCTGCCACCTCATTGATCTGCTTGAGGTTCATCTTCTGCACAAAGGTAGGGGAGTAGAGGTTGAAGCCTCGGCTCGCTCCGTACGGCATGCATCCGCATATGCTTCGGTGCGACATGTTTCCGCAATGTCCGAGCTGGATGGAAGCCTTTGCTCCCTCTGCATGAATGGCATCAGTAAGCTGCTTGAGCTCTGGAACGATCTCCTCACGCATCCACAGCTGGTTTTCAAATGAAAGTCCGCTCTTGCATACTGCTGCGTATGCGACAGTAGTCATGCCGATACCTCCACGCGCAACTGCCGTGTGGTAGTCGAAAAGCTCCTTTGACGGTCTCTGTCCCGGGCACATTGCCTCAAATGCCGCTGACCTTATGGTGCGGTTGCGTAACTCGACCGGACCGATCTTATATGGTGTAAACAATTCGCTCATAATCTTTATTTAGATCCCCGATCAAGTCGGGGATGACGTTCTGTTTTTGGTCATTGCCGGCTTGACCGGCAATCTCATTACCAGATAAAAGGTATAATGTGTTTTTTATTCAGTTTTGTATACTCCTCTCCAAATTCCTGCTCGTATCTCTCAGTGAGTGATTTCGCGCGCGGACCAAGATTGGCGAATGTCCATATCGCAAACAGTAGTCCTGCTGGAGACCATGTCAGGATGGCATAGCCGATCCACTCTGTGAACTCTCCGAAATAGTTTGCAGATGTGACATATTTATAGAATCCCTTGCGGGGAATATAATGCTTGGTGTCTCCAGGTTTGCGCAGGCTTCTTATCACATGGTCTGAATGAAGATTGATTGCCATACCTGCGAAGAATATGATTGTACCGATAATGAAACGTGGACTCCACAACCAGTTGATATCGTACATTCCTGCTGGGGCCTCACCAAAGAGCCATCCACCGATCATATATGCATTCAAGGTGTTGAATACCAGTCCCATAAGCATGATTGCCACTGGCATGGTGCTCTTTCCTCTCATCATCAGCGGAAAGATGAACGATCTCTGGAAATAATGAAGAAGATAGAATCCTGCCATTATGTAGAGTACCGCATTGCAATTGCCTGTCTGTTCTCCCGAAAACGCATACTTCAGGGTATAATAAAGCATGAAGCAGAATGCCGGAGCCTCCATCAGTACCCATGCTGTCTTGTTGCCAATCTTCGGACCCCAGTTTGAGGTAGACAGGTATCCATAGCCGGCCTTGAAGAAGAAAAGGGCGACGAAGACGATGACTGCCATGACAGCCATGCACAACATTATTGTATAGTATGTGTTCATTCTTTCAATTTTAGGATATCTTGGCAAAGGTAGTGATTATTTTTTCAAATAGGATTTTTTGCGTACTTTTGTTTTCCTTTATTATCTAAAGAACAGCAAATGAGACTAATTTTATCAGCCTTTGCAATGATGTTTCTGCTCGTTTCATGTGCAGATGCCTCGGTAAAGACATATAGACTTGAAGTTGTGGCGGAGTATCCGCACGATACATCTTCATATACACAGGGCCTCTTTTTTCATAATGGGGACTTATACGAATCCACTGGTACTCATGGGAAATCTACATTCAGAAAGGTGGAAATTCAGACAGGAAAGTCTCTGAAAAGACTTGATTTCGATAAGAAATATTTCGTGGAGGGATCTGTCATTTTCAATGATAATCTTTATATCCTGACATGGGAGTCTAAAGTGGCATTCGTCTACGATGCCAAAACTCTCGAATACAGGTCTACATGGTCTTATCCTCGTGAAGGCTGGGGTATCACTACAGACGGCAAGCAGCTCATTGCTTCAGACGGCTCTGCAACCCTGTTCTTCATGGATGAGAATTTTGCATTGCAGCGCAGGGTCATGGTCAAGTATGAGGGTAGACCTGTGAGGTGGCTCAATGAACTTGAATACATAAACGGAAAGGTGTGGGCGAATGTCTATACTACAGACGAGATTGTGATCATAAATCCTAAAGACGGCAGGGTAGAAGGTGTTATTGACTGCCGAGGTCTGCTTCCCAAGGAACTGTACAGACCTGATACGGATGTCTTGAACGGAATCGCTTATGATCCTGCAACAAAGAAAATATATCTTACCGGCAAGAACTGGCCAAAGATGTATGAGGTGAAACTTATTGAGAGGAAATAATGATGAAGAGACTTGTCATTCTTGCTTGTGCGCTTGCTCTGGCATTTCAGATGTCGGCGCAGAATTATGCCGAAATGATCAAGGCCAATCCGGCAATGGGAGCCGCAAATCTGATGAATTATCATTTTGAGAAAACTGAATATACACGTGCTCCTAAAGGATATAAGCCGTTCTATATCAGCCACTATGGCAGACATGGCTCAAGATATGATTCGAAATCTGACAATATGGATGCCATATGGCCTGTAATGAGGAAGGCTGATAGTCTTGGTATATTGTCAGATGCTGGAAAGGCTTTCTACAAGGACTTCGACGCTGTAATGAAGGAGCAGACAGGCATGGTGGGCATGCTGACATCGCTTGGTGCATCGGAGCACAGGCAGATTGCTGAACGTATGGCGGAGAATTTTCCGGAGGTCTTCAGAAGAAAGGACGGTGCAGATATCATTTTCTGCCAGTCGTCAGATGTTCCAAGATGTATTATGAGCATGACCAATTTCGTGCATTCGCTTGACCGTAAGGTCGGTGATCTTGATTTTGTGTTTGTCACGGGAGAAAAATATTACGATGTGCTGGCATATCATCCACATCCGAGGACTGCATATAAAATGGCAGGAACGAAGGAATCTTATCAGAGGAGGGCAGTGATGAGACCGATGGATATAGTAAGTCATTTCTTCTCTGATGTGCAGAAAGCGTCTGAAATCATTGGTGATCCATACATATTCGAGCAGCACCTTTATCTCGCTTCAAGCGTCGGACATCTTTCAGACTATGGCGTGTGCCTGCTTGCACATTTCCCTCATGATATTCTTGTCCGTAACTGGGAGATAAGAAATCCTCGCTTCTTTCTTGCATACGGCATGTCAAATGAGATGTCTGAATATCAGAAACAGGTTTCGAGAGTCCTGCTGGCGGATTTTCTGAAGAGGGCTGATGATGCCTTGGAGCATGGAAACGGGGTTGCCGCCGACTTGAGATTCGGCCATGATACCGGCCTCCTTCCGCTGGTCGGACATATTGCGATAGAAGGAATGGATAATTGGGCGGCCTTCAGTGAGGTCAATTCAGTATGGAATGCTTCCGTCTCAATATGTATGGCATCCAATCTTCAGATGGTATTCTACAGGAACAAGAAGAATGATGTTCTTGTCAAACTCCTGTACAATGAAAAAGAGACCACGATACCGGCTTTGAAAACCTTCTCGGGTCCCTATTACAGATGGTCGGATTTTAAGGCGTATCTGACCGGACTTCTTTAAGAAGGAAGATTTCTTCCGAGATTCACCTTGTGAAACTTATATCCCAGACGGTGCAGCTGAATGGCTGCGCCGGTCTTGTATAATACCTTGACCGTGCGTGCGAAGATATGGAAAGCCTTTACGGTCTGTGACTCGATATGTTCGTGCTGGATGAACGTCACTGCCTTCTGTGCGCAGCAAAGAAGAATGTTCATGATCTGTTTTGCTTCAGACGAATCAAGAGACAGACCCAAAATCTTCTGGACTATGTGTTCGTCCATGTCGTCAAATCCTCTCGGACCATGAAGAGTCTCATATTTTGCGCCATGATGTCTTCCCCAGTCCTGATCCCACCATTGAGCGGCAGCCATTCCTGCATACCCGGCACATGCAATTGCGAATTCAGGATAAGAGTTCACTTCCGGCAGGGCTTCTGCGATATATTCCGGTGCCCATTCCTTCCATTTCTGGTCGATGTCTTCCGATGCGAGGAGTGTTCCGTCAAGCATTCCAAGACTTGTGCACATCTTGAGGATCTCTCTCTGGAGGTTCTCCTCGTATGCTTCGTAGTATTTTGTGTTTTCTTCCATAGTGGCGCAAAGATAATAAAAAATCCCACATCACTGCGGGATTTTTCGGTTAGTTAGTAGTGTAGTGTATTCCCTTTCGGGATGATTAATTATTAGTGGTTAGAAACGTCTCTATGACATAAAATCATTATGTCGTTGCAAATATATGTAAAAAATTATAACCTCCAAACGGTGATTGCTAAATTTTTGTAATCAGCTTATTCTTCTTTGAGAAGTCCTGGCCTGAGCAGTCTGGTTCTTTCGATTGCCTGCTCGTCCTGCCATGCTCTGATGAGTTTAGGGTTTCCGCTCAGGAGTACTTCCGGCACTTTCCATCCGTTGAATTCGGCCGGTCTGGTGTATACAGGAGCAGAAACAAGTCCGTCTTGGAAACTGTCGCTCAAGGCTGATGTCTCGTCAGAAAGAGCGCCGGGGATAAGTCGTACGATCGAGTCTGCAAGGATGGCAGCCGGAAGCTCTCCGCCGCTCAATACATAGTCTCCGCATGAAATCTCCCGTGTTACGAGATGCTCTCTGATACGGTGGTCTATACCCTTGTAGTGGCCGCACAGGAGTATGATGTTTCCTTTGAGCGAGAGTTCGTTGGCGATGTTCTGATTGAGTATCTCGCCGTCAGGTGACATGAAGATCACCTCGTCGTAATCTCTTTCAGCCTTAAGCTCCTGAATCATGTTGTATACAGGCTCCAGCATGATGACCATGCCGGCATCTCCACCATAGCTGTAATCGTCTACCTGCTGACGCGGTCCCTTGCCGTATTTGCGAAGGTTGTGTATATGGATTTCAACGAGTCCTTTCTTGATCGCTCTGCCCACAATCGAATGACTCAAAGGACTTTCCAATAGTTCTGGTACGACTGTAATTATGTCTATTCTCATGATTGATTGTTCAAATGAGTTGTTACGGCTGCAAAAATAGTATTTTGATGCGAGTTTTACTAAAAAAATATGGTATATTTGCCACTTGTATTTTTTATAAACCAAAACTCCGTAATTATGAGTGAAGTGATTATCCCTGATGTGGAATTGGCATCAGATGTAACTGAAGTTGATGGCGTTTGCGCTGTCAATTATTATGAAAAGAACCTTGCTGAACTGGTCAAGCTTTTTGAGGAGCTTGTACAGAATGAGGACAGAATGAAGATGTCAAAAGAAGCTGAGGCTATCAAGGCGGCATTTTACAAGAGGCTTGCCAAGGACAAGGCAGAGGCT
>JAEIGA010004922.1_pt1 | contig 20523 bp, 13 predicted proteins | sample 9270691 | NCBI WGS metagenome assembly JAEIGA01 (sample SAMN17057246, study PRJNA624740) | gut metagenome | biome: biome; isolation source: fecal sample | host: Bos grunniens | place: China: Xizang | collected 2019 | reverse complement strand
TCAAACAGTCGATGTATACCTGCTCTGACTTCAAGCCGAAAAGGTTATAATGTGCCTCCTTAAGCCACTGCTCACGCTCTGCACGTGTGCTCTTCTTCAATGGCTCAACCATCTTAATTCGATACGCTTCTGCAAATGGGATTTCCATAGTTGTTTAGTTTTTAGGTTATACTTGTTTAATAATATATTCTTTTTCAAATATCTATAAATAGCGAAATATGGCTATTTAAATATTATGCGCTACAAAGGTATGTAAAAATATGGTCAAGTGCAACTAATTGCTTCAATAATTTTTATCATCTTTGAGTGCAAAAAACCACATCCTTATTTATTTGCAACAAGAAGTTCTAATATCTGAATGGCGTTGAGTGCTGCGCCCTTGCGAATTTGGTCGGCAACACACCAGAAGGTGATACCTCGCTCCGAGCCTAGATCCTTGCGAATACGACCTACGTATACAGGGTCGCTGCCCTGGGCAAAGAGTGGCATAGGGTAGCACTTCTCTGCAGGGTTGTCCATGAGTACTATGCCTTTGGCAGTGGCGAAGGAGTCGTGCACAGCCTCTACGGTAAGCTCCTTCTCTGTCTCCACCCATATAGCCTCGGAGTGTGCGCGAAGCACAGGAACACGAACACATGTTGCCGAGGTGCGGATATCCGAGTGCATAATCTTGCGAGTCTCGTGGAACATCTTCATCTCCTCCTTGGTGTAGTCGTTATCTTGGAATACGTCAATATGTGGGATAAGGTTGTAAGCTAGCTGATATGCAAACTTCTCAACTTTAGGCTCACGACCCTCCACTATAGCACGATGCTGCTCCTCAAACTCATCCATTGCCGATGCTCCTGCGCCGCTTGCCGACTGATATGTAGCCACATGTACGCGCTCGATGTGCGAGAGACGCTCTATCGCCGCAAGTGCTACGACCATCTGTATCGTAGTGCAGTTTGGGTTTGCGATGATGCGGCGTGGCGCGTTGAAGGCATCCTCACCATTAACCTCGGGAACGACAAGAGGTACATCATCCTCCATGCGGAAGGCACTCGAATTGTCAATCATGAATGTACCATGCTTTGTGATAGTCTCGGCAAACTCCTTTGATGTAGAGGCACCAGCTGAACATAAGGCAACATCTATATCCCTAAAGTCGTCATTGTGCTGTAGCTCGCGCACAACGATATCTTCGCCACGGAAGCGGTATGTGCTACCTGCACTGCGCTTCGAACCAAAGAGGCGAAGCTCATCAATTTGCATAGGGTGATTCTCCAATATTGATAGGAACTCCTGTCCTACGGCGCCACTAGCGCCCACTATAGCAATTTTCATAATTTGTTCTATTTTATTTGTTAATATTTAAAACGAGTTGTGAAATATCTCCTTTATTAGAAGAAGTCCTCTTCGCCACCAAAGAAGATATCCTCGCCCCTATTTTCGCTATCTCCACTCTCTGTGATATCAATCTCACAACTGTAGTCAGGCTCATCATCCGAGCGCTCGAAGCGGTCTGTGCGCTCCACACCCAGTGTGCCATCTTCAAATACCTTGGTTAGGAATTTTCCAGCTATTGGTAGCGCTATGCGCGAGCCATCGGCATTACGTGTAAAGTGTATGCCATTCTCCTCGCCACCTACCCAAACTCCCATAACAAGATTTGGGACTGTACACATAAACCAAGCATCGACATTATCGTTTGTAGTACCTGTTTTAGCTGCTATCTCCACATCGTTAAATCCAAACTCGTAGAGCATGCGGCGTGCAGTACCCATGGTCACTACGCGCTGCATCATGGTAATCATGGTGTATGCCACGCGCTTCGACAAAACATCTTCGGTTTTTGGTGTGAAGGTAGCTAGGACATTGCCCTGGCTATCCTCGATGCGAGTCACAAAGATTGGGTCGATGTGGATACCCTTATTTGCAAATGTGGAGTATGCCGAGGCCATCTCGAATGGGTTACTGTCGTAGGAGCCTATGCAGAGTGCTGCCACAGGGTCTATAAAACTGCGGATACCCAAGTCGTGTATGAAGTCTGCCACAGCCTCGGGGCGTTTAGCCTGCTTCATAATCCATGCAGAGTAGTTATTACGGCTATTTGCCAATCCCCAGTATAGAGGATGTACGCCTACGTACTCCACCTCGCCGGCCTCCTTTGGCGACCATATTCCTGCGGGGGTCTCAATCGATACAGGCACGTTAGGAACAGGTGTGCATGGCGAGAGTCCTAGGTGGTCGATGGCAAAGGTGTATATAAAGGGCTTCGATGTAGAGCCCACCTGGCGCTTACCCTGTGTCGCCGCATCGTACTTGAAGAAGCGGTAGTCGGGGCCTCCAACATATGCCCTTACATAGCCTGTTGCTGGGTCTACGGCAACAAAGGCACCACGCATAGTCTTCTTATAGTGGATAAGTGAGTCGCGAGGTGTCATAACCGTATCTCTTACACCCTTATATGTGAATACGGTCATGGCCATCGGAGTATTAAAGGCCGCTTTAATCTCCTTTTGTGAGGCGCCGTTGTCGGCCATGCTCTTCCAGCGCTCTGTTTGGCGCATGGCATCAGCAATCTTTGCATCCGACTCCTCCTTTGTGAGGTCGGGGAAGAGAGAGCCTCCGCGGCTCTTTATCTGCGAGTTCATGCGTGGCTGAACGGTCTCGGCCATATGCTCTCGGAATGCCGCCTCGGCATAGTGCTGCATGCGGGCATCTACGGTGGTGTATATCTTTAGTCCATCGCGGTAGATGTCGTATGGCTCGCCATTGGCCTTGAGATTCTTATGGCACCAGCCATATATAGGATTCTCGTGATACTGCTTTAAGGCCTGTTCGTAATCCCACTCCACGTAGTAGTTTCTGCGCTGCGGCTCTCGTGCCATCATGGTACGGCGTACCATCTCACGGAAGTATGTTGCAGCACCCTCGTTGTGGGCATCTGCAGCACGGCGGTAGCGTGTGAGGTCTATAGGTAGTTGCTTTAGTGAGTCTGCCACAACATCGCTTATGGCTCCTGCCGCGGCCATACGGTCGAGTACCGTATTGCGGCGCTCCCTAGCACGCTCGTTAGGCTCTCCGCGCTTTAGAGGGGCGTATGTTCCTGGGGCCTTAACCTGTCCTGCAATCACGGCAGCCTCCTCGATAGCTAGGTCGCAAGGCTCCTTGCCAAAGAAGTTATTTGCTGCCGACTTAATGCCGAAATTAGAGTTTGAAAACTCAACGGTGTTGAGGTACATAGCTACAATCTCCTCCTTGGTGTAGTTATACTCCAGCTGTGTGGCTATGACATACTCTTGAGCCTTTGCGGCGAGGGTTCCTGCATTACCCTCCAAGCCCTCCTTGTTGCGGCGAGTTTTGTAGAGGTTCTTTGCTAGCTGCTGCGTGATGGTACTACCACCACCCTGTCCCGATTGGCGTAGGATGACGGTCTTAATACCTGCGCGTGCCGTAGCCTTGAAGTCGATACCCGAGTGGTCGAAGAATCGAACATCCTCGGTGGCTAGGAGTGCTGCAACGATAGGCGGTAGCTTGTGTCCATCTATCTCGAGCCACTTTGTATCATCGGCAGGAAATAGCTCCTCGAAAGATAGGTAGGTGCGATTTTCGATGAAATATGTGCCAAGGACTATGCCATCTTCGGAATAGATTTGTGTCGCTAGGTTTGTCTTTGGGTTCTCTAGCTCCTCGAAGCTAGGCATGGGGCCGAGAATCTCATAACGTGCCATGATAAAGAGGCTCGACAGTGCTGCCAAGACCACGAATACCAGTGTCCACATTGCGACTATTATCCACGACTTAAAGCCTCGCTTCTGCTTTGTGTTTTTACTCTTTTGTGTCATATATAGTAGTTTTTATCTTACTTATTAGAATGGTAGTCCTAGTCCAAATCCGAAGAATAGCTTTCCTCGCTCAAATGGCGCGAGGGCCATCTTTTGATACAACGAAAATGTCATCGATATTGTTGCTGCATCGGGCATAGAGAGTATGTTGAAGTCTACGCCTAGGTCTATGCCTGCCGAGCCAATATGATGTCTACTCTTTAGGAATTTTCCCTCTGGGGTTATGCCATCAGTGATGTTATACGAGGCGTAGTCGAAGCCTACGTTTACCCTTAATCGCTTGAAGTATATATATCCTGGCCATCCTCCATCGGGATACCACACAGGTAGCTGATAGTCAAACGAGGTTGCCACATAGTTGTCGTTCTGAATGTCATACGATGAGAATCCTCGAGGGAGGAGTCGCGTAGATTTGAACGATAGCCCCGATAACACCAAATCGGATTGGAAGCCACCTAGTGATGTCTGGTATGAGGCTTCCACAGATAGTGAGTGGTGTTTTGCAAAGCCTGGGGTGTAGAGCTTACCATATAGCACCATGAGGTGTCCCATGCTCTCCATCGTTGGGTTGATGGTGTAGCTTCCCGAAAGTGCTATGCCCCATGGTGGTAAGAAGTCGCGGTGTGACTGCCGCACCATATCCTGAAAGCCTACTTCAAACGAGAGCTGGTGAACACCCTCCGAATAACCTATGTAGCGCATGTTGGTCACCTTGTAGTTCTCAATTTTTATGTCATCAACATTTGCGACCCTACCATTTGAGAAGTTCCACGCTGTGGCTAGTACAAGTTGTCGGGTGTGGTAGCCTCGCTGCATGAGGATAGGTAACGTAGCTCCCGCGCTTATGGAGTAGTACTTGCCAAGTGATACATCTGGCGAGAATACAAGTTTCTGAAGGTCTTTGTCGTACGATGCAATTTTGTATATCTGATGACTACCACCATAGGTGCCTTGTACCCACAGACTCACTCCCAAGCCATAGTAACGTAGCGCACCCTTGAATACCGAGCCTTCATTGGGGTTCCAGCCCCATGTTCCAAAGCCTTCAAGCGTTGAGAGGATATTTTGTGACATTATCGTAGCACCAAGGTTGAAGGCTATTGACGACTCCTCGACAATGGCGTAGGGGTCGTACGATGCAGGAGCCCAGCTATGGATATTAAAGGCGTGACCTATGCGTGAGAAGCGCTTGGGTGGCGTCTTGCTCCTCACCTCCTCTGCCGAGGTACTATCGTAGCGTACGGTATCTAGGTTTACAACACCCCAAGGTTTACTCTCGGGGAGTAGTATCTTTGGAGGGTGGGGCGCGTAGGCCACCTCTTTTGCTCTATCTACCTTCTGAAGCGTTGGCATATATCCTCGGCGGTCGTAGGTTGTAGCAACAACCATCGAGTCGTTGTATTGTGATGGCTGGAATGAGCCGTGTCGCGATGTCGATAGACGATACTCCTTGCCTGAAGCTAGGTCGAGGGTGTGAATTTCATCGAGTCCCGAGGCTATGGAGCCGAAGTATAGCTTACCTCCCCCTGCACGAAGGTCGCTCAAGGTGGTGTATGCCGAGCGTGTGACACGCTCTACGCCATTGCTTATCACCTTGGCGATGTGCATGCCATCATCATCGGTGATGATTACGTATAACGCCTTTGTGACATCATCCCACGCCATGCCATGTATCTCCGAACCGTATGGTAACGAGATAGTGCGGTTTAGCTCCGCAAGGCCATTATTGACGATGGTGTATACGCCACTGGTGTTATACTCCACCCACGATATTCCATGACCATCGGTAGGTGTGGGGTATAGCACATTGCGAATCTTGCGCATTGCTCGAGGTCGCTCCTCGCTAATGTCCATGTAGCAGAGTGTGGAGTATACCTTTTCGGCAAAGAGTGCGCTTTGACGATACTCTGTCCACCATATACGTCCGTGGCTGTTTAGCGCAGGACGTGACGAGAGGTGACCTATCTTTGCTAGTTGATGTTCGCTACCACTTGTTGGGTCTACAGTTACGAAGGCTGCGGTGCGGTCTAAATCCTCTTTGAGATATATCACCTCGCCGCTATCCAATCTCTGTGGGTGTGAGTATATGGTGTGCGACTTTGGCTCTTTAACAGGTATAGGCGTTGTGCTATCCTCAATATTTGACACCCTCTTCCATGTGTTGTGTAGTGTGTGGAAGGTGTCGTAAAATAGTTTTGACTCGGAGCTTGCATATAGTCTCTTCAACACCCAGTTTAAGGAGACAACCATATATGGGCGGCGCGATGTAAGCTCTGCCACATCATCGCCCATTACTCTGCCAAATCGATTATATCCATGTCGCGACATGAGGTATCCAAGGTGGTAGTGGTCGGGGATATAATCTTTATATGAGCCACAGAACCACTTATCGTAGCTCTTATATGCTGTGGCAACATTCTCATAGGCACGATATGCGAGGGTGAATGATGGCTGAAGGCCTCGTCCAAATGTGGACATCTCCGTCTCTGTCATCACGGCATCGCCCTCCATCATCCAGAGAGGCATAAAGAGGAGTCCTATGGTGGAGCTTTGCTGACCAATGATGTAGCTTAACCACTTTACAACGCCGCGGTTTAGGTTGTTGTACTGTACGGCGTGTCTATATTCGTGGGCTATGAGCTGCTTAACCCAGGGCATGGAGTAGCCATTTGTGGCGGGTGTGGATAGGAACTCCACGCGCCTAGGCATCCACATAACTAGTCCGTTAGATAGAAAATTTGAGGGGTGTACAACAAAGGGTATCGACATCTGGGGATGACGATAGCCATAGCTGATATCATCCTTAACGGCATCGAGGTAGTACATCATGCGCGATGCTATCTGTTGTGTCGTATCGGGGTATATTACACGATACTCCTTTGTCTTCATCTGTCGCCATCTGAACGAGGGAGAATCTGCACCCCAGCTATAATACTGCGCAGTAAGAGGCTCGGTGGTGAATATACCACAGAGTATTATCAAAATGGATATTATGAATTGTCTTAACTGCATTATATGTATATATAACGTACAAAGTTAAGAAAAATTAATCAAATTTAAACAAATATTTTGAAGAAAAGAGAGTCTAAAAATGAAAACCGCTATCTCTTCCCACGAGATAAATAGGAGATTATATCTCTGTGGCTCTATCTGCGTGGAGAGGAGTAAGTTTTTCATGAGGCGTTCTTCTTACGTTCGTTAATCCTTTTGTGCCGTTCATCACTCAAATATGGCAATTCGGACAAGATTAGTCAATATTACTGCACGATTTGCTTTATAATTACTATCTTTGTTACTGCCTTGAATGGTGTCTAGAGGTGTCAAGTGAGCAGAAATATTTAAACCCATAAAGATAATTTACATGAAAAAGTTTTGGAATTTGATGCTTGCTGCGTTGATTACAATGGGCGTAGTAGCATGTACGGAGAAGAATCAGGAGGTCGATAAGACTCCAGAGCCAGCACCTGAAGTGTTGTCTTTTGAGGCGACTATCGATGGTGTAATCGAGACACGTACCGAAGTGGTCCTTGATGAGCAGTCAGGAAACTGGAATACGGTGTGGGCTGGCAACGAGAAGTTGGCTGTTAGCGACTCATCGGGTGCAAAGTACTACTTCACTAACTCGAAGGAGAATAAGGGTCTGTTTAGTAGCTCGGATGCTAATGTTAAGTCGTTGGTAGGCAAGGATGTGCGCATCGACCTTGTGCATGCCGAGAATGGAAAGAAGGAGATTGATAGTAGAACTGGTAAGAGTGGTGGTAGCCTCGTAGCAGAGGTTAAGGGCTTCAACCCCGAGGAGCGTGTGAGCCTCTCTGTTGAGTCAGCCTTCTTGCGCTACTCTTCAGCTTTTGAGGTTACTCTTCAGGCATCACAGGCTATCTTCATGTATGACAAGAGTACACATACTGCATTGGCACTTCCTGCTGGTGAGGATGTATGGGTGGCTGTGAAGTCGTGTGACGCTGCGGTTACTGTAAGTTGCTCTATAGGTGGTGTTAATTGCTTGGAGCAAGAGCTAAATATCGAGAAGAAGGGCCTTTATAATCTTGGTACTTTGACCCCAGCTCCTGGTGCGGTGTCATCAGTATACTTTGTTCCTAATGAGGATTGGAAGAGCGATGATGCTTGGTTTGCAGCCTATGTATGGAATGAGGCTGGCGATAATAGCTCTATCGTATTGGGCGATGTAGATGAGGATGGTGTATATGAGTGTGCCTTGCCTGCCGAGATGACAAACATCATCTTCTGCCGCATGAACCCAGCATACACCGAGTTTGCATGGAATAGCGAGACCGAGGCTGACCACGTGTGGAACCAGACCGAGGATCTCACCGTTGGCGTAGCACCAAACAACTACTTCTACATCACAGGTTGGACTACTGGTGAGTGGCACGAGGCAGGTTATAGCCCCGAGACTCCTGATGATCCTACTACCGAGCCTTCGGCCGTATACTTTGTGCCTAACGATGGTTGGAAGAGTGATGAGGCGTGGTTTGCTGCTTATATGTGGAACGCGGCTGGCGATAACAATACTGTTGTTTTGGTCGATGAGGATGAGGATGGTATCTATGAGTGTGAGGTTCCTGCAGGTGTTACAGGTCTTATCTTCTGCCGCATGAACCCTGCTTACACCGAGTTTGCATGGAATAGCGAGACCGAGGCTGACCACGTGTGGAATCAGACCGAGGATCTCACCGTAGGCGTAGAGCCTAACAACTACTTCTACATCACAGGTTGGGCTACTGGTGAGTGGCACGAGGCAGGTTTTGTCCCCGAGACTCCTGTAGTAGAGGCTATTGTATGGTCATTGGCAGGCTCCTTCAACGAGTGGGAAGATGCAATCATGGAGGCTACAGAGCTTGAGAACCTATATGTGGTTAAGGGCTTGGAGTTGAAGTCGGGCGATGAGATTAAGGTTAAGGATTCAAAGACTTGGGAGACAAGCTATGGTGGTGGCATCACAAACCTCGAGGCAAACAAGTGGATGAAGGCCTACCTTGGTGGTGCAAATGTTGTTGTTGCAGCTAGTGGCACTTATGATGTATACTTTGAGTATGCCGAGGCTGCGGAGTATAGCAAAATATACCTTGTAGAGATGGATGGTGACTACACCCTTGCCGAGGAGCAGACTGCAAATGGCACTCTTGTTCCTGATGAGCCAGAGGATCCTGACCAGCCTGTTATTGGTGAGCCTACGAAGTATGGCGTGGTAGGAACATTCCAGGGTTGGGATGTAGCAAATTCTGTTGTCATGGTTACTGCCGAGGATGGCTGGGTTGTAGCACGTGGCGTAGAGCTTTATAAGGATGATGAGATAAAGATTGTAGAGGACAAATCATGGAATGTTAGCTATGGTTGGACTACAATAGCTACACTTGATGTAGATGTTGAGTATGTGCTAAATAAGGGCGGACAGAATATTGCTTGTGCAAAGAATGGTCGTTTCGATATCTATTTCAAGGCTAGCGAGGCGAAGTTCAAGTATACATGTGTAGAGGAATATGCTGATCTTACCGTAAATATTAGCATCAACAATAAGGCTAATTGGAGCCCACTACGTATCCTCCTAAAGAGTGGTGATACGCTTCTTACAGCTGCCGAGGGTGATGTTGTTACAGGTGATAGCTTTGCCGTAAGCGGCGATTATATCGGCTCAACACTCACATATCAGTTCTTCACCGATGGCAAGCAGTCGGAGCCTGCTAATATCAACATCACCAAGAATGGTGCTACAGTTACCCTCGAGGAGACAATTATCAAACTTATCTTTAAGCTTGATACTGACAACTCAAAGCAATACTGGGGTACTACTGCGAAGATTCATGTGTGGAATACAGGCACCTCATTTGACACTAGCTGGCCAGGTAATGCGATGACCTATGATGGTGATCATACATGGCATATCATCGTGCCATCGGAGTTGGTAGGTAAAACTATCAATTACCTTGTTCACAATGGCAATGGATGGCAGTCTAAAGACTCGAAGGTGACTATTAATGCTGCTGGTAACACCGTAACAGGAAGCTCTATCGGCGTTAATTAATGTTACTATACAACAATTACCATTTTGGAGAGTGAATAAAAAGTGTATTTTGTCGTTACGCTTGCCCTCAAAATGCTCATTTACGCTCAGTAAACTCCGCTTTTTCGGGCTTCGCAAGCCTAAAACTACATCTTTTTATTCACTCTCCTAGGTTATGGGGGGGCTGGCTAAGCTTAGTCAGCCCCCTTTTTTCTGTGCGCAGTGTTGCTCCTTTTTAGAAAAAATCATATCTTTGTATGTGATAATCAATACATGAAATATGGATGCGATACTAAAAATTGAGAATGTCTCAAAAAGCTATACAGGGCATAAGGCTCTGAATGATGTTTCGCTCGAGGTGCCACGAGGTGCTGTCTATGGTCTATTAGGCCCTAATGGCGCTGGTAAGACCACCCTTATACGCGTGATAACACGTATAACGTTGGCCGATAGTGGCCGTGTGCTTCTCGATGGCAAGCCTCTTACGGCGCAGGATGTTTTTCACATAGGCTATATGCCCGAGGAGCGTGGACTATATAAGAATATGCGTGTTGGTGAGCAGGCTATATTCTTTGCTCGCCTGAAGGGCCTTGGTGGCAAGGAGGCGGAACAGCGACTACGAGGATGGTTTGAGCGTCTAAACATCTCCGATTGGTGGGAACGTAAGGTGGAGGATTTGTCGAAGGGTATGGCCCAGAAGGTGCAGTTTATAGCTACGGTTGTCCACGAGCCAAAGCTCTTGATTTTTGATGAGCCATTTTCGGGTTTCGACCCCATCAATGCTAACCTCCTCAAGGAGGAGATTCTTGCACTCCGCGATCGCGGTGCCACGGTGATATTTTCGACACATAACATGGCCTCGGTGGAGGAGATATGTGACCATATAACACTTATAAACAAGGCTCAAAATATACTCTCTGGCTCTGTGGATGAGATTCGCCGTGCTGCAGGAGGAAATAACTTCGAGGTGTTGTATCGTGCTACGGATGAGGAGTTTATCGCAGCACTAGGAGGTATGGCTGTGCCTATTAGTGAGAGTAGAGGTATGGTTGGAGGTTTCGTCCAGTCGCGAATACATATCCCCAAGGATGAGGATGTGAAGTTGGTTATTGCAGCGCTAAACGAAAGTTGTGGGCTGCGCTCTCTGAATGAGGTTATCCCCTCGATGAATGATATCTTCATTCGTGCCGTGAATGGTTCAATATAAAAAGCTAGATTATGAGAAACATTTACCTTATAATATCACGTGAATATCTGGAGCGTGTACGCAAAAAGTCGTTTATCATCGTGACGCTCCTCATGCCAATATTAATGATTGCTATGATGGTTGCGCCATCGTTGATGATGCTCTACAGCAAGAGCGAACAGAAGCAGGTGGTTGTTATAGATCGCTCGGGAGTTGTTGCCGACAACCTCTACGAGAGCGCCGAGGCAACCTTTATCCGCGAGGATGGTATGTCAAAGTCTGAAGCCTGCAACATCTACAACGAGGAGAGTGGCATTTTTGGTATCCTCTATATTGGTGAGGTGGTCGATGCTCGCGACTCGGTGCAGCTTATTACAAATAGCTCATCTTCTATGTTGCTCGAGGAGAGTATCTCGTCACAGATAGAGGCTATCGTGGAGCGAGAGAAACTCAAAGAGTATAACATCGAGAATCTCGATGAGATACTTGCAAAAATTGAGACAAACATCGAACTTGCTACCTTCGTAAACAACGGAGCTACGGAGGATGATGGGGAGATGGAGTCTACCTCTACAGGTGTTAGCTATATTCTTGGTATTGTGTTGGGTATGCTGCTCTACATGATTATAATCTTGTATGGTCAGATGGTTCTCACATCGGTTGTTGAGGAGAAGGCGTCACGTGTGATAGATGTCATGGTTACTAGCTGCACGCCATTTCAGCTTATGATGGGTAAGATTATAGGCATCGCCACCGTGGCCCTCACACAGATAGCCATTTGGGCGCTGCTGGTACTCTCGGCTTCGAAGTTTGTGATGCCTATGCTCTTTACCTCTGACATCGCTTCAGCAGGTGGAGCCTTGCTCGATGGTGCGTTGGGAACTGTCACAGATACGGGGTATATAGCAACCCTCTTTGCATATCTTGCCCTCTTTATCCTAGGTGGATTCTTGTTGTATGCTTCGCTGTATGCAGCCTCTGGCTCGGCTGTGGACTCAATTCAAGATAGTCAGCAGTATAATACAGTCATTATGTTGCCAATTATCCTGTCGATGATAATCATGATGACGGTATTTAACGACCCAAATTCGCCAATAGCCTTTTGGTGTTCGATGATACCATTCACTTCGCCTATCGTGATGATTGCTCGTATCCCCTTTGGTATTCCAACGTGGGAGATAGTTACTTCGTTGGTAATTCTCTATCTGACGTTTATTGCTATGACCTACCTTGCTGCAAAGATCTTCCGTGTGGGAATCTTCATGCACGGCAAGCGTACCTCGTGGCGTGAGCTATGGCTGTGGCTTAAGGAGTAGATGTTCCCATAATAATAAATAGGTAAAAAACTTGAAAACTTTTTTTGTTTTTCAAGTTTTTTGCTTTATATTTGCTGCGAAAAACCCCATTAGAAGTATGACACAGAAGGAAATTATCATCGAACGAGCATCTAAAATGTTTGTTGCTCAAGGAGTTAAAGCTGTGCGCATGGATGATATTGCACAAGAGTTGAGTATCTCCAAGCGAACACTATACGAGCTCTTCGGCGATAAGGAGGAGTTGTTGTATCAAAGCATACTCTATTTCTTGGTTAAGGGTCAAGAGCGCCGTGTGGAGCAGAGTAAGAGTGTGGAGAACAGCCTTGAGGTTATGCTTATAAACCTTCGCGATATGATTGCTTATGCACCGCTGTCGAGTCGTATACGTACAAATCTCAAGCGTTTTTATCCCTCTGTCTTCGAGCGTTTGGAGAGTGATGCTAGGGCCAACTCCTTCGAGGATATTTGTCGTTGGGTAAAGAGGTGTGTGGCGAGTGGATATTTCACAAAAACTGCAGATAGTGATTTTGTAATCAAGGTATTGCAGGATAGTGTGCATGGTATAATGGTGATGGATAAGCTCGAGTCCACCGATAATGTGCAGCTGATATCGAGGATAACCTACGCCTTGGTTATCTTCATTCGAGGTTTGTGTACTCCTAGCGGCATTGCGGTTATTGACACATGTTTCGAAAAGTATTTCGGTAATATACCTTCTATAAATACGTTGTAAAAGATAAATAATATATAAATTACAAAGATGAAAAAATTGTTATCACTTATCTGTATTGGTCTTGTATCGTTGGGATTAGTGCAGGCGCAGTCTACAGGGGCTGCAACAGGGAGGGTTGTTGAGCTATCGCTTGATGAGGCGATAGAGGTTGCCCTTACAGACAACCCTACAGTGAAGGTCGCAAACCTCGAGATTGAACGTTACGACTATGTTCGCAAGCAGGCAGCATCTTCGTTGTATCCACAGATTGATGCGTCAGCCTCTTATCAGCTTGCGCTACGCCGTCAGGAGATGGCCGAGGGTCTATCGTTTGGTGGTAAGAACACCTTTAACATTGCAGGAAACATCTCATTGCCACTCTTCGTACCTTCGGTATATCGCCAGATGAAGATGAGCCGTACGCAGATGGAGACAGCCGTGGAGAGTGCGCGTGCTACGCGAATAGACCTTGTAGCTGCTGTGCGCTCGGCATACTACAATGTGTTGCTTGCAGAGCAGTCGTTGGAGGTGCTTAATGAGGCTGTTTTGACTACGCAGCGTGTTGTAGATAACACCCGCAGCCTCTATGAGAATGGTCTTGCAGCAGAGTATGACTACCTTACAGCGCAGGTTCAGCTTTCGAATCTTAAGCCACAGGTTCTTCAGGCCGAGAGCGCTATCGAGATTACCAAGCTTCAGCTTAAGATGTATCTCTCGTTGCCCGAGGATGTTGAGGTGGAGGTTAGCGGAACCCTTGATGACTTCCGCACAGCGGTTATGCTAGGTGAGGATTACTCTACGGATATCTCCGAGAATACCACTCTCCGCACTCTAGATTTGCAGAGCCAGCTTCTTGAGCATCAGGAGAAGTTGATTCAGACTACACGCATGCCTACTATTGCAGCCTTTGGCCAGATATCTTATATCGGTCAGGAGCGTGTTGCAGGTCTTGCAGCATTGATGGGTGGTGGTCAGGGTGCCTCAAACCAGTCGAAATTCTGGTGGCAGTATCCAATAAATATTGGCGCACAGATATCAATACCTCTCTTTGCAGGTTTCAAGAAGACCAATCAGCTTCGCGAGGTGCGTAACCAGCGTGCGCAGCTAGAGCTTCAGCGTAAGTATGCCGAGGATGGTGTACGTTTGCAGGTGGAGCAGGCTATCAACACGCTTCTCACAGCACGTGAGACTATGCTCTCTAACGAGCGTACCGTGGAGCAGGCTACAAAGGCTTACGACATCACCCTTACGCGTTACAACGCTGGTGCTGGTACTATCCTCGAGCTTAACTCCTCACAGCTAGCCCTCACGCAGTCGCAGTTGAGCTACTCACAGTCTATATACGACTACCTCACAGCGTATGCTCAATATGAGAAGACTATCGGTGTCGAGACATACGTAGATACAGATAGCGTAAAGTAACATTAACCGAAATAAACAAAAATAGATAAACAATTATGAAGAAGAGTTTAATGTTGATTGTTGCAGTAGCTGCATTGGTAGGCTGCAACTCAAACCAGAAGAAGGGTGGCGACTCTACTGTAGTTGCTGTAGAGGAGGCTGTAGCTATCAAGGTATGTGCTGCAGAGAGCATGGATGTAGAGCAGTTGGAGACCTACACCTCGGAGATTCTCCCATACAAGGAGAATGATATCACCCCTGCAGCCCAGGGCTTGCACATTGACGAGATTAAGGTTGATGTAGGTGATCGTGTGAAGGCCGGTCAGGTTGTTGTAACGCTCAACCGCACAAACCTCAAGCAGTTGGAGATTAACCTTGCTACGGTTCAGGATAGCTACGACCGTATGGTTCCTGTCCACAAGGCTGGTGGTATCTCTGATCAGCAGCTTCTCGAGTTGGAGAATACCCTTAACCTTCAGAAGGAGATTGTCGATAACATGAAGAAGAACTCTGTAATCACCTCACCAATCTCTGGTGTTGTTACAGCACGTAACTTCGAGAATGGCGACCTCTTTGCCTCTATGCCTATCCTTCACATTATGCAGATTGATAAGTTGAAGGTTATGGCTAATGTGTCGGAGCAGTACTACCCAGTTGTTAAGGTTGGTCAGAAGGTAGATATCACCGTAGATATCTTCCCTGGAGAGACCTTCGAGGGTAAGGTGACACGTATCAACCCAGCACTTGATGCGCAGACACGCACCTTTGGTGTGGAGATCACCATCCCTAACTCTAACGAGCGTCTTCGCCCAGGTATGTATGCACGTGCTACATTCAACATGGGTAAGTATAGTGGTGTTATGGTTGATGATGTAGCGGTGCAGAAGCAGGCTGGTTCTTCGGAGCGTTATGTTTATGTTATTAAGGATGGCGTTGCCGAGTTCCGCTTTGTGCGCGATGGTCGCCGTGTGGGTAACAAGATTAATATCATTGAGGGTATTGAGCCAGGTGAGCAGGTTGCTACAACATCATTCATTCGTCTTGCCAACGGTAAGAAGGTCTCTATTATCAACGAGTAGTAACCCTAGTACACTTATTTTCTAACAGCTAAACGCTATAACGATGAAGATATATGAATCGGCGGTACGAAAACCTATCTCTACCGCGCTAATATTTGTAGCGGTCATCGTCTTTGGTTTGTTCTCCGTAACAAAGCTAGGTGTTGATTACTACCCAGAGATTGAGATTCCCTATGTGAGTGTTATTACGATGTATCCTGGTGGTAATGCCGAGGATATAGAGACAAATATCACTCGTGTATTGGAGGATCAGCTCAACTCTGTAGATAACCTTGATAAGATTACCTCACAGTCGAAGGATAATGTCTCTATCGTAACTCTCGAGTTTGAGTATGGATGTGATATTACCGAGGCGGCAAACGATGTCCGAGATGTCGTGAGCCGCACACAATCTCTTCTTCCCGACAATGTGGAGTATCCTACGGTAATGAAGATTTCATCTTCTATGATGCCTATCATGATGCTCTCTGTTACTGCCGAGGAGAGCTATGCTGCTCTTGCCAAGACCCTTGATGATAAGATGGTTAATGAGCTTAACCGTATCAATGGTATTGGTTCTGTTGCGGTTATCGGTGCGCAGGAGCGTGAGGTACAGGTAAATGTAGACCCTAATAAGCTTGAGGCTTATGGCCTTACTATCGAGTCGTTGGGTCAGATTATTGCTGCCGAGAATGTGAATATTCCTGCAGGTAGCCTTGACCTTGGTGACCAGGTGTTTAACCTTAAGTCTGATTTGGAGTTTGACGACTCTCGCGAGTTGCGCGACATCGTAATCTCGAATCGTGGTGGCCGCACCGTGAAGCTTACCGATGTTGCTACAATCATCGATACATTGCAGAAGGCGACCATGGATGAGCGTATCAATGGCCGTAAGGGTGTGCGTGTCATGATTCAGAAGCAGACAGGTGCAAACTCTGTGCAGATTATTGAGGATGTTCAGGAGAAGCTCGAGGAGATTATCCCTACACTTCCTAGCGACTGTAAGGTAGAGACAATCTTCGAGACTTCACGCGAGATTAAGGATGCTATCAACTCTCTTTCGGAGACAATCATGTTTGCGTTTATCTTCGTAATCTTGGTTGTGATGTTCTTCTTGGGACGTTGGAGAGCTACGTTTATCATCTGCTTGACAATCCCTATTTCGTTGATATGTGCCTTTATCTACCTCTTTGCTACAGGCTCTACGCTTAACATCATCTCGCTTTCGGCGCTCTCTATCGCTATCGGTATGGTTGTGGATGATGCTATCGTGGTGTTGGAGAATATCACCACACATATCGAGCGTGGTTCAAAGCCAAAGGAGGCTGCTATCTATGCAACTAACGAGGTGTGGTTGTCTGTAATCGCCACTACATTGGTTGTCGTTGCGGTGTTTATGCCACTTACCATGATTCCAGGTATGGCTGGTATCTTGTTCCGCGAGTTGGGATGGATTGTAACTATCGTGGTTTGTGTATCTACAGCTGCAGCTATTACGCTTACCCCTATGATGTCTGCCTACTTCCTCAAGATTGATGGTGCGGCACACACATATAAGGGTATAGGTATCATCTACAAGCCTATTGATAAGTTCCTTATCTGGTTGGATAACATCTATGAGCGTGCGTTGCGTTTTGTAGTGCGATGGAAGAAGAGTGTCATAGCACTTCTTTTGATATTCTTTGGTGCCACCATGGTCCTTGTTCGTGAGGTGCCTACGGAGTTCTTCCCAGCATCAGATAATGCACGTATCACTATGACTGTGAAGCTCCCACAGAATGTCCATGTGGATTACACCGCAAAGGTAGCTCGTCAGATTGATGCTATTATTGCCGAGAAGTTCCCATTTGTGAACCTTGTATCTACCTCTGCTGGTGCTAGCTCATCGGAGAATGCTTTTGCAGCTATGCAGACTACAGGTTCGCATATCATCAATTACAATATCAAGATGCCTCGCCGTACAGATATCGAGCGTCCAACAATCTTTGAGATTGCCGATGTATTGCGTAAGGAGCTTGCTGCAATTCCCGAGATTTCGGAGTTCTCGGTAGTCCCTGGTGGTAGCAATGGTCCTTCAGGAGGTGGTGCATCAACCGTAGATATCAAGGTCTTTGGTCACGATATGAACGATGCTATGGCGACTGCGAAGGAGCTTCGTGAGAAGATGTCGAAGTTATCGACTATGCGTGATGCGCAGCTCTCGCGTGAGGATCTTCAGCCAGAGTTCAACGTAGTCTTTGATCGTGATAAGTTGTCATACTATGGTATGAACTCGGCTACTGCAGCACAGTTTGTGCGTAACCGCATCTATGGTTTCGAGTGTACGAAGTATCGTGAGGATGGTGATGAGTATGATATCGTGGTGCGCTACGATGAGCCATTCCGTGAGTCGTTGGAGGTGGTTGAGAATATCACCCTCTATAGCGCTATAGGTCAGCCTGTGAAGCTTAAGGAGGTGGCTCGCATCGAGGAGTCTTTCGCATCTCCAACCATCGAGCGTGAGAACCGTCAGCGTATCGTAACTGTTAAGGGTTCTGTAGGTGCAAACATCGCCTTGGGAGATGCTGTGGCAGAGGTTAATGCTATGCTTGCCGATTATGAGACTCCTGCAGGCATCACCCTCGACCTTGGTGGTACTGTTGAGGATCAGGGTGACTCGTTCAGCGACATCATGACACTGTTTGTCCTAATTATCATCTTGGTATATATTGTGATGGCTTCGCAGTTTGAGTCGTTGGCCTATCCATTTATCATCATGTTTACCATCCCATTTGCGATGTCGGGTGTGTTCCTCGCTTTGTGGCTCACAAATACTCCACTTTCGCTTATCGCTCTTATCGGTGGTATTATGCTTGTCGGTATCGTAACCAAGAATGGTATCGTGCTTGTAGACTACATGAACCTCCTTGTGGAGCGTGGCTCAAGTGTTGCTGATGCTGTTATCGCAGGTGGTAAGAGCCGTCTTCGCCCAGTGCTTATGACCTCTCTCACAACCATCCTAGGTATGGTGCCTATGGCGTTGGGTATCGGTGAGGGTTCGGAGATTTGGCAGCCTATGGGTATCTCTGTTGTAGGTGGTCTTTTGCTCTCTACACTCTTGACACTCTTCATCGTCCCATCGCTCTATGCTATGCTTGAGGGCCGTAAGGAGCGTAAGGCAGAGCGCAAAGCACGCCTCGAGGCCGAGGAGGAGGCATTTATCCGCTCACAGATGAACAAGTAGAATGTATAACAGGGCTAGGGGTACTGCCTCTAGCCCACAAAAATAGAACTAATGAAAGCATTTTTCTTATCATATAATCAGGCTCTTACCGATCGCGTAAACCGTATGCTTGATGAGCATGGTGTACGAGGTTTTACTCGTTGGGCTTTGACCGAGGGTCGTGGTAGCTACGATGGAGAGCCTCACTATGGTTCCCACGCATGGCCATCTATGAATTCCTCTATCTTGGCTATTGTCGAGGATGAAAAGATTCCCGCCTTGCTCGATGCTGTGCGAGAGATAGACTACACAACAAAGCAGCAGGGTTCGCGAGCTTTTGTGTGGGATATTACCCAGATGATGTAATTTGTGGTAATGATGCAAAAAGCGGCGCTTGGCGTAGCGCTTATGTATCTGAATACCTGTAAATTATAACGATATTTTGGAGATTAGTAGAAAATGATTTCTGCTAATCTCTTTTTTTTGTATCATTATCTAAACAAAGAGGGCCTACTCTGTATTGAGTAGACCCTCTCTAAATTAGTGTTGGTAGATTAGTTGCAACCACCGCAGTTGCAGCCATCGCCACACTCGCTCTCGCCACAGCTACCGCCGCAATCGCCGCAGCTGCAACCGCCACCCATGATCTTTGAAAGATCCTCTGGAGTAGTCTCGCGAACATCTACAACAGTTACATCAAAGTTAAGGGTTTTACCTGCCATAGGGTGGTTGAAGTCCATGGTTACGCTCTCCTCCTTCACCTCCTTAACAATACCCATCATAGGGTGACCATCTGCTGTAGACATAGGAATCTGGCTGCCTACGAAGAGGATATCCTCTGCAACCTTGCCATCAATCATAAATACGCTCTTTGGAAGCTCTACGATAGCCTCTGCGATAACCTCGCCGTAACCATCCTTTGCCTCAAGGGTGAAAGATACTGACTCACCTGGCTCCTTGTCCATGATAGCTGCCTCGAACTTTGGAAGCAACATACCCATACCACAGATGAACTCCAATGGCTGACCTGGCTGTGACTGATCTGCAATAGCACCATCTACGGTTAGCTTATAATCTACAAAAACTTTCTTACCATTCTCTACTTTCATAGCTTCAATATTTTTTAGTTAATAAATTCTTACGTTTAGCGAGCGCAAAGATAAGTTGTAATGTTTGAGTTGCCAAATTTATTAGCAACAAAATTATCGATGAGCTTATTGATAATCCCTATATCTTATATTATATATATAGGTATATGGCGTAAAAAGGAGCTAAAATCAAAAAAATGCGTATCATTTTAAAAAAAAATGGTCAGAGTGTTTCACGTTTCACAAAATAGTTATATATTTGCACACGATTTTCCGCTTGTAGATTTCCTCAGGGTGCTAAACTAGGGGCCTGGCTGTTGGTTGAGTACTGGATTTTGGGGGAGGTTCCTAGATGGTTTGGAGGAGTTTTAGGCGGTAAGTTCTTTGAAAAAAGGGCATGTGTGAAAATTTTTTTAAAAAAAGTTTGCAAAAAATTTGCAAATAAAAAAAAAGTTCATACCTTTGCATCTCGAAATGGTCAGATAATGCCGATGTAGCTCAGTTGGCCAGAGCAGCTGATTTGTAATCAGCTGGTCGGGGGTTCGAATCCCTCCATCGGCTCAAAGCCGTAAGTCTTCTAGACATGCGGCTTTAAATATTGGGAAGATACCAGAGTGGCCAAATGGGGCAGACTGTAAATCTGCTGGCGCACGCCTTCGGTGGTTCGAATCCATCTCTTCCCACATGATGCCGATCGGGGTTGCAGAG
>JAEIGA010004921.1_pt1 | contig 20525 bp, 24 predicted proteins | sample 9270691 | NCBI WGS metagenome assembly JAEIGA01 (sample SAMN17057246, study PRJNA624740) | gut metagenome | biome: biome; isolation source: fecal sample | host: Bos grunniens | place: China: Xizang | collected 2019 | reverse complement strand
CCCAGGTCGTCGATTACCGTATTCTCGATGTCGATGAAGATTTCTGTCATGCTCCAAATATAGCAAATGCCGGCAGTGCCGGCAACTATTCATGGAAAATCTACTAGGGTAGAAATTTACGGTGCCACCAGCAAATCATCCTGCTAATGATCGGCAGGCTCAACACTGCAACCAATACAAAGCATAAAAATCCTAGTGCTATGCAGAAACGCCCACCTATCGAACACCGAACTATGACAACAAACGGACATGCCATTGCAAACAGCCATACCCCAGTTATCAGGAGAATGACAATCATTGGGTATATAATTTCCGCCCATACTTCCCGCAGCATCTTCCGGTTCCATCCAAGAAACATATCTCGGTAGAATTCGGAAAGGAGGTCAATAATCTCATGCACGTATGCTTTAGGTGTCATATATTCCTACATGTGAGGTACATTATTGTCGTGCTTAAGCCGTGCAATGTATTCGTTGAGGCCATTGATTTCTTCGGACATCTTGGCAAACAGCGCGTCCACATCGGCCTTGAAGTAGAACTCCGCTTCAAGGACGATGTCAGTGTCATCACTGCCCTTCGAGAACATTATGGAACTCGGTTCAGGCTCATACCTGGCTCGGATGGCTTTAAGTGGCAAGGGTCCAGGTATGCATTTATTCGGCATAGGCATTGTTCAGCCCTCCACCTATCAATGTACTTATTCATCTGTTCCGTCATCGGGATTGGATGCAGGATGTCATCCCCGTACCATCTTCCCAGCACTCGGGCCTGCAGGCACAGGGCAATCCCGCGCTCCCATTCCTCCTCGGTAACATTCCACCCCTCGGGCGGCTTGTTCGGGAGCCAGAATATGGGCTCGGGGATAGACTCGTCATCCAGGTTCCTCGCCAGTCGATAACTTCTCAGCTTTCCACGCACACTGACTATCAAGTGTGGAAGCGGAATATCAGGAAATCGTTTGTGCATACTATCTCCCGATTGCCTTCACGTAATCTTCGAGGATTCGATTGTGGTGGAATGCCAGACGGGTCCTGCGGGCCACGCTCAACGGGAACCATGCAGCTTCCGCGGCATCGTCGGCACCCTGGACGGGGCCAAAGGTACCACGCGCATACACGCCCACGTCATACGCCCAGTGACCCGGCACGCTCTCACGCGGATCTTCCGGGATGTACACCTTCAACTGGTGGACCTGATTGGGGTAGAGGACAAGGCCAGTTTCCTCATTGAGTTCTCGGCATCCGCAATCCTCGATAGGTTCATGCGGGTTGGTAAAGCCACCGGGAAGGCACCAATACCCGGCAAAGGGCCAGCGCTTGTGACGCACCAGGAGCACCTGGTCCTCGCGACCGATGGTCGGCTCGCCGATGCCGTTGATGACCACGGAGGTCACGGTGACAGAAGGCTTCGGATAGTCGCCGGGCTTGTAGTTGGCAAGTTCCCGGTGTTCATCGGCCCAATGGTTTACCGGATTGTCCTGATGATACAGGCCATGCCGGAAGATGTACCCGAGAACTTGCGGAGAAACAGCCGTGCCCTCGTACATGGGGTTCATGAACATGTCACTGCGGACAGCGGTGGACGACACGTCGGGCACATTCACGAAGATGGGCTTGATATCGCCACGGTCGCCGAGTTCCGTATGGAAGTTGAAGTTGCGCCCACGGTTGAACACGCGGATGCTGTACTTGCCGATAAGCTTCTCGGAATCCTTCCACTTGCCGGCAAGCAGGGCTTCAAGCTCGTCCATGCCGATAATGAGGTCAATGCCCGGATCCTTATTCTCGGACCCCGTAGCATAGGACCCATAGACCGTTTCGAGCAGTTCGAACGTGCGAACCGACTGCTTATGGATATTGAGTTTCGGGAAACGGGTAATCAGCATGCCGTATCGGTCCTGGAACGAGGCATTGTACCGCTTCTCGTCATTCTCGGTCAGATAGACATGTACTTCCGGGTAGTTTTCCAGAAGATACTCGATGATGGCCTCGTGGGCCACGGTAAGCGGGTCAAATGCACCGCCATAGACTGCGATTCTCTTTTCCATATTTACCATTCCTTAATTCCAAATGGGAGGCAATCGTCGAACCCGACATAGAATTTTCCCTTGCACCCCTGGGCCATGGCCTTCTCCATGAACCTGGTCGCTTGCAGTTCCGTATGGAACATGACATCGCGCCAGCTCTCGGAATACAGTTCAACGGAACCCATGACTGTATCGGCTACCATCAGCGTGTAGCGGCTCCAACGGAGGAAACCGCGCTTCCACTGTGGAACCCACCACCCGTCAATCTTCTTGATACGGTGAGTCTTGTCGAAATAAACGGTCATTTCTTCTTTGCCTTCTCTTATGCGGTTTCAGTGTCAGTGTCCTTCTTTAAGTCTTCGACCCACTGGTCGCACTTTTCGCGCCAGTCGGCAATGGTCCCCCTGAATGCCTTGTCGCCAAGTACGCCGTTGATGATGTGCTGTCGGTCGGTGATGTTCCCGTTGACCTGCAGCTTCAGGCCGAACTCCACTGCCGCACGGGTGAAATTCAGCGGGACATCCGCCTCGTAGAAGTCATTCTCGTTGGCAATGGGCGCCGGGGCACACTGCCCAACCCATCGCGACACCTTGGGCGAAAGCAGCACTTCCTTCGTGAAGTCATGTACTGGCTTGCCATCCTCGCCGATGGTTGCCTTGGAGTCGGCATCGGCCAATGTATGGAGCCTCGGGAACCACTGGTGGGTCACAATCTGCATGATGCGGAACCTGGACTTCATCTGGCCGAGGACCAGCGCGTTCATGTGGTTCTCGATTACCCAGTGAAGCGGGACGATATTGGGGATGACACCGCCAACCTCGTTGCGTATCCACTCGTTTAATACATCCAGGCTGTAAAGTTCATGACCGGCCATATTCTTGCCCTCGTTCTTGTCGAGCGCACGCTTCTTGCCGGCATCGTGGAACAGCGCAATCATCACGTCAACCCAGTCATGTCCTGTTCGGAGATTATTGATTACAAGGGCCGTATGGTCCCAAACGTCGCCCTCGCAGTGGACCTTCGGATGGGCGACACCCATCATTTCCTTTTCGATGAACGGGAAGAAATCCCGGTTTTCGAGGATTGCCGAAACCGGGTCTTCCGAGTTGAAAATGTCGATTGCCTTGTTGATATTAGGATTCATACCCAAAATGTAGCAAAATGGACAGAAGGTGGCAACTAGCCTCGCACCGGGAACAGGACGAAGCGCATGTCTTCCACGGTCAGGTGTGTCGAGTGGTCCATTGCGAGATACCGGTTCGCGCCGCATGGACAGTTGAACGGAGCCGAACGCAATACGCGCCTCTTCCGCATGTGCACGCCTTCCGGGTCCACATCCTCGGGAACCAGTGCAGTAGCAAATATGCCGTTCTTCGGCTCGGTCGTCCACTCGTCCGTATTTTCAAGACGTTTCTCCGGATCGGTAGCATGTTCATAGAACATCGGGAAATACTCCCTTCCCCCATCATTATTGTTCAACGAAATGTAGTCGCTATACCCGGCCTCGTGCATTTCGTTCAACAATGGATTGCGCAGCACGATACGCGGGTACCTGTTACTGTCCGACATCACCATCGGGAGTTCCCCGGCTCCGCCCACTCGTTTCTTCTTCGCATTCGGGTCTGGCTTGGGCTTTGTGGAATCACTGTCTCCAAGTCCATCCAGTTCCAAGTCAATGAAGAAGTGGTCAGCATACGTGGTAGGAATTTTATATTCCGGCTTGTTGGCGGCATCAAGCCCGCCGATTATGCGGTACATGTCATTCAGGGTGGGAGTGCGCCATCCGGGAGGAAGCGCCTCCGCCACTGCCTTGCTGCCATACACCATGAGCGCACCATTGTCATAGGTCGCATTGTTCCCAGGGAGAGCCGCATTCATCTTCTCAATAGTATCGGGGGTCACCTCTCGGTCGGACTTGACCAAGTACGCGGACCGGGAAATGCCCCTGACACTCCCATGTGCGCGAACGGCACGATGGAAAGCCTTCATAATCCTGTTTGTAATCGGGTCATCGTCGTAGTCACGCGGGCACATCTTCCATTCGGTAAATTCCTTACTCAGTGTCATGTCCTCAATCAAGTCGTCACACAGGTCGAAATCCGTACCCATGTGGCAGTTCTCGATGAGGTCAATCATGTAGTCCACATGCTCCCATTTTGGCACTTCCTTTCCAGGGTACATTCCTTGGTAGACATCGGTAAGCAAGGAAGATACGCTATCATCGATTCTCGGCATGCCTGCATGCGGTAGACCGTCGGGATCGTACTCATACGGGTTTGTTACGAGTGTATGTAACTTATCAAACGGTATGAACCAGTCTTTTTTGTCAGTAAGGAACATCGCATAGTAGGAAATCCCGACATCAAATGTACGATATTCGTCGCCAATGCGGCCAAGAACTTGAAATGGCTTTGTAAAAATGAATTCTACATCATTTACGTGAAACGGGGTGCGTTCAATTTTGAAAATATCGAGATTTTTGATGAAATCTACCCCGGAAACACGACGCATTGCCTCAAAAGGGACCTCGCATCGTTGGAAAACGCCCGTTTCCGATAGAGTGAACATGTAAAAGTTGCGTCCAGTCGGCAATGCTCCACTGTTATCGACCCATTCGCCATCCATGACACCATGATAAACAGGGGCATTGGGGACATATCTGACCGGATCGAGCATGCACTCGATACCCCCAATCTTGCGGGTACGGTAATGCTTGCCGTCCCTGGGGTCCACATACTCCTTAATTTCCCCCATGCCGGCCTTTGTACCCTTTTCCAGGTAGCTGCCGAATACCTTGCGCATCTTGACAATCGGCTTGTTCAGTTCGGTAATGCGCTTCCTTTCCGCCTTGATTACGGCACGCTCGTCAGCGGCACTGTACGGGGGGCACACCTCGAAGAACGGTCCCCCCAGTAGTTCGGAAAGTTCCATTTCGTCATACTTGTTGTCACCCTTGCGATGGTCGATACTGTCATGGGCATGGTTCCACCGGTTGTTCACATGCACCAGGCGCCCTCCCGGACCTATGTCAATCCCGAGCATGGATTCGCCATACATTTCGTCATCCACGGTCATCGTCTCGAAACCGGGCAATACGGCAAGGTATAGCCTAATCATGTTCGTGAGGCCCCTGGCACCACCGGTGAACCGGGACGTGTCCACATGGCGATAATGGTCGAATGTACTCTGCGACCCAAGATGGCACCACGAATACGGCTTGGTGTACTCGTAATACTTGTTGGCCGTCTCGAAGCAGTCCAGTTCGATAATCTGGTACTTGCGTTCGCCGTACTTGCGGCGTTTCAGCTTGCGCTTCAGTGACGACCAGTCCTTGGTGACCGTGGAACCGTACATCGCAAACAGGTCCTGGAAGGACATCGGCTCCCCGCCAATGTGGGCGAGGTGCCTGGTATATTCAGTGGAGTGGGCGATTGAAATGATACGGAGGATGTCATGCAGGTTGCCAATCTCGGTAAGCTGCTCATCGCCGGTACCTAGTTCCAGGGCACCGAATGCAATCCTGGCCGCACCCGGAGCGAAACGGATCTTGCACTGGCCGTCCTTGAAGAAATGGGCGCGAAGGTCCATGTAGGCGGCACGGGTCCAGGAGGAAATTCCCTTATTCTGGGCAATTTCCTCATAGATGGTCTGCAACCGCCCCCTGTTGGGGAGGGCCATAAGGACCTTCTTGGTGTAGCGGTAGGCATCGCCTTCTGAGCCATTTGCAGTTTCGTTCGGTAGCATCGTTCCTCTATAAAAAACACGAAACTGCGGCCTTACAGGGGCGTCCCCCTGCTCGACCGCAGCCTCCGAGAACCCTTCAGGAACACGCGCCAGCCGCTGACCACCTTGCGGCGAGGGCCGACACACGTCCCATCCAAATCCTCTTCGTTCAGGCCGGCCAGCCGCGCAAGGGGCCGTCCAGCCATCTTCTCAAAATGTAGCATTTGCCACGCCAAGTGGCAACTTACTTCTTTTCCTTCGGCTTCTCGATTTCGTCGGCAGCACCCTTCAAGATGACGGAAAGGCTGTGGACGATTTCCTGGGTGTCCTTGCCGGCCTGTTGCAGGTTGGCATTATCGGCCAGCTTGGTCACGATTTCGGCACCGTACATCGCGTACATTTCCGTCTTGGGAGGAATTGCGACCGCGATGAGGGAAAGCACGAAGAATGCCGGGAGCCAGTACCTGACACGCAGGAACTTGGTGAACGGCTCGACTTCATCGACGCTCTCGCCGGAAGTCTTTGCAGCCCGCACCACAATGAACATGACGAATGCGACAATGGAACCGAGTGCCGCGAAGAAGGCAAGCAGCTTGGCAACATCGTCCACGCCGTCAAGGAACGATGCGATGTAAATGAATGTGGAAAGTTTCATTGTTGTTCTTCCTTTTTGAATTTCGCTTCGAATTTTGCAGAATGGCACACCATTGTCTTCCAGTGCCTGGACAGGATTGCATACCTGGCCTCCTTGAGCATCATCGCCATCTTATACCTACGCTCCACCGGGACGGTGATTAAATCCAGGTCATCCTGGATCGAGTTGGTCTCGTATGCGAAGAAGCCGTTCAAAAACCGGTACGAATCCCTGACCAGCTTGAAGTGCACCACCCTGTCGTCAAGGACCCTACAAAACTCCCGGAGGAGTATGCGTCTGTGACGATAGATATACACCCTACTTGGTTCCCGTGGACCCAAACCCGCCACGAGACGGATCGGTCATCTTGCCTTCGACGAAGACGAGCTTCGGCTGCCGTTCCACGATGCGGAACTGGCAAATCTTGTCACCGGCGTGGATGGTCGTATCGCGCATGGCGATGACCGACATCTTCCACCAGTCTTCAGGGCCGGAGTAGGAATTGTCGATGATGCCGACATGGTTGGCCTGGATGATACCCCACTTCTTGAAGGTGGAGGAACGCGGCACAAGATGGGCCTCGTAGCCTTCCGGGAGCTTCATGGCCACACCGAGGTGGATGAGCTTGTGTTCGCCCTGTTTCAAATCAACCGTCTCGGCTGCATACATGTCCACCCAGTCACCCTTGGCGTTCACGCTGAGGCGGGTCACCCGGTCGTTGAGATACTGTACCTTGATTTCCATGCCACTTTCCCCAAACATATTGGCGAGTTTTTCTTCGAGATGAGCCAGGTCCACTTCCATGTCCGGACCATCTTCGATATAAACAAGGCCGGCATCTTCAAAGTGTAACACCGCCTTCTTCATCCCACTGGCGACAGCTGTGGTGTAGTCGAGTTCACCCACCGTCTGGTCGCCGCGCTTCATCTTGGACACCATAGTCTGATGGTCATAGATTAGCGTGATGCCGTACTTGGTAAGCACTTCGCCAATACGTTCACGGATATGTGTAATAACAATGTTTCTCATATTGTTTCCTTTTTGTTTAGAAATTTTTCCAATCCATCGGAAGCAACTTCATGGCTAGTTCCACTGAGAACTTATCGATTTCTTCCGGTGTATATGCCCTTTCCTTCAATCCGGATGCAGCAAACGCCTTGTTCACTTCCTTGCCAAGCTCGCCGATGTAGTCGATGATGTCATCGAACGTCCAGTCACCGTTCTTGATTGCCAGGAGGAAGTCACGGTCATTGCTGTACGGATGCTTGTTGTAGTCCATGCAGACCTTGTTGCAGAGGTCCCTGTCGGCACGGTAGACCGGGACGGTATGCTCGGTGGCGATACCGTAGGCGGTAAGGAGCAGACGGACACAGTGCATGATGTTCTTTGCATCGTAGCCCTGGCCATGCTTCAACGTGGTGTTATAGCGTTCCTCGTTACGGGCCTTGACCCAGTCCCAATACTCGTGCCACTTCTTGCACTTACGCGCAAAGTCGTTGCGGTTCACGAAGATATGGGCAACGGGGTTCAAACCCTTCGGGATGGAATTGAGCTGGATATCATCGCTGCGCTCGATGTCACGGACGACACCATAGCCCCAACGCCACTTGTGCTCGGGAAGCTGACGGACACCCTTGAATACCTTGGAGAGGCATTTCCGGACGAATTCGCGGATACTGATGGACAGCGACTTCTTCTGGAAATACATCGCGTAAATACAGTCGCCATGGTCGATACGGGCGATGGAGAACCAACGCTGCACTTCTTCAGGCTTACCGCGATAGTTGGCCTTGACCCATTCCATGAGTGGAGTGGCGAGGTTGCCATCGAGCACGTAGATGAAATCGACAAAGCGCGGCCTATCTTTCGGCTGCGGGTCGAACACCTTCTTGTTCAGGCCCTTGGCGCGGTCAACCTGGCCACGGGCATACTCGCAGAACGACTTGTCACAGCGCATGGTGAGGAAGTCAAATCTCTCACGGAGGATTTCGAGGATGGACTGGCCAACAAACACGCAGTGCCTCGGCGCATAGAGCATTTCGAGGGCCTGGGGATTTGCGGAGTTCAATTCGGTAAGGAACTTCGTGATGTCCCAGTAGACCTCGTTATTCTTCTCGTCGGCAATCTGGCTAGGCGCATCGTGCTTGATGCGCTCGCTCCATTTCAGGATATACACGCCGTGGATGTCCACGTCGGATGTCTCGGTCGCTAGACCGAACGACTGCGAACCCGCGGCAACCTTGATGAGGAGGATACCTTTTTCATGGACCCTCTTCTCGGTCTCGGACATGGCGCCATTGGTCACCTGTTCTTCCCAGTAACGTTCGAGTTCCTTCGAGAATGGCGGGAGTTCGGGTATATTGTTCTTGAAAATTTCGCTATTATCGTTCATGCTCAAAATATAGCAAAAATGTGGTCTTTTGGAAACCACATTTTGTTAATCCTGCACATCATATGATGTGTGAATGTTGATTTCCTTTACCGTGCATTCTGAAATGATATTATTCATGGCGGTCTCGGAAGCCCATCTGAGGCTACTGCGATCAACATTTTTTGCGTTGGTTATAGCTTGCTCCGCTAGTTCACGGGTAGAGAACCGGGTGGCCATCAACGGGTCATCAGTGAGATATACGTTGATCGGTGAGTAGCAGCCGGTAAAATACCGCCCACTCTCATGCTTTAGAACGTAGCCATTCAAGTCCTTTGTAACTTTCATTTCAGTTTACCTCCACATAAATTGATTTTCGTCGGGATATCCCGCTTGCCGATAGCGATCCGCCTCACGGCTTCCCAGTCATTCACGGACATCTTCTCAAAGAGACCCAGGCGTCCGGTCTGTATGTAATTGCGGAACGCATTGAAACTGTTGCACATGAGGTTCACCACATACGGCTTGTTGTCGCCGAGGAACTTGTGCATGGTTCCTTCCGGGATGACAATACGCCACTTGTTGTCCTGAAACCATTCAATCATACGACGACCCTCCCGGATGCCACGGCATCCCTGATTTTCTCGATGAGTTCGACTTCTTGTAGTCCACTCAGTGTGCATACTGTGCTCGACTTGTTCGCCATCTTTTCATTGAACAGTTCCCGCATGTCAAATGCGAGGCGACCAAGGGAATCCTTGAACTGGTCACGCTGGAAATGTTCGCGGAATTCCTTCGGGAACGTCAGTTCCAGCTTGAATTCGCGTTCATTGTAGTCCAAGGCTTTCAGTTTTTCCACTGCATCCCCGAACGAAACTTCCTCGTCATCGTACTTGAACTTGTCAGCATAGACTTCCAAGGTGTGTTGGGCATCTTCCCACTGGACGGAACCGTCCGGGCAGGGGAAAAGTTCCATTTCGAGAGGGACAAACGGCTGAATAAGGCGTGCCTGGGATATAACCTCGGCACTTACCGCCTCATTTGGCCGTCCATCCGAATACGTGGCATACCATCCGGGCTGCGAACAGTCCTTCTCGATGCATTCGAGCGTATTTCTATGACAATCAATCATCCAAATACCTCCTCGAATGCCTCGTAGTTTTCGGTGTCCGCGCCACGACAGTAGACGGCGAACTCGATTGCCTTGAAACGCTTGCGGAATTCCTGCACGACTTCCTTGTAGGCCGATGCGACCACCTTCGGATCGTTGCGGAATGCCCCGCACCCGAATGCACCGAGGATTACCACATCCACGAACTCCTGCGCGGCTGCACTCAGGATCTGACGGGCACGGGAGACATGGAGGGCCTTCAATTCCTCGGGAGAGATATCCGGTGCCGGTTCACGTTCCTGGTTGTACTTGGAAATGTTCTTCTCGCGCAGGTTGGGCGCCGCGCAGGTGATTACGTCGATGAACACCGGTTCCGGGAGCCAGTCGTAGTCATCATTACGGAGAATTGCGACATTCGGCGTATAGATGATGTCGTCGTTGTGCAACGGGCCCACATTCTTGCGGTGCGGGTCATAGAAACGGAGTTCGGCTTCCTTGGTCGTGAGGCACGGGTAGAGCGTGGTGCAGCGGCAGATGCATTCTTCCTGGGCGGACGAACCGGTCACGACACCGCCACCCGGACGGGTAGCGCTCGCGAAATTGAGAACGGCCACCTTGCCACTGGGATTGGCCTTCTTCCACCTCAGTGCACTGTCGATCGAACGGTCACGGGAAACCGTGACTGGACAATCGTCATCGTAAATCGGCGCGATGGACTTGATGTCCACCGGTTTCAGGTGGAACAACTGGTTCGAAATGGACTCGTTGATGACCTTCCCGAGGGAGGCATCGTCCTTGATCTTGGCCATCGTGTTCTCGAAGATGCCGATATTGTAGCTTCTGATGTCGTTATGCATTCTTTGCTGCCTCATAAAAATGTATATAAAAGTATAGGCGGAATTGCCTGTGACTTAAATATAGCAATTTATGGTTGCGTTAGCAACTTGGTTCCATAGACGATTAAAGAAATCGTCCACCATTACCGCCCTGCCATCTCTGGTAAGTAAGCAATGAGCATCAACCTCAGTAGTTTCACCGCACCCCGAAAGGGATGTAGCCAGAGCTACCAAGTCCACTGGCGTGAATTTCCGACGGGCAATGTCGGTACAGAATCTCTTATTTAATTCATTGAACAAGGCTTCTGCGAGGATGTTAATTGCGGCGTTGGTATCGCGGTCGATAGCAAGTCCACATTCTTCGCAGATGAACTCTCGTTCGGACAATGAAAGGTTTTCTTTCACGTGTCCACAACCGGAACATTTCTTTGAGGACGGGAAGAACCGTCCGACTTTCAAGAGCAGCGTTCCATACTTGGCACTTTTATATTCCAGGAACCTACGGATCATGCCGAACCCGCAGTCCGAAATGGCAGACGCCAACTTGTGGTTGGACATCATTCCCTTGACATTCAAGTCCTCTATGGCAATGACCATATTGTGCTTGACAATTTCTGTCGTCGCCTTGTGTGTCAAGTCCTTTCTGAAGTTCCTGATATAGGCATTCTTCTTGTCGAAAGTCTTCTTGATGTCCTTGTAGTGATACGAGTTATACTTCCTGCGGGACATCATCCTCTGATATCGTTTAAGACGCTTATAATGCCGCCTGTTGATATGCTCGTTGGCGACGCATTCCCCCGTCGATAACTGCATCAGCGTCTTAACGCCCATGTCTATGCCGACAAGACCATTCTCACAAGTTCCGTACAAACTATTGGTATCATCATAAGTATAGGATATCGAGATGTACCAACGGTCGTCACGTCCTTTGGATACAACGAAGTTGTTTATCTTACCAGATAGGCATTCCGGACGTACTGGCTCTGCCAGTCTGACTGGAAGCTTGATTAACGGCAACTTGACATGAGTGAGATCAACAATCCTAGCCTTATCGTTCTCTATGTAGAACGAACGCTTCGACTTGTATTTCTTGTGCTTGGGAAAGCCGAACAGTTCCGGATTCTCGTAATGCCGTTTCTTGGCAAGTACGAAGTTCTTAATAGCTTGATCCATTGAGCCCTTCGGACTCTCGTACATCCAGTCAGCCTTCTGTGCATTGAATTCCTTTCGGAGTTCCGCGCACGTCACCGATTTCTGCCCAGCTTTCTTCTTTGCAAACCAGGTATTCCTAGCCCAGTTGTATGCATAGCGAGCACAACCGCATGCGCGGTTCAACGCGCTTGCCGTCTTGCTATCGACTATCAACATTATCTTCTGGGCTGTACTTATCATACAAAAAAGAAATGCCCCGGTAACGCCTATTGTGGTATTTAACGTTACCGGAGCACCGAAAACTCTTCCATTAGAACAAGAAATACCACTAACTTATTCTATAATGAAGTTTATATCATTCGTATCTTGAATGACGACAGTGTTCATGAAAAGATTGTTATTTTTTTATTTACAATTCAATACATTCATATAACGTTCAGCTACTAGATACTATCTCCGCGGTTAATTTTCTTGATGTCATTGTTCTTTTCGGCAACCAGGTTGGCCACCTTCGTAAAGAAGGATTCAGTTTCCAGTTCAACCATGCGATGCTGATGTTCGCACATCATCACGAATTCTCGTGACAATGTCTTGCACGGAAGGAAGGTAAATGTCCTGGCGATTACCGGGTTACGATACCAGGTATCGACGAAATTCAACTGAATCTGCGCATTGAGGCACTTGAATGAGCCGTTGGCGCATTCGCTAATCCAGAATTCCAGACACACGCCATCCTTTCCCTTAGTGAACCGCATACGGTCACGGTCGGTCTCAAAACCGCGTGTTACCAACCAGTCCCCGAATTCCTGAATTTCTGACCATTTAGGCTTTGCCATGATTACCACATCCTGTTCATTGAATTGTACCAGTCATCCTTGATGCTCTTATAGTCGGCGAGGATGACTTCCCGCAGACGCTTACCAAATTCCGGTCCTTCCTGGATACCTTCTGCAGCAACTTGCTTTCCGTATTCGGGTTCGCCCTTCCGGTAACGAGAAATGTATTCGCATATTGTCACCGCGCCATCACCCAGGGCAGTGCCATACGGGTTCAGTTCGCGGTACAGGTTGGCGATGATCCTGAATTCCGGGGAAGCGGCCAGTTCGACAGAATAGAGCAGCTGTCCATCGTCAAGGCCGAACTTGCCGGACATGATGCCGATAAGGCCATCCCTGATGCGTTCGGCCATACGGATTTCCTTGCGGGTACAACGGAGCCATTCCATGGTCTTCTTCGGCAGCATGCAGATGAATACGGACATGATTGTGTCGGCATCCACGTTGCCGCGTACCAAGGTTTCCACCATCATGCGCTGACGGTCGAAGCAGAAGCCGGCATCCTGGAAAATCGAACCGATACCGTATTCGGACAGGTATCCAATCATGTGCACGAATGGCATAACTCCGTACTCGGCGCACTTGTGGAGCTCGTCATGGATACGTTCCATGGCAACGTTCTTTACGTGGTGGAGACGGCTTCGCATCGCCAGCTTGGTAAGGTCGTCAATCACGAAACCGAAACGAGCGGCAAATCGCATTCCGCGGATGATACGGAGGGAATCCTCGGTCATGCGGTCATACGGGTTGCCCACTGCGCGGAGCCGACGGAACACCAGGTCATCGATGCCACCGAAGTAGTCGATGACATTGAGGTCCTTGTCCAGGCCCATCGCGTTAATCGTGAAGTCACGCCGGGCACAGTCCTCCTTGAAGGACTTGGTGAAATTCACGGAGTCCGGGTGGCGACCATCGGAGTAGTTGCCATCGACACGGAACTGGGTCACCTCGAACACCAGGCCCTCGTAATGGACCAGGATGGTGCCATGTGCCTCGCCGTTATTGGAATCGCACCGGAAGGCAAGTTTCAGGTCCTCGATGGGCATGTTGGTCGCGATGTCCACGTCATGGACGGGAACTTCGGCATCGGTGCCCGGAACCATGCCCAACTGGCGAATAACGAGGTCGCGCACCGCACCGCCGGCAATGTACGCATCGTGCTTGCGCTTGTGGATTTCGGCAAGAAGGCCAATGCCCTTCCTGACGGTCTCCGAAATGTACTTATCTTCAATCTTCATGTCCCAAATGTAGCAAAAAGGTTGCCTTGCGGCAACCATCTACTCTTTGGGGGGTTCGTAACTGTCGTACACCTTGACTTTCACCGTATCCAACATTTTCTGGGCCGTGTGGATAGCATAGTCCCTGAATTTCTCGGCATCCGCTTCCTTCATGAATATCTTCCCGCCAACAAGGCAGTGCGAATCCATCATTTTGAGGACAACCGCATACGCTTCCTTGGGGTCCTTGGAAGGAACGGCCAATGGAGGATCTATTTTTGCCGGATGCGGGGGCAGTGGCATCCACCATTCGATGGAATGGCCCTCGTCGCCAGTCCGGACATCCAGGCAGCGGTCGCTATGCGTGACGATATTGTCCACATCGGAACGGTATTCTCCCCAGTCCAGCATGCCGTCTTCCCAAATGAGGAGGACATACCCATCCTTCTCGGTCGGTTCACGCTCTTCCATCGAAATCCACATGGAACCCGTGGCGCTTTCACGCTGATATGCGGCCAGCATCTTCCGCAAAACCGCATTTTCCTCTTCCAGACGGGCAAAATCGGTAATTGCGGTATCGGCGAGGCGCTTCAGGTGTTCAAGTTCGCTCTTGTGAACCTCCACCTTGATGTTCTGGGGGAGTTCCATGCCGGGCATTACCGGGTAATGTGGATCCAATTCGTTATTGTTCATGCTTTTATTCCTAATGCTGCTTACCAGTTGTGTGTAGATTTAACCTGCTTCGACATCTGACCGGCTTCCATTTGAGCAACGGTGCGATTCCCCGACTCATAGAATTCGTCTGCCAGCGCAGTCGCCTCCTCTTTACTCATTTTGCCTTCCGTCATATATCTTTCGATACGGGCTTGCTTTGCCATGTCGATGGCCTCCATCATTTCGGCATCCGAAATTTTCGGTACGTCAGCCCATGCCGCGCTAATGATGGCATCCTGGGTATCGGGAGACTTCTTGTCAACCCCGTAGACCCTACAAAGGCAATTATACAGGTCTTCGTCACGTTCTACTTCCATTGGCTCGCCACCATATTCTTCCACTTCCTCGAAGCGGTACTTCTGTTTCACATCCGGGTACTTCTCGTGGTCAACTTCCGAAAGGAACATATCGAGAGGCCGAACGCAGAGAGACTTGTCGCCATACAGGTGTCGATAGACAACCATCGGCTCCTGGGTTTCCGAATGCTTCGCGATGCCCTCTACGATGTAATACTTGCCCTTGAAATGGCGATAGATGCCATGAACAGTCACTTCCCTACTTGACATGTTTCTCCTCCGGGTAACGGTGGTCTTCCGGATAGAGGAACGCCTTATCGACATGCTCCCGCCGTTCCTCCATGTGCGCGATAAGTTCCTTCAAATAGATGCGGTTGGCCGAATCCTCGGTCCACAGGTCCATCTCGAAATCGCGTTCGGTCTTGGTGGCAGTCTCGGACTTCCACTTCTCAATCAGTTCCTTCGGGATGGACGCGGCCATCTCGATACACCCTTTCAGGTACCAGGCGTATTCCCGGTCCGTGAGTTCACCGGCGCCATGCCGGCAGCAGGGGCAGTTGCAAAATTCTCTCATAGTTCTACCACGAGGACAGCATCCACAGGACAATAACCACGCAAATCAGCGCACATACAAATGCCAATGCACGGTCAAGGTCCATCTACTTATCCTTCTTTTTCTTGTCTTTTTTCTTTTTCGTGTCGAATGTCGGCCAGTCAAACCGCCAAAGGGTTTCAAAGAAACCCGCAACTATATCACCTATCACTTCCCACATCGTTTCCCTCGTTCAACATGCCGCTGATGTAGTTCTGGAACTTCTCATTGGCGCTGTCCATCTGGCCCGGAAAATCCTCGGTCGCCGTATTCATCAGGATGTTGAACACCTGGTCATCCATGTGGAATTCCGGCCTGTCCTTGTTGTACATCAGGCTATTGAAGATGTTGCCGTCAGCATGACGCTTCACTGCCGCTGTCCAGTCAATCCACATTTCGAGCAACTGGTACAGGTTCATGCCGGAAATGCCCTGCTCACCGAAATGTTCCGGGTGATGGTCATTGTTGGCATAGTGATGGTCAAGGCCGGGCTTGATCCTGGCCTTGGCATCGTCATAGGACTTCTCGCCGTAAGTGCTGCTCTGCAACTGCGGGGTGCCCTTGTCGAAATACTTGTGCTCCGGCTCTTCCAGCTTGGAGGCATCATGGTGGGTAAGGCGTTCAAGGAACTTGTCGCAGAACTTCTTGCCGTTCTCGTTCACGAGGTCAATATGCTTCTGGGTATCCGGACGGGAATCTCCCTCATATTCCGGCTTATCGTATCTAGGCATTGAAGAAAGCCTCCATCATTTCGTCGTTTATGTCCTTCCTGAGAGCATCCCAACGGTCGGCATCTACCTTGAAACCGTAAAGGATGGCGGGCTTGTCGCCATTGATACCTTCATCGAGGTATTTCTTGGCGAGTTTCTTGCCAAACTTGGCATCGACACCCATTTCGGCCATCACGGCCTTGACAAACAGGCCGAACTCGTACACTGCCACTGGACAGTCAGTGTTCCCTTCAATCGTCCCCACGAACGCATCCTCCCAACGCTTGTCCAGCTTGCCGACAATCGGCATGTCCCACCGGATGGAGTCGCCGCGTTCCTCGATATCATGCAGCGCTTCCAAGATTATCGGGGCGTGCTCATGCTGATACGGGAGCGAACGGACCGTATTGAAGTTGAAATCGTCGTTAGCCAAGGTGTAAAGCTCGCTTTCCATGAAATCGGCATCGGCAAGCTGTTCCTCGGTATAGTCGCCCATTTCTTCCGCCCAGTTGGGGCCATAGCTTTCCATTTTAGAACGGACGGAAAGCTCGTATTCATATACGGGAACCTCGATGCCGTGCTCGTTCACGATTGTCCCGATCATGCCCTTTTCGCAGCCGTCCGGGAACATCATGTACTCGTTCTGCTTGTTGGTACGGCGGGTGGCTTCCTTGAACCTTGCCTTGACCGCCTTGGAGAAACCTGTGAGGTCCAGCGGATGCGGTCCGAACAGATCCTCAATCTTCTGCTTTTCTTCTTCCTTATCCATTACGTCCTTCCTTTGTGTACGCAATCCAGTCTGGCTGGATGCGGGAATCATGGAAACATTGTCCTGGGTTCAATCCGAGATTATGTGCGACCGAATCCGGCACGGCCACGCTGGAATATCCGGGGTCCGGCATTTCCATATACTGGCGCGTAGGGGCCGACGGCTTGTCGTCGCCATACTTGCGGACACGGTAATAGGTCTCGCCCGTACAGGCCGTCCTTTCCCACGGTACAGTTTCGTTATCAAGGGCAACCGCGTATGCGATGGTGTTGGAGTAAATCGGGGGAACAATCGCATCGTTCATGCGCCCAATCAGCACCTGGCCCTTTCCCCTGGAAAGCCATTCGGAGAGTTCCCGGTAGGTGACGATAGGACCCTCATGGCGCATACAGTCGGTGGTTATCTTGGCATCATCCTTCTTATCGCTGAGATAGTCATAGACTGCCTTGGCACCCATGCCGGTAGTCTCGGCGCAATGGTCCCAGGTGGCGCCCATGTTCCGTGCGGCCATGCCGTCACCGTGGGCAAACACGCGCTTGACGCCGAGCCCTGGGTTCACATAGAACACTTCCGCCAGGTATGGGGCCCCGCTTTCCGGGTCGTTGGCATCCTCGTCATCCCATACAAGCATCATCTTCGGAGGATCGAAGGTCACCGGCTTATCGGGCAAAAATTCCTTTACGTCCGACAAGCTCATCTTGAATAACTTTTTTGTTTCAGCCATGACAAAAATATAGCAAAAAAGACATGGCTTTGAAGAAAGCCGTGTCATTGAATTGTTAAAAAATGTTTACTTGGAGACGATTTCCACGATGCGCTCGGCAATCCGCTTCACGTCTTCGCGCACATCGTTCGCAAATACGACGGGTTCCGGGAAATGCGGGTCGTTGGAAGCACGCCACTTGTCGTACAGGTTATTCTGCATGTCGTCCGTAAGGGCGACCATCTTCCTGAAATCGGCCAGCAGCAGCTTGTTCTTGTCGTATTCCTCCTGGGGCAACACAAGGAACCCGCGGCATTCGGTCTGGATATTGTTACGGGTTGCATAACGGGAAACCACTCGGTCGAGGCGCTCGTCGGTATTCGGCACGGTGATGCGGAATACATGGTCGATAGTACGCGCCGGATTGACCCATTCGTACATCCACTTGCACATGACGGCGCTCTCGATGAAGATCGTCTTGTCGTTATACTGCCGGTCAACGGTGAAATTGCAGAATATCTGCCCAAGCGCCGAGCGCAGCGGGTACTGGACAAGGTTCATGAGGAAGTCATAGACCGTCCCGTCCTTCAATGCGAGGTCACGCACTTCCTGTGACAGGGAACCGAACACATCGATTGCATCCGGGCCCCAGATGGACGTGACAGTACCGTACACGCTAGGGTTGCTCTTGTAGATAACCTTCATCAGGTTGTCCGTGTTGATGACCGGGTAGCCCATCTTCCTGAGTTCTTCGGCCACACTGCTCTTCCCGGAGCCGATATTTCCACAAATGATACCGATTTTCATGCTATTTCCCCACTTTGAGAATGTAATCAGGTTCCATATCAGCATTGGCACCGCCGCTGATGGTGTCGCGATACGGGTCAAGGATGCGTTCCTTGTCGATCCAGGACGCACAGAGGTTTCCGTTCGGATGGAACACGGCCTCGTAGACACGGTTCGGGTGGTTCTTCACTTCGAGACCCTGCTGGACCATGTTCGCACCCTCGGAAGCGACCGTCGCGCCACGGTACTTGTAGATTTCCACATAGTAATAGTAGCCGAGGATGTTCAGGTACTTCTCGAATTCCGGGTAATTGTCAATCCTGGCCCAGATATCGTTCAGCTTGACCTTGTTGTCCACGCAATACTGGGTCTTTTCCAGGTTGATTGCGGTCGTGTCGTAGTCCATGAGTTCGCGGAAGATGAAGTTGTTGGCGCCCATGTCGATATAGGTGTCCAGGTACTCCTTCATCTTCTCCACGGAGTTCACTTCCTCCTTCAAGAGAAGGCAGGAAATGCGGTGCTTCATGTCGGAATGGTTCGTGATGTCGATGATGTCGCGCATCATTTCGTTGGAACAGAACCCTTCCTCGTTGTTGAAGCGCATGAGACGCTTCGCGGCCTCGTCGGAAATGGCGGGACGGGAGATGTTCAGGTGGTTCCAGCCGTTGTCCATCAGGTGGTCGATGACCATCTTGTTCCCGACCTTGTCGAACAGGTGGGAACCGTTGGTCGTGATGGTGCGCTTGCGGAAGCCGAGCTCGTTCACCATTTCTAGGACCGGGACGAGCTTCTTGGACATGGTCGGTTCACCGCCCGTGATGGAAATGCTCGGGTTGAGGGGACGGATCATTTCAAGAATTTCACGACAGCGGGTCAGCCACTGGTTATCCGGCAGCTTCTCCTTCTGGTACATCAGCCCCTTGTTGGCGTAGCGGAGCTGCGCGACACAGAACTTGCAGTCCGCGTTGCAGTAGTCGCTGATGAAGATACTGAAGTTGAAGTTCTTGTAGACATCGTACTCGCCGGTACAGAACCTGTGATGGATGCTCTCGTACTGGGTGATGTCGTAATTCTTCTGGCGTTCTTCCCTGAGTTCGGGCTGCCAGCGAATTTCTCTTTCTGCACCTACTTTAATCATAGTGCTTCTCCGTGGAATCCTTTCCTGATGATGCCGTGGTTGAACGAAAGCGAACCAATAACGTCGGCATCGACCACATGGTTCGTGTAAACCTTGACAATGTACGTCATGCCGGTCTCATGCGAGGTATAGAGATACAGCTCGATGTCGTAGAACATGCCGTTCACTGTCCTGATGTATCCAAAGTCCCTGCTACTGCGCACCGCTTCGGCAATCCAGGCAATGGGTGCCGCCATCTTCTGCATCTTCCCTTCGAGTTCGCGGAACAGGCAGCTTTCAATCCCGTTCTTGTACTGGAAATCGACAAAATGGAGCATCTTCTGGTATGTATCGACGAAGCCGGCAAGCAGGTTGGTACTGGTGCGCAACTGGACCCCGTTCGCCCTGGCGATGGTCGCGAGGCGCCTGAGGTCATCGTTCCCGATGTTGCGCTGCCTGGACGAATACTTCTCGCCCATCATGATGCGGTCGTTCTCCCATTCGTCCTCGGACATGCGGCTAATCGAGATATTGTGGGTGTACCCGTTCTCGATTAGGTGCTGGAAGACGGTCTTCCCCTCGTACTTTTCAAGGAGGCCGATTCCGGTGGTGGACACGGTGCGTTCATGCACCCCGTGCTTGACCAGGATACGGACTGTCTCGACCAGGCGCCTCGGGAGAAGGGTGGGTTCCCCTCCCGTGATGGTCGCTTCCAGCTTCACGCCGGACAGCTTTTCCAGGCCCTTCTCCAGGTCCTCGTAATAGGTGGCATCGCCCATGCGGAACTGGTCCGTCTGCCCCTTGTTGATGCAGAAGTCGCATGCGTTCTGACACGTATTCGTGATGAACACGTTCAGGTTGCAGGGGTTGTAGAACCTGTACTCGGTTTCACCCACCTTCACGGTGTCCACCGAGGCATGCTCGACATCGTGCTG
>JAEIGA010004920.1_pt1 | contig 20535 bp, 19 predicted proteins | sample 9270691 | NCBI WGS metagenome assembly JAEIGA01 (sample SAMN17057246, study PRJNA624740) | gut metagenome | biome: biome; isolation source: fecal sample | host: Bos grunniens | place: China: Xizang | collected 2019 | reverse complement strand
TGAAGCCGGCTCCGCTGAAGCGGCCGCCGTAAATGCCCTCACACTGACGCATGATATTATAAATGGCAATCAGCTCCTCGCTGCCGCACTCATAATTCTTAATCGAACTCTCGCAGCTCTCATAGCTGAGCTTGCCGAAAAGCTCCAGATTACCTGTCTCCCATGCAGTCACGCCCTTGCGCACACGCTTGTACTCGCTGTAGAAATGCTCTGCACGACGCGCAAAACGAGGAGGCATCTTATCCTTCGTCAGCTCATACGTCTCTTTCGGAATATCGCGCAGGAATGTCTTGTCTAGACTCTTCAGAGGCATTCCGGTGTAAGCCATCATGTTCCATGCTGCCGTCTTGCACTCCGCAACACGGAGGTTATAATCGCTGCTCACCAGACTGCGGGTCAGACCCGAGAAGATGATCGCTATCTCAAACTCCGGCATGCGAGGATTCTTCTTGATCACGCGGTACTGCTCGCTGTCCGTATCAAGGAACAGAAGCGAATCCTTCTCACCAAGAACGATACACGCCTGGTCCAGAATACCGTTAGTCAACCCGATGTACTCTCGCTCGGCCTGACTGGCAATCCTTATCACCTCCATCTTCAAAAGCTCGATATCATTGGCCTTCGCCAGAGCCATCACGTATGCAGTCAGCACCGCCGCGCTGCTGGACAGACCTCCCACTGGCAGACTGCCCTTGATCACACCCTCGATGCCCCTGCGAAGCTTGAAACGCTTTTTAAGCGCATACATGGCTCCACGGACATAATCTCCCCAGTTGCCCTCCTTGATCTGCACCGGCCTCCTCACATCGAAAGACACCTCTCCCTCGAACGTAAGGCTCTTCAATGCCACCGAACCGTCCTCCGTAGGATTGAACCACAGATCGACGCCCTTGTCAAAGGCAAAACCCGTCACCAGTCCATGCTGGTGGTCAACATGCGCACCTAGCGGACACACGCGATAAGGCGAAAATATATGATATGTATACCCCTCCATATCAAGAGATTAATTTAATTTCACACCATCCTTATATCCATAATATCCAGCATACCACTCCGCGAAAGCCCTGAGGCCGTCGCGAAGCGAAGTCGAAGGCTTGAAGCTGAAGTCGCGCTCAAGCGCCGACGTATCGGCGAAGGTCACAGGCACATCGCCCGGCTGCATAGGCACAAGCTCCTTATGCGCCTCGAAATCATAATCCGAAGGCAGAACGCCCGCACGCACCAGCTCCTGCTGCAGTATATCCACAAACTCCAAGAGATTCTCTGGATTGCTGTTACCGATATTGTAAACCGCATACGGAGGCACAGGCAGTCCATCCTCACCCACGGAACGAACAGGAGCCTTCTGCATCACGCGGATCACCCCCTCGACGATATCGTCCACATACGTAAAGTCCCTCTTGCAGTTTCCATAATTGAAGATCTGGATCTTCTCCCCCTTCACAAGCTTATTGGTAAAGCCGAAATAAGCCATATCCGGACGACCCGCAGGACCATACACCGTAAAGAAGCGGAGGCCTGTAGAAGGGATATTGTAGAGCTTGCTGTATGCATGGGCCATCAGCTCATTGCTCTTCTTCGTCGCCGCATAAAGCGACACCGGATTGTCCACCTTGTCATCGGTCGAATACGGCACCTTCTTATTCGAGCCATATACCGAAGACGAAGAAGCATACACCAGATGCTCCACTCCCCCTTCATACTGCGAATAAGAATTGCGGCAAGCCTCAAGAATATTATAGAAACCAATCAGGTTAGCCTCGATGTAGGCTCCCGGATTGGTAATCGAATAACGTACACCCGCCTGCGCAGCAAGATTCACCACGATCTGCGGCTTAAACTCCGCAAACACACGGTCAATCAACGCCTTATCAGCGATATTGCCACGCACGAACTCAAAACCGGCATAGCCCTCCAGCTCCGCCAGCCTCTCCTCCTTCAAGCGGACATCGTAATAATCATTCATATTATCGATACCCAGAACCACCGCCTCCGGCATCTGACCGAACACAGCCTTCACCAGATTACTGCCGATGAATCCTGCGGCACCTGTTATTAGGATTTTCATGTAGACTCGGATCTACAATTTAAATTTAACCCAAAACCAGAAGCGCACAAGGTGAATCTGTCGCTTGATACGCGATGGCTGCTTAATCAATCTAAAAGCCCACTCCAGATTATGCCTGACCCACCATTGCGGTGCACGCTCAACCTTTCCGGTATACACATCAAACGAGCCTCCTAGTCCCTGATATACAGCAGGATGTCTTTTATACATCTCCTCCATGAGCAGTTCCTGCTTTGGTGATCCCATTGCAACAAAGACCACGTCAGGTTTCTTCTCTTCAATATCACTGAGCAGCAGTTCTCTCTCCTGTTCTGATCTTATATATCCATCCCTATATCCAGCGATGAAAATCTGAGGGTAATCCTTCCTCAGTTTTGCCACGGTTTCCTCAATGACCTCCGATCTTGAACCGACAAGATAAAAAGACCTTCCCTCCTTATTCCACGCCTGAATAATCTTCAGCCAAAGTTCACAACCTGGAATCTTCACAGCATCAACCCCAAGTTTCCTCAACGCCATCACTGCTCCATATCCATCACAATAGCCGATATTCCTGTTTATAATCTCCTTTGTCTGCTGTGTAGCATGCAGTATCTTCTCTGCATTTATCGCAACTAGAATCCCCTTCCTTGCTTGAACATATGCAAGCAGTTCTTCAAATGTCTGGAATGGATATACTTGAACCCCATTTAATTCAACTATCATATTCAGCACCTTCTTCGTATAAATTTTGCTGGATTGCCTGCCCACACCTCATTTGCAGGAATATCTTTAGTAACTACAGAACCAGCCCCAACTATTGCATTTTCCCCTATAGTAACAGGCTTACAAACTATAGTCCTACAGCCGAGATATGCTTTTTTCTTAATTATAATCTTTCCTCTGTAATAAGACCCGTCACTTGGTTCCATAAAATGAGTAAGGAGTACACATCCTGTAGTTACCCTTACTCCCTCTTCGATTATAATATCTTCGGGAAAGTTTGTATCAAACACACAATCAGTTCCAATAAATGTCATAGAAGGGTTTTCAACATTAACTCCACCCCATTTGCACACTCTTGCTCTCCAGCCTCTAGACTTCATCGGCAAATGCTGGAGATGCAAAAAGAACAGTTTTCTTAATCTCGATAATTTCATACATTCAACAAATAATAGCTTAACGCATTAAACATGAAAGCGTTGCTCCATCTCATATAAGAAATCTTAGAACTAATACCTTTTTTTAATTGATAATAGAAGTAGCCTTTCTTATCTTGCATGTGTGAAACGGTCCATCTCAATACTTTTTCAGCTAATTCTTTATATTCATCAAATTTCCCTAAATGATGAAGTGTTACAAAAAGTTGTCCTGGGCAATGAATATCTATAGGATACTTCCTATCATGGTAATAGTGGGGACACCCATCCTCATCAAAGAAATTATTTATATAAAATTCAAAACCCTTAATAATGTTCTGCTCAAAAGAATCATCACCTGTCATTTCCTGATATGCTACCAGAGCATCCAGGTTATATCCTGTATGGAAACTATCAATCCAAGATTGCACAGGCAGCATGCCATATACCCATGATCCATCTGCATTCTGCGCATCGCAACAAGCCAAAACCGATGACCTTGCGACCTGACGATACTCATCCCTTCCAGTATATTTATAACAATAAGCTAAGAGTTTGCTACCAAGCAGAGAAGCATTGAAGACTGTATCATTACCCTGCAGAGGACTATATGAAAACAGGAAACCGCCATTATATTCCGTCCTGTGCAGATCGCGCATTAGAAATTCAGCGGACGACAAAGCCACGTCAAGATACTCCTGCCTGCGAGTCACTTCATATGCTTCTATCAATGCTGTCGCACAGAAACATGTTGCAACGACCGTTGGTGTATTCTTTGGGAAAAGGAAAAGTCTTCTTGCCTGCCAATCGAAATTATACCCCCAGCATGCACCGCTGTAACTTTTCGATTGAAGTGAGATCAATAGTTCCGCCAATTCATGTATACGCTCCAGCAACTCGCCCTTACTACCATATTCATGTGAAAGTGAATCACAGGACTTATATAGGTTACAATATCCCTGAAGAAACAATCCTATTCCTTTAGCATTATAATCCTTAGGGACCATCGCTATAGAACGCAGATTAATAGGAGACCTTTTGAACCCCTGTATCATCACCAAGCGGCATAGGGCTGATCTTTTAAGGAGCGGAACACATTGGAAAATCCTTGAATTCAGTCCATCATATGGATCCCAACCTTTGAATCGCTCCTGTTCGCAATATGTCTTAAGAAGTATTAATGACTTATCGATCAGGCTACTCATTATATCAATATATTATTGATTTCTCTTTCAATAGCAATTGCAACTTTCGATGCCAAGAAATGTTCAATAGCATAATTATGATTATACATTGATACCTGTTTATATAAAGAAGGATCATTCAGATAGTGCTTTATGGCATTCGCGAATTCTTCCTGTTCAACAGAATCCGTTATATATCCCATTCTACTGCTATCAAAAAAGTCCTTCAACCCTCCTACTTTTCTTGTAAAGACAGGCATTCCAAAAGCCATTGCCTCCAAAACTGATGTTGGCATCCCTTCGCCATAATATGTTGGGAATATTGAAATTGCCGCATTGGTATATGTTTCAATTAACTGCTCACCTGAAATAGCACCTAATACAGTAATACCTGAAATACATTTCTCTTCTATGTATTTCTTCACTCTAGCAAGTTCAGATCCATTCCCAGCTATAGTCATAGTCAGTTCTGGAAACTCTCGTTTTAAAATGTTGTATGCATCTATTGCGATATAAACTCCTTTTGCTCTTTCTATACGAGCTATAAACAAAAGGTTACCAGTATTCGCTTTCTCTGTAATATCAAAGCGCTCTATTAATTGATCATCCACCTTTGTAGTGGTCAATACAATCGGAACCTTTACTCCCCATGACTGCAATAATCGACGAAACTCATCAGCCAACACAAATATTAAATCTGCAGAATTGAAGTTTTCTGATAACCAAACCTTATCAGCACATTCTGCATAATTTAAATCAAAGCCATGAATAAATAATATGGTTTTCCTTCTAAACAACTTAGAAATTTTCAGAAAAAGGAAATCACGCAATAAGGCTTTTTTGCCGAGACTAGGATTAAGAATTACAGCATCGGGATTCAGCATGAGCAATTTCACTATAAATTTTATTATATCGTAAGGCAGCAATATAATACCAGGTATTCCGTACCAACGCCTTCCAACCTTATTGTAATATACTTCTTCTGTCCAATATTTCCTTAATCCCAAATAATGATTAGCCACTCCTCCTAATATTCTGAGATCCGGAGTATTTACAAGTATTCTCATAAAATGATTAATTACCTCCTTTATAAATCGATATATACTTTTCCGCACACACCTTCATTGAGTACTGTTGCTCAAAGGATCTTCTCAATATTGTCTTATTGATAATATCAGGTTTATTTACAAAATCAACTAATTTATCAGTATACGAATTAACATCAAAATCTTTTGCAAGCAAACCAGATACTCCCTCCTCAATGACATCTGGTATTCCTCCTGCTCTGGTACAGATCGGCACAACACCGCAACTTAGAGCCTCAAGAAGAGATATAGGGAGACCTTCATTAAATGATGTCAGACAAAATGCATCAGAACATAATAAATAGTCCGTCACATTCTTCTTTAAGCCGAGAAAATGAATTTGATTACATGCCATATCAACCATGAGGCGTCCCTCAGACTCATATCCATCACCGACAACCAATAGAACAAAATCCACACCCATAGAGTCAAGTTTATTGAACGACTCGATCAGGAGTTTCTGATTCTTATAAGGATGAAATCTGGCGACATGAATGAAAACAGGAGTATTCGTATCTTTCTTGAATGAGTCTACTTCTCTTGTGACTTCTTGAAATAAGTCTGTTTTTACGGGAGGGGGACAACCATTTAATACACAATGTGCATTGTTCAGACCATAATATGACTCATATGACTCATAACATTTTTGCGATATAGTCACTGGAAGCACTTTCTCATGTCTATAAAACCATTTATTGATTGCTTTCTGCATTCTATATCCAGACGCACATTCCGCCACACTGTGCAATGTATGGATAAAACGTATATCAGGACATGTTACAGCCAGTCTGAAGATATATGGAATAACATTAAGATGGCAATGAACGATATCAGGACAAACATTGCCTATGAAATTCTCGACTCGTCTTACTTTGCTCCAGCTGAATCCCTGACCGAATCCCAATGAAACGAATTTTACATCCTCACTGAGAAACTGCCGATTGAAAACATATTTCGACTCGTCCGATGACAGCAACATACATAGCGTCACGTCATGTCCCATAGCTGCCAGTTCATTTGACAGATTGACGACAAAACGTTCTGCACCTCCGGAACACAACGAATATATCAACTGGATTATCTTCATAGAGTCACGTCATTGAAATAGTTCAAACAAAGGTTGTATATTACTTTGCAACAGACCTCCGCACGATTTCTCACATTCTGAAGAAGCATTGAGAACTTCAACCATCGCTTTAGCAAGCAGGCTGCTATTGCCCACTGGAACGCATCGTCCTTTTGAATATAAGCTTATTAATCTTGGAATGAATGGGATGGATGCGGTAGCTACAACATGCATATTCAGATATAGCGCATCCAACAAAGTATTTGGCAATCCTTCATATTCAGATGACAGCACAAAGCAATCAGCACAAGACATATATTTATATGGGTTATCCTGAAAACCTGTAAAGACAACCTTATCCTGTATTCCAAGAGAGTTCACTAAAGCTTTCTGTCTATCCGAATATTCCCCGGAATCATTTCCTATGATGTATAACATTGAATCCGTTCTAGTCTCAAGTACCTCAGCAAATGCCTTGATCATAGTAGTATAGTCCTTTTGAGGCTGTACCCTTCCTACTGCAACATATATATTCTTGCCTGCCGGAAATTCATAGCGAGAGCGTATCTTTTCATTGATCAGTTCTGTGTCTACAGGATTGATAAGAGTCGTGATACGATCGCTTCGCAATCCATAGACTTCAGCCATTTCTTGTGCCATATCTTCAGTCTGACTTATGATTCCGTCAGCGTATCTATACAGCATCCTGTTCTTTCTAATGATTGCAGAAGGGTGCCTGGAAGGAGTATTGCATTCCCGTATGATAACTTTCTTGTCCCTGAAGAATAATTTGACCAAAGGTATGATCATATGATTTATCAACGGCAAAGAAGAAAATACATAATCTGCATTGCTTCTCTTCAAAAAAACGAAGAGGTTAAAGAAAAGAAAGCGATAGCGACAAGTTACATATGAAACCTTGAAATACTCTGGAACAAAGGAAAGGATATCACAATGGTCCTCTTCAGTCTGTCTGTAAACCAGCAATTCCACATCGTATCCGCTATCATGCAACAACTTGCCGAAGAGGATTGTCACCCTCTCAGCTCCACCGCAATGCGGATTCGATATCAACAGTACTCTTTTCATTACTTTCTATTACAGCTGAGATGTTTCTGCAAACCTATAATCAAGCCAAACACGATAAAGAACTGAGGCATATCATATACCCATGACGTTAGTGAGACAAACAGAACGCATAACATCCATCCCATAGCCAACCTCCTGAATCTTATGTCAGAGATTCCATTCACAGTCCGCTCAAAAGAAAGTATAAATAGCAAGAAGATAATTGAACCAATTATACCATTCTCTACAAGCTGCACCATGTACTCTGAGTGTATAGGCATTGGATAATTTGCAACCTCCATGAAATTATTGATTCCAATGCCCAACACAGGATGTCGCAAAAACAACTCCCATCCCTCAATATAGAAAAATGCCCTGTCACCTAAGAGAGATAATATACCGTAATCAGTTGTATTATATTTTTCTGCATCTTCTTCCAGAGACATAAAACGCTCGCCAATAAGAGTATTCTCTAAGACATATTGCAACGCCACATAAGCTAACAAGATCAACACTGAAATCTTCACTATGTTGCTCAAGCTGAGCTTATTGTTCCTGCTGAGATAGAATAGAAACAGCAGAATCAACTCACCGGCAAAAGCCTTACGCGTTGCAATCTGAAAGATGGCTATGGTTGACAACACCAACATTGCGACCAGCACCTTTGTCTTGATTAATGACATATTATAGCTGATGCACGATACTGCAATCACAGATAAGGCAGTCAAGGCAAATACATTTCCCAGCACCTGACTTTCTCTATCCACGCTTGCAGGGCTGACCATGATAAAGAGCAGACCCCATACTAGATATATAGCAAGAAACAACAGCAGGGATTTCATCAGCTTCCGAGGACGCAGCTGCATCTCGTATGCAGCGACCCACATGGACAGAAACGGAAGGATCAGATAAACAAAGATAAAAGATAAAGGAGGTATGTCATCAGCAGGAGGCAGACCAGCCCTGAACCAGTTAGCTACAGAATAAGCAATCCATATAAGCCATATCCAGCACATAGGTGATTTCAGAGTACTGCGAAACCTCGGACTTGGCAGATTGACAATCATCACTAAAGCCGACAATAGCATATATATTCGTCCAGCACCATCGATCTGGAAGACTGACGACGTAAACAAAGGCCATAGTAATACATATCCCAGAAACAGAATATTTATCAATTGATTCATAACTTGATCCTATAATTGAAGGTTTGCTCCAAAGCGCAAGTCATCTTCATATCTTATGAAGTCGGTATCGTAACCTGCTGCATTGTAAAAGGTCATCTCACCAAAATACAATTTCCCGTCAACCACATACCAGTCAACACGCACGTGCTTGAAATCCTTTGCCAAAACAGCAGACTTTTGGAGCATTTCGTCAAGACAAGTCGGGCGCGAGGTATCAAATCGAGACATCTTCGTAAACTGAAGATCTGACCTCTCCCAATCTGTTGTGTAAAAATTATATGTCACATCATCGCTGTACCTTCCTACGTCAACCCTGACAAGACTTGGAACCCCATTGTAACAGAACACCTTATAATCCTCAGGAACGACATTCTCCTTACCTATGAATTTCTCAGCAATGATACACGGGAGAATATCCTTATAAGGTCTCTCTCGATACAGCCAATACCAGTTGCGTTTCATCCACGAATCAAAATTCTTCTTTGCTTCCTTGACATCAAAGGTTTTCTTGTCTGTACATATCGCAAGACAATGGGAACCATGATTACATTTCAACACAAAACAATCAGGAAGAGCTGCCCAATCAATCTCATCAAAAGATGACCATACTCCCAATAACGGCACTAGATATTCATCACCGATGGTCTGAGCTATAAAATCCCTTACCTGATATTTATCCACGTATTTACCATAATTCTCCGATCCATCATTAAGCTTCAACCAGTTTAGCTTTTCGTTAAATGTCTTTGGTTCCTTCCAGTCCATCTTTCGTCCCAATAAGAGACGAAATTGGATAGACACCATCTGTCTGTCCGGAATAAAATTCAGAAGACCGGAATATAAGAGTCTATAGAATATTCGTAATATCATCTTCTATCTGTCAAATGAGTTGCCAGCATCTTGAAACTCCTGCGTTCAGATGAGAATGTCATCAATACCAATAGGTATGTGGCACTGCAAGCGACTACATATAATATATTCATCCAAAATGAAGTTGGAGGCAAAGATGGAAGCATAAAGTAAAGTCCCGCCATCACAGAAGAAGCAAAATACGGCTTAATGACATTACCCGCTATCTTGATCGGCGTAAGTCCTGTCAGCAAGAACAATATGATCAGGTCCACTATCACAGCCTGCAGACGGATCAGAGACCTGGAATAGTACAATGTCTCAAACCCGTTACGAGCCGATATGATGATGACGGGTATCAAGAAGACAAGATGTATAACCTGAGAAATGAAGGAAATCAACGGTTTTCCTTTAGATCTGCAGACCTCGCTTGTATAATATGACATAACAATGACGACACTGCTGGTCAGAGCCCATATTCCCACGAACCCAGCAGCTTCACTCCACTGTGATCCCAACAAGATATTAGTTATGAAATCCTTAAAAAGGAATATGCCTATACCAAGTGGCACGACAAAATAGGCTACATTCTTCTGAAATTTCAAAAAGAACCTGTTATAATCCTCCTTATTATCCTGCAACCTTGATAACGACGAATATAAGACCGGCAACGTTGAAGCCGTAATTATAGACATTATTTGTCCGACAATTGATATTGATGTCCTATATATTCCAAGAAAATGCGGACTCAGCAATATGCCTACGATAAACATATCTGCATAATTTGTAAGCCATATGCTGACTGCCTCAAGCACCGACCAAATTGAGAAAGACAGCATAGACTTTAGCCTGGTCCAGCTGAAATACCTGTTTGGTTTCCACGACGAAAAGATTGTCAGAAACAAGGCATTGGAGAGGTTTAAAATAAACATACCTGCTATCAAGGCCCAATAACTCCTCGTTATGAATGCAAGAGGTATAGTCACAACCAACGGCACACAAACACCTATTACCCTGACCCTAAAGAGAGTCTTGAAATCAAGATCCCTTTTGTATAACGCCATCTGGATGCTGGAGAATGCAGCCAATGGGATACATGCTCCCGCCGCCGCTATCACATCACCTTTACCCGGATTACCAACCAAATCCGCCAAAGGCTTGGCAAATATTATGATCACGACCCATATAAGAAGTGACAATGTCAGATTTGACCAAAATGCTGTTGTTGTTGTCTTATACCGATCCTGTTCATCAGTGAACTCATGCTGTATAAGATATTTCTGAAAACCGGCATCGGTAAATATTTCTGCAAAACTAATGACCATTGTAGCAGTAACAAGGACACCGAAATCTTCCGGTGTCAAAATCCTGGCCAAGACCATGGTTGTTACTGGAGATACCAACTTTGCCAGAATCTCTGTCAATGTCGACCACTTGGTACCTGATATGACTTTAGTATAACTTAATCCTGACATATACATTCCACTATCCTTCCACAAGCCGATCCATCCCCATAAGGATTAACCGCCTTGCTCATCTTCTCATATGCCTTCTCGTCATCTATGAGTGCTGAAACTTCATTGACAATCATGTCGTAATCAGTTCCCACGAGCTTAACTGTTCCTGCATCCAGTGCCTCCGGACGCTCAGTCGTATCACGCATCACAAGCACTGGCTTGCCAAGTCCTGGAGCCTCTTCCTGGATTCCGCCTGAGTCAGTTAGGACAATCGTCGACTTCTCCATCAGGTATACGAAGCTGAGGTACTCCAGCGGCTCAATGAAGAACATGTTGTCAAGGTTAGAGAGATCATCTCCAAATACTTCGTGGATCGGCTTACGCACGTTAGGATTAAGGTGCATAGGATATACGAAGTCAACATCAGGATACTTTGCAGTAAGATCCTTGATTGCTGTACACATGTTGATGAAGCCGTCTCCGAAGTTCTCTCTTCTGTGACCTGTGATCAGTACTAGTTTCTTACCGCCTGCAAGCCTGTTCACGTCATATCCCGCAGCCTTAAGCATACCCTCAAGTTCAGCATTCAAAGAAGCGTCATTCTTAATCTTATCTATTACCCAATAAAGAGCGTCAATTACAGTATTACCTGTAACAGCAATTGATTCTTCTGCAACAGCCTCACGAAGAAGGTTCTGCTTGCTGAGCGGAGTTGGAGCGAAGTTATATGTTGCGATACGGCCTGTGATCTGACGATTCATTTCCTCTGGCCATGGGCTATATATATTATGTGTCCGGAGACCTGCCTCCACATGAGCTACGGGGATCTGCTGATAGAATGCAGCAAGGGCTGAGGCTGTTGAGGTGGTTGTGTCTCCGTGTACTAAAACGATATCCGGCTGAGCGTCTTTCAAAACATCACGCATTCCAGTAAGGACACGTGCTGTGACATCGTAAAGATCCTGTCCCTGCTTCATGATATTTAGGTCATAGTCAGGAATGATCTCAAATATCTGAAGTACCTGGTCAAGCATCTGGCGATGCTGACCAGTAACGCATACTATTGTCATGAAGGTCTCAGGATATTTCTGGAACTCCTTAACAAGCGGAGCCATCTTTATTGCCTCCGGACGAGTGCCGAAGACCAACATTACTTTCTTCATTCCAAATTACTTCTTAAAAGTGCCGCAGAAATCCAGCACCCTGACATCTTCGCGATAATCAAGCTCTGCAAACTCTTTGTGATTGACAAGGAACACTACAATATCAGCCTTCTCATATGCAGTCTTATAGTCAGTAAGCTTGAATACATTGTGCTCCTTTACATTGGGTTCCACTATCATTATCTGGGCATTGTTGCATCCCTGCATAACTTTAGTTGCAATACCTTTTGCAGGAGACTCCCTGAGATCGTCAATATTCGGCTTGAAAGCTAGTCCCATCATGGCAACCCAAGGTTTACGATGATACTCCAGTTCAAACTTAAGCATCTCGGTCTGGATTTTCTCTGCACACCACGCGGACTTGTAATTATTGATTTCACGCGCAGTTGCTATGATCTTTGACTCTTTCGGATAATCAGATGTTATGAAATAGGGGTCAACCGCTATACAGTGACCTCCAACACCACACCCGGGCTGAAGAATATTTACACGCGGATGCTTATTGGCCAGTGAGATGAGTTCCCATACATTTATACCTGCCTTGTCGCAAATGAGGGACAACTCATTTGCAAAGGCTATCTGCACATCACGTGATGAGTTCTCTGTAAGCTTGCACATCTCAGCCGTCTTACAGTTGGTCCTATGGAGGTCACCTGTAACAAACTGGCGATAGAATTCGATTGCCTTATCGGTCGAGGCATCATTTATACCACCGATAACACGATCGTTATGCACAAGTTCATATATTACGTTTCCGGGAAGTACCCGCTCGGGGCAATATGCTATATAGATCTTATTTTTCAGTTCAGGACGCTCTTTAAAAATAAGCGCAGCCATTTTATCTGTTGTTCCTACAGGAGAAGTTGATTCTATAACATACAGATCGCCTTCTTTCAGCAAAGGAAGAACAGCCCTTGTTGCAGCCTCGACATATGACGTATCTGGTTCATGATTCCCTTTGAACGGAGTTGGTACAACAATCAAATAGGCATCACAGACAACAGGAACCATAGATGCCTTCAGAGAACCTGAGCGTACTACTTCATTTAGCATTTCTTCCATTCCCGGTTCAATTATATGAAGATGGCCTGCGTTTGTCATCTCAACCACATCAGGATTGATATCAACTCCGACCACCTGCACCCCATGTCTGGCAGCAATAATGGCAGTAGGAAGGCCAATATAACCCAAACCCATAAAACAAGCTTTCATAATATGATATATTGATTTTTCTACACTAAAACTAACACCCTTTATCAAGAAAATCTCGGAATTTACCAAACCACATGGTGTGTCCCACATGAGTCCAATCTCCAACCTTAGTCAACCATCTATAGAAAGGCGTGTCGTTACGCTGGTGCACACGCGCAAAGCGATAAAACGCGAAGGTTATCAGCATTCCCATGACAATGACCACATAAAGCTGCATGGTGACAGATGAGCCAAGTCTATAGGCGAGATACCATACTCCGATGACAAGCAAATTGCTGAGGATTTCCACTGCAGTAGTGCCGATATGTGAGAAATGATAGTCAAGAAGCAGATGATGAAGGTGAGTCTTATCCGGCCTGAAAGGAGAGGCACCCCTGACAATACGTGCAGTCATGACTCTCAGCGTATCAAAAACTGGAATAGCAAGGACAGCGAGCACAAAGGCTACCATTCCGAAATTCTCAGGTACAGCAGCTGCAATGGTCGAATCCGTCTTGAGCGCATTGATTACAAAAGATGACATGATTATGCCCATCATCATTGTGCCGCCATCACCGATGAACATCTTTGACTTTTTTCCGAATACATTATGGAAAATGAACGGTATCAGTGCTCCGATCGAAAGTATGGCAAGAGATGCTCTTCCGATATCTCCTGTCAGGATGAATGCAAAGCCCCAAATGATGCATGTGACGATGCAGTATCCGGAACTTAGTCCGTTTACTCCATCAATCATGTTTATTGCATTGATTATGCCGACACACGCAAAGACGGTCAACGGAATCGCTACCAGATCTGGAAGCCTTCCCACTCCCCATAGACCATGGAAGTTATCGATGGAAGATCCGTCACATAATATAAGCATCAATACCGCAATGATCTGTATGATAAACCTGATCCATGGGGAAAGATTGATAATATCATCCATAGTGCCGGTATACAGCATTATCATTATGACGCAAATCATAGCGAACATATTTGACACATCGTATATGGTGTCGGCTACTGTAAAGGCAATCAGCATTCCAAAAAATACTGCTACGCCTCCCAGTACCGGAACTGGAACGCGCTGGATCTTTCTCTCATCCGGATTATCAACAATGTTTTTCAGAATAGCTATATTCAAAATCTTCTTGAATATCCACCATGTAGCACATAGGGAAACCACAAAGAGTGTTATATAGTATAATACCAATTCCATTCGATTCAATGTTATATTATTTCAAGGTCTTTCAAAGGCACATATGCAGAAGCTACTGCAAGCATGCCTGGAATCTCTACCATTATACGTCGTGACTTGCGGACACGAACTACCGTTCCATGCACTCCTTTGAAAGGTCCGGCCTTTACAATTACTTTCTCACCACCCCGAAGCTTGTCGTTAATTTCCGTCATATATATAAGGTCTTCATCCGCGGTGGATGCCACAGCCATGAAATCCTCCATTGCCCTCTCGGGGACCGTCAGAGGCCTTCCGTCTATCCTGTCCCAATAATAATGTACCGGGGAGTTTCCTCCAAACCCTCTTATATATCCGTCGATTCCTTCCTTAGTCCAATATACGAAGCACATGCTGCCGACTGCAGGTACAAGCCTTTTTTCCGACTTGCCATCTACAACCTTCTTCCTCCATATCATTGGAACAAAGGTTCGGATACCCATCTTATCTAATTCCTCACACACTTTAAGTTCACGAGAATATGTAGCCCTAAGGACATACCACGACTTTAGGTCACCCGGAAAAGTATTCTCCGGGCATCCGTGATAAGTATTTACATGGTTGCTTACGCAGCTTGCACTATCCAGCAACAAGTTTTCGTCAAGCATCAGTTTTAAAAGGACAGCTTCTTTATAACTCCCTTAGGCACCGCTTCACGGGTCACCTGTTCCTGGAGGGCCCTTAGGCGATGGCAGTCGCTGCCCATATACGTATACCATCCATTCTCCAGGATAAACATTGCTTTTTGCTGTGCCGTCTGTCCGTAGAATCCGGATAATGATCCGAGATTCAACTGGAAGCGGATACCCATATCATGAAGTCTTTCGTATGTAGGTTCTGTCATATAACGAAATCTTTCAGGATGTGCAAAGACGGGATGCAGACCGGATTTCTGTATTTCACGAAATCTGTCATAAAGATCAGGTGGAGGATTCCATGTGGAAGTCTCCACAAGTATCTGGTCATCACCCATCGTCAACACATCACCTGAAGCAAATCGTTCATCGAAAAGGTTGTCAAGCATATATTCCGCAGCCAGATGCAAGACAATCGTGCCGTCATATGCGCTCTGAAGTTCGCGGAAACGCTGTCTCAACGTCTCTGTCTTGTTCGGTGTATCCTCCATTATATGCGGAGTGCACCATACATCAGTGATGCCTAATGATTCTTCAAAAGAAAGCACTGCCAATGACTCCTCCAGCGTAGGTATGCCGTCATCCACACCGAAAAGGATATGGGAGTGACGGTCCTCCTTTCCCTTAAGGACCTCCGCTACTATCAGTGACTGTTTCTTTTTTATGAAATCAAAGAACGACATGTACTAATCCTGATTTCCGTAACCATAGCCATATCCATAACCGTATCCTGGTCTGCCATAGCCATACTTCTTATAATATACATCAACGCCGTTCAGGATCATTGCCATTCGAGAGTACTTGCCTGACTTGTAAAGTTCCTCAACCACCGGCAAGATACGCTTATCCATGAGATTTGCCCTCATCACGAACAGTGTCATATCGGAAACCTCGGTAATTATGCTTGCATCGGCAACCAGGTCTATAGGAGGACAGTCCAGGAAAATGTAATCGAACTCATTACGCATTGATGCTATCATCTGACTGAAGAGATCAGTAAGAAGAAGTTCTGTCGGATTAGGAGGAAGTGTACCTGCAGGAAGCATAAACAGATTTGGCTGAATCTGATCCATATATTTATGGTAATCTGACACTTTACCATTGAGGTAAGCGGCCACACCACTGTGTTCCACACCAAGTGACCTACTCAGCGAGCCCTTACGGAGATCAAGGTCTACAAGTGCAACCTTCGCTCCCTTTAGAGCCATGCTGGCCGCAAGGTTCATAGCTGTGAATGTCTTGCCGGCATTAGGATTAAACGAAGTGAACATAAGCACTCGCGAACCTGTCTTCTTTCCAAGTAAAAGATCAACATTGGTTCTTAACACACGGAAAGCCTCGTTCATCATGTCACGACTTCCCTGTTCGACTATGATTCTTGACAGAGACTTGTCGTTATCGTTGCGAAGAAAGATCTTCTTATAGCCAGGCTTGTCAGCGCCATATCTTGGCACCTCGGCAAGGAACGGCATAGAAAGACGTCCAAGATCCGCCTTTGTCTTTACTGTATTGTCAAAAAGTTTCCTTAAGAAGTTAAATGCGAATGGAAGGCCACATCCCAGTATCAGTGCCGCCATAAGGATCATCAGTTTGTTAGGAGCCACCGGATTAGAGGAACCGTTAGGGGTCATGATGACTCGTGTATTGCCGACATTGATAAGCGCCGCGATTTCGTTCTCCTCACGCTTTTCAAGAAGGTATACATAAAGGTTCTGAACGATCTGCTGCTGACGTTCGATAGAAAGGAGCTGAAGTTCCTGACCAGAGTTGGAAGACATCCTTGAAAGAATCTGCTTTTCCTGGCTGCTGATCTTCTCGATCTGAAGCTGCAAGGTCGCAATAAGATTATCTACTGAACGGAGGATAGCAGAACGAATCGCTGTGAGAGCAGTATTAAGATCCGCAATCATAGGGTTGTTCTCTCCGCTTCCCATAAGAAGTCTGTCTCTCTGGAGAACCATCTCATTGTATTCCTTTATCTGAGCCTCAACAGAAGCATTTGACAATCCAAGGTTTGAAGGAATCAAAGCCATGCTGTTCGCAGGATCTGTAAGATGACTTTTGATGAACTGGGCAATTGAAAGCTGATTATTCGCCTCAAAGGACTTCGCTGCATACTGGGATGACTCCTCAAGATATACTCTTGCAAGAGCCTTGATATCAGTAAGGTTGTTGCTTGCCTTATACTTCTTCAGAGCTTCCTCGACTGTAGCAAGTTCCTGCTCTATAACAACCAACCTCTCGTTGATGAAGTCTGTGGTATTGATTGCAGACCTGTTCTTGTTACTGATCCAGACCTCGTTGTAATAATCTATCAGTGAATTCAGAATAGATACTGAACGTGAAGGATACACATCCTGCATAGAAAGGATAAGTACCGAAGACTCCTTGCTGGAAAGGGAGATGTTCAGCTTAGCGCAATATGATTTGGCTACAGCCATGCTATTGGCCCATCTGATGACGATATCGTGCTTGAATTCACAATCGTCTACATTGGTCGGATATATGATCAATGCACCAACAGGGGTCTGAATAGTGTCACCCATACGTCCGTCAACCACGTCTTTATACTTGTCATCCTTGATGCGAAATTCAGTCAACGATATCTTTCCATCTCCAAGATTGGACAATCTGAATGAGAAGCCCGAATGCGGATTGTTACCAGCAAGAGCCAACTTCACTGGAGAATTCATGTAAAGTTCCACATCTCGAAGTAGCTGCTTCTCCACATATCTGGTCTGAAGATTCAGGCGTTCAACAACTACCTGCATCAGATCTGGGGACGAAAAAGCCTCAATCTCATTCTCGACACTGTTGAAGCTGCGAAGACGCATCATATTTGCCGATGCTACACCAAGGTTACGCATCGTTGCGTCCTGGTCACTCTCGTCGATGATGACCTTAGCGCTTCTTGTGTATGTGTCCGGAGTACGGTAGAGGTAAAATCCTGCGAAGAGGAGACATACGATCACCGAGCCCAGGTACCACCACTTGTGGTCCCATATCATATGCCACAGGTCGATGAGCTGGATCGATGACTCGTCCTCCTGGAGGAATGTGTTGTTAGTTGTGTTGTTTTCTATCATGACTTGATTGCTTTCTTGATTGTCTGAGATTGTTAATTTCCGCTCATACCTATGATACCGATGATCAGTGAAGCAATAGAAACCAGAAGCGATCCTCCTGATACGAAGATACTTGTCATACGGAGCGCCTTGTCGTCGGTTGTAGACTGGCGCGCCTTGATCTGGCTTGGCTGGACGTATACCACATCATTCTGCTGGAGATAGTATGCAGGCGAATTGAACATGCTGACGTCGCATAGGTTGATCTCGTAGATCACGCGCTCGCCCTCTCTCTCGCGGATCACGCACACGTTCTCGCGCTCGCCGAAGATCGTCAGGTCACGCGCAAGGCTGATAGCCTGGAGGATAGTGACCTTGTCGTTTGTGAGGGTGTATGTTCCCGGAGAGTTGACCTCGCCGATGACAGAGACCTTGAAGTTCATGAACTCGACTGTCACCACTGCATCTGTGAGGAGGCCGTCCTTGACGAGCTTGTCCTTGATGAGGGTCGAGAGCTCCCATCTGGTGAGACCCGCAACCTTGATCGGTCCGAGAACCGGGAAGTCGATGTTTCCTTCGTTGTCGACCACATATCCCATGAGCCTCTGCTGGCCTGCTCCCGCTACGACCTCAGATCCTGCCTGATAGCTGATCACCGGAAGGTTAAACATAGCCACAAGCTCAGGGTTCCTGCTTGAAACCACGATAGAGAGCATGTCCTTAGGCTGGATCACGATACCAGCATGCTTGTCGATAGCCTCAGGCTGGTCCACCACCTTGTTCTGGAAATAAGCGATGTCCTTCACCTGTCCGCAAGAAACCACCGCCACAAGCGCCACCATCAGCGCAATCAGACTGTTTTTTCTGAATGTCATATATTGCTTAAATTTTTGTTTTTCACGCAATCTACCCCGCCACCGCGTGTCCCTTACAAACTCCCTACCATCTTTTCCTTCATCTCACCCACATCGGTCCCAAACCATCACATTCACCCTTACATCCCCCTTTTACTCTCACCCTATGCCCACATGGATCCGATTCAAGATCCCCTCACAACAAGACACAGTACCAACAAGATATAAATCATACAAAGGTAGCAACAATCCTCCACAAAACCAACCCTCTATTCTTTAGAATAGCTCCTCCTCCAAACACACCCAAAACCCAGGCTCAAAACCTGCCAAAAACATGGACAGTACACCTTGAAACACCACTACCACCCACCAAAACCGTCCAAAACACGAACAACTCACTCCAAAACGCCATTCCCGCCCACCCGTGGCGCATAACACCCTGTGCACCAGCCACTTCCTAATTCTCGTTGCTCCCCATTTGCAGCAAGGACATTCAGCAACTCCCTAACACACAGCAACTTACTCACCACTGCACACTAACCGTCAATCAAAACCCACAAGCACTCCGTCCCTAAAGGGCGAGATTCTCAACCCTTTAAGAACGAAGTATTCTCACAAAGATATACTGGACAGTTACTTATACAGATTCAACGTCACTAAAGGGCAGACAAAAATTCCCTTCAGGAACATCGATCAACTGGATTAGTCGACTTCAGAGGGACACGACAAAAGTCTGTTGAGTGTGTTGTTATTGTAAATGGAAATGTCTTGCAGATTACCACAAAAGCGAGGTTAGAAACGAAAAAAGCCCCGCAGTAAAACTGCGAGGCTTTTGGTGGGAGCAGAGGGAGTCGAACCCCCGACCCTCTGCTTGTAAGGCAGATGCTCTAAACCAACTGAGCTATGCTCCCGAAACAGGACTGCAAATATACGGACATTTTTTAAACTTGCAAATTTTATTTCACTTTTTTCAAACATTTTTGCAGAACTCGCGTATTTATTGCTATATTTGCACTGCTAAACCCCCGATATGCCTTGCGGCATATCACCCCTATGGGGTATTTCGGCCCTCGTGAGCGGTCAGTAAAAGTCCAGTGGACTTTTACAGCGAACAGCCTGCGGCAGCAGGAATAGGCCGGTCGTCATGTTGTTGCCAACATGACTCTTATTCAATGGGGATGTTTTGGTTTTGACAGCATCAGACATTGGGCGGTAAGCACGCCGGGCGTCGGAAGTTTGCCCGTTAATCTCAGCTTTCGAACTTATAGTTGGCAACAACTCTTATGCACTCGCTGCGTAGTCTGC
>JAEIGA010004919.1_pt1 | contig 20550 bp, 14 predicted proteins | sample 9270691 | NCBI WGS metagenome assembly JAEIGA01 (sample SAMN17057246, study PRJNA624740) | gut metagenome | biome: biome; isolation source: fecal sample | host: Bos grunniens | place: China: Xizang | collected 2019 | reverse complement strand
TCTCCATGTCGGGGTTGTAATATCCTGAATAGGTCATGTTAGCCGCTATCGGGTTCATCTCGTTGATATCTCTGCTTATCCAATGCCATCTTGTGTTGTCATAGCAGATAATCCTGTACAGGGCATTTCCATTGTTTCCGTCATAGGTGGTAAAGAGTACATCTCTACCCATCTCCATAAGTCTGGAGAAGGATTGTGGATGGAATTTGGAGTGGATGGTGTATGTGGCGGTGAAAGAGTCGGGGCCGGTGGAAGCTATTTCTGGATATTTGTTGGAGTCGTATCCGATAAAATATTCCAGGTAATAATAGACCTCAAACTCTACTTTGTCGCTGTAATATCCATCTACAAGTGCCGCCAGATAGTATGTACCACTGGCGAGTGAATTGTCCCTCAGTCTTAGTGTTCCGGTACTGTTGATGGTGAAGTAGTTCTCAAAATTGATTGAGAGGTTGTCTGCATTATAAAGACACCAGCAGATCTCGGAGCCGCTCCTGTTGGTGGATGTCACTTTGAGGTACTCCGGCATACCGGGTACAGGGTTAGTGATGTTTATATTTGAGTTCATAATCCTGCTCCCTGATAGAGATATGGATATGGCTGGTGTTACCACTACATCTGCTTCAGCAAAAATGGAGCTGTTTTTTGTGTATGTGGCCCGAACCCTGACACTTGCACCATTGGACCTTTTGATCCCCGATATATTTCCGTTCTGGTCAATGGATACGAACTCTTCCCCCTCCACTACACTCCAATATATATGCTCTTTTGCCTCTATTGGAGAAATTGTTCCTCCAATAGCCCTGGTTTCCCCTTCATAAAGAGTTATAGTGGCAGGGAGGGTTATGGTAGGGTTGATGATAGTTATTTCGGCAGAGCTGTATGCCCCTGTCACAGAAGTAGCTTTAATCGTGGCTGAGCCGGGGGAAATGGCGGTGATTTTACCGTCACTATCTATTGTGGCCACCTCCGTATTGGATGAGCTCCATGTGATGGTGGCATCCGAAGGTGACAGCTCGGATATTTTCGCCAGACCGGTCAATCCGGTTACTATAGCAGATGGTGCGTTTATGGTCACCTTTCCAAGGTTTATTATCACTACGCACTCTCTGATGATCCCGTTGAGCGCAGCCGAAACCTTATAATTGGCCACTTCTCCTGAAATGGCAGTTCCCTTATATTCTGCATCCAATACCACACCATTTGCAGTGAGGCAATCCTCTCCCGATACCCTCTCCAAAGTGATGTCAGGTGTGCCGGCAGGCTCACCCTCCCAAGTTATAGTGTAAGGGGTGTTGTAATGAGGATATAACATTGGAATCCCATCCATTGAAAAGCTTTTGTCCTTCACTGAAACCATAGCAGCGCCACTTTTGCTTCCCTCTACGGTTGTTGCTGTGATAGTGACCATCCCCGCTGAGATGCCGGTTACCAACCCGGAAGGGGTTACCGTGGCGATACCATTGTCTGAAGAGCTCCAGAGTACACTCTTGTTGTTCGCATTGTCGGGGAGAACTGTCGCTGTAAGCTGAATACTCTCCCCTATATAATTCTCACCTGTTGCGGGTGTAATATTGACTGATGATGGGTATATATAGCTGTCTACCGTGATATTTGCACTCCCGTATACCCCTGATCCATCATTTGCAGTCGCAGTGATGGTGCAGGCCCCGTCCGCTACCGATGTGACTACCCCTGTGGCAGGGTCGACTGTGGCCACGGAGGTGTTGGAAGAGGACCACGTCACGCTGTTGTCTGCAGCATCTGCCGGCAGAACCGATGCATAGAATGTTTCAGACTCACCGATAGTGGTGAATGTGTGGCTCTCAGGTGTGACAATTATCCCTGTTACAAGTTTGTTCATCGAAGATGCGTCTATCCTCCATGTGGTCTCATTTATCCCGCTCCCGATAAATGTGGTCTTGCAGGTGTACATGGTGTTTCTCTCCAGATCGAAGTTGTCCAGAAATCTTCCGTCGTGGAGGTAGTATCTGTAGGTCAGGGATTCATCATATTGTGTGGTTGATCTGTAATCGACTGTAAACTCGATATATGTGCAAATCCCCATCTTTTCATTAGGGGGAATGTGCGTTTTCTGGTCAATGTTATCAGCCAGCAGATCTCCCTGCATATTCTCCGGTATATAGAAGTCTACTCCTGTAGTGTAAAGGTTGTTAAGCTCATCTCCCTCTCTGCTCTCTCCGATATCGAGTATCTCATCAGCAGATGATGCTCTGCTGTCGAAGAAGTAGTAGACTTTTTTGTTTATGTTTCTCAGCCTGACTTCCCTGATGTCGAATTTTGTGACTGATGGTGATAGTCCGCTTTTGTCAATTATGATTCTGAACTTTGACAACAGTCTCACCAGAGATATGCTCTGAGTGTCTCCATCAGAGAGCTTTCCCTGTGGTATATATGCCGCCATTGGGATACCTCCAGATTGGTTGACTATCGAGGATATGTCATTGAATGATGCGTACAGACCGCATATTCCATTAACGGTGGATACGGCACGGTCAGAAGTCAGGTCACCCACATTTGCCAGTACATAGATGGAGTACTCCCTCTCTGTGTCAAACTCCAGCGTGATGCTGTTTTCTACCTGGTCAGAGTATTTCCATTGGGACAATCTCCCTGTTTCGTCATAAAGGAAGATGTTTATGTCCGAAATTTCCCCCTCTTTCACTTCCGGTTCTGCCCGTGTGTAACTCTCTTTGTGTGAAAAGTTGAAAGTGACCTCACCAGATACAGGTTCCGGTGTCCCCTTTTTCTGGCAGGATGAGAAGAGTAGGGTAGATAAAGTGATTAGTAATAGAGTTTTCTTCATAGGTTACATATTAAAATTCGACCTCCACATGGTTTGTGGAATTAAAATCATCGACCGAAATGGAGATAGTGGAGCGGGAATGGTCTATTGTCAAATAGAGATCCTGCAAATGGGAATCGGACATCGACAATCCGGCCTGAGAGATCTTTTCTTGAATGGATATCTCCAACAATGTATCCATCCCTACACTGTCAGGATATTTGGTGGAGAGTTTCATATACAGTGGAGAGTCCGAGGGGTGTCTCGTGACTCTGGTGAAGAAACTGTAGAAGTCTTCCACCTCTGTAGGTATATGCAACGCCTCAGGGGAGTGATAAAACTCTCCCTGAATAATCTCTCCAGAGTTGGAATACCCTATGCAGGTACCGAAAATCTCCATAACCAATCCTTCAGATGCCTTCATTCTACCAAGCACTTTGATGTGGATAGCCATATTGTTTTTGGTAACTGAGATGGTGTCCGAACTCAGGTCTGTCTCATATTCCCCTTTTGAGAAATATGTGTAGATGTTGTCTGCAGGGGATCTTTTGCCTGTGACATAACCGTTTTCATAGACCATTCCTGAGATGTTTCCGTATGCTGCCACTGCAGCACTCCCCCTCGGAACAGCTATCTCATAATTTGAAGTGAAGTCCTCTTTGAGGATAGTGTCTCTGAATAATGTCCCATCGTTGTATTGCAAGATCAGATAGAGGGAGTCGACCCCATCCGGTGTGGATGATAGATCGAGTGTGAGGTATGATGGGCAGCTCCCCCTCTCCTCCAGAATGCAGGAGGAGAGAAGTAGAGCGGCACAAAATACGAAGGCTATCTGAAGATATTTCATAATTAGAACTCTTTGTCAAATTGTGGTATTGTTGCCCAGTCTTCTACGTTTATTGTCAACTCAAGATCTCCCGGAACAAGTGGTATGTTTGGATCCAATGAGCCTGGACGGGTCACTGTTATTCCATAACTGTATGTGGTATTTCTCCTGATGCCATAATACCCGTCGGATGATGTATAACCGTAGTTTTCCTGATGTACGGGGATAGGGTAGTAGTAGGTTACTCCATCCAGGTCGGCCTGTAGGACAAGTTTTGTGCAGCCGGTCATATCCTCCGTCTCATTCGAGTAGCAGTAGAAGAAGTAAGGTGTGGATATACCTGCATCACCGATGGTCCCTGTGATGGGTTCGTATATCAGGTTAGCCTCTGTGGTGGAATTGGCATCTGTCCCTATAAGTTTGGCTGTGTTGTAAACAAGCGGGGTGGCAGGGGAAGATGCATTGTTGTAAATGATTTTCTGGGCATGGGCATTGACCAGATACAATTTTACATTTGACAGTGTCATATCTGCGTATGGTGTCCCCGCAAAGTCTGTTTTGATGGATGTCACACCCACTCTCGATATGAGCCTCTGGACAGAGAGTGTGACAGATGTGGTCGCTCCCAATGTCTCCTCTGTCTCTCCGTACATGGTGAAGGAGCCAACCAGTTCATCTTTCAGGTTGGTTACCAATGCTCTGAATTTGGTAAGATCGGTCACCCCTTTGAATGCATTTGTGTGTTCATTCACTATGACGCAGATGGTTTTTGGTCCTGTCGTGGTGGTAAGGGTAAGATCTTCAAGTGCTGCCCCTGAGAATCGTTTGTATGTGTCAAGCTTCTGATAATCGGCAGAGGTGGATGGGGTATTTCTGAAGATGAAAACATCGACTGTGGTGATTGTGTTGTCCTCTGCCTGGGTGTTCTCAATGCTGCTCCTGGTCCCATCTGACGCCAGAGAGATTGAGAGGGTGGATGGTTCGCCATCCAGACACTCCAGACATGCGGGTTTTTCACATGAATAGAGTGATAACAAAAGAGATAGAATTACTCCGATAATTGATAGTTTTTTCATGATTTTTGATTTTGATGTTAGTATTTAATAAGTTATGGTTTCATCTTCCAGTCGGACGTCATACTTTTTGATAAGCTGGCTCATTTCCGGGTCAAGGTTTGCCCTGAATTTCATTGCCGGATCCTTCTCTACGCTATGTATATATGCCTGAATTGACTTTTGTTCCATCCCTTCTCGGGCATATACAATAGCCATCATATAATCCCTCTTGGCGGAGGGGGGGAGGGTCTCAAGTACCTCTCTGGCTGAGGCGTTGTAATCGAGGCTGAGAAATGCTACCGCTGTGTTGATGTCCCGGTATGGACGGAGAATCTCTATTGCCTTTTTGTACTCCCTGTCGTTCAGGTATTCGAGCCCTTTGGCATAGTTCTCATCGGGAACAGTAGTATGTACAGTGTCCTTAACCATCCCTTTTCTGTGAAGGTGGAAGTCAAATTGTACTGTCCTCAATTTGGGGTATATAACCTCCCTCAGATACTTGTAGTCACTGCATCTCTGGAGCAAGGCCTCCTTTTCATCGGGGTGAATCTTGTCTTGAAGTATTGACATGAGTACCTCTTTTTCTCTGATGGATGTGTCTGCCCTGACCATTGATTTCAGTCTCTCCCAATCCTCTGTTATCGAGTGTACCTTGAAATCAAAGTATTGTGTCTCCTCCCTTTTGATGAGCTCCTCGCCACCCTTGGTAGCATCGATATAAATGGTGTTCTGAGCCTCATTGCTGAGAGAATCTTTGTATCTTCTGGCGAAATCGGAGAAATACCCCTTTATTGCCTCGGCCCTTCCGGTAGCGAGCCTTTTGTTAAGCTGGTAGGATCCTTCCGGTGAGCAGGTGGCTGTTATGACCAGACTGTCAATATCGAATGTGTTGTTATTCAGGAAGGATACTATATGCTTCTTGATCCGTTCCAGTTCGCTCTTGTTTTCGTGGAGTGAAGGGTCTATGTTCCACCTCCCCTGTTCGAAATCAATATATGCTTGGGTATTTGCCTGAGCCCTCCTCTCTATTATCTTGTTGATGTAGCGTGTGGTGGGTTCCATAAATGTGCTTATGCTTGATATGTAGAAGGTTAGAGGCTCCCCTTCGGGCATTGTGTATAGGGTCTCGCCGTTCTGGTTGATCTCCCCGTCAAGGGTCACATCCACTTTTCTGAGACCGGCACGGGTGTCGATGGACTGGGTGTAGCAATAGGTGAGGTTTTCGGGTGCTGTGATTATGGTGTCAAGCCTTATCAGGTCACTGCTGTAAGGGTTCTTTACATACTTCCGGTACTTTTGGGATGAAAGTCGTGAACGGTAGTTGTTTCTCCCTATTTTGCATTTTCGCTCGTAGTAGTCAAGTACCTGGCGGTATGATATGTCGTAGATTCCTGACATATAGGAGTCGCTTACAGTGGAGGTGTCGTTTTTCAGTGCCGCAAGGGCAGGGATATTCCTCTCTATAAACACCTCCACCAGCTCCTGATATCTCAGTTTTGTGCTGTCTGTGATGATGGTGGATAGAAATTTGGCATATTGTTCATAACCTTTAAGTTGTGTGCTCCGGTATTCAGCCCCTGTAACATAGATGTCCTCAAGGTCGAGGGTGTCCCCCTGTATGTGGAGATTGGGTCTGAATCTGAGTTGCCAGGAGGGGTCCTGAAGCTCTTTGGGGATATGTACATCGAAGGCGAGATCCACTTTACCACCCCTCTCGGCTATATTTTTGAACCGTGCGGTGATAACTACCCCGGAGAGATTCTCTGAGCCGTAAACATTGCCCGCTGAGTCGACAACAGACTTCATCAGATACAGTTTCTCCCCATCAAGTCCGGTGACGGTGAGTGTGTCTGGTGATACACCCCTCTCAATCACCTCGCTCCTGAGTTCGTAATCACTTTTATTTGCCAGAGAAATCTCTGCCTTTGCTCCGGAACTCTTCAGACTTTCTATTTTCCTGGCAGTGCTGCATCCTGTCGTGATGAGGATGCAAATGGAGATGATAATGGTAGTCTTTTTCATGGTGTTGGATTAAAAGATGAATACTATTGAAATATTGATGTCATCCGGCATGATGAAGAATTTTTGCCCCTCTCCGATGAGTTTGCCGCACCGTGGGGCGTCATAAGTTTTGTACTCAGTGATACCTCCCCATACACTGAGCCCGAACTCAAGATTCATCCACTTGTTGAGCAATAGGGAGTAGCCCCCATAGAGTGAGAGTCCGTAGGCATTCCCCTCCTCAGTTTGAGGAGATATTATTCCTCCTCTATTGTACTGGGAGTATTGGAGGGAGGCGCCATAATGCCAACCGGAAAATACGAACCAGGGCCAGTAGGTGGCACCCACCGAGGCGGTCATCTGGTTGAGCTGGAAGCTCCGTCCCGCGACATCCCAGTAAAAAGGGTTGTATTTTCCACCCATTTGCAGGCTCCAGTGCCGTGCAAGGCTGACCCCGACCTCTATATTTGGCGTAATGAGCGAGAGGTATCCGAGCATATTGGATCCAATGGAGATTTTTTGGCCCGCAGATGCCGAGAGCGGGATGGTAGAGAGTGCTAATGTCCAGCAGATCAATAATCTTTTCACTTTGTGCATGGCTTTTTTTGGGGGCAAAAGAAGCGCTTCAAAGCGAGAGTATATGGACGTAACTACAAAATTTGAAGAGTTGTTGAGGGAATCATAAATCTAAAAAAATCGCAATATTTTTAGAATTGCAATTTTTGGCCTAACTTTACAAGAAAATTTCTAAAAAATAATAGGTTATGACTATTGAACAGCAACTCGAGAACTACAAGAAAGGTTTTCCTTATTTGAAAGTGATCTCTGCAGCTACACCTGCAAGAGGTATCCTGGTCCTTAATGAAGATGACAAGAAAAAAGCATTGGAGGTTTGCAACGCATTTCAGGGTTCAATCGTGAAGTTTGTACCCGCTTCAGGTGCAGCATCTCGTATGTTTAAAGATTTGTTTGAGGCAAAAGATGCTTTGGAGGCAGGCAATGAAGTTTCTGCAGATTCACCTGCAGGCAAATTTTTGGCAAATGTGGAGAAATTCCCATTCTATTGCCCTGAGAAATTTGCAGGAAAGGATTCAAAAGGTGTTCTTGAGGTGGTTCTTACCGATAAAGGTTTGAATTATGGCGCAAAACCAAAAGGCCAGCTCCTTTTCCACAGTTATCCTGAAGAGGTGCGTACTGCATTTGAGGAGCATTTGGTTGAGGGTGCAATGTATGCAAAAACCCAAGGTTCGGATGTGGTGAAAATGCACTTCACCGTATCTCCTGAACATATGGAGGGCTTTGTTACACTTTTGGACAGCGTCAAAGCAAAATATGAGGAGAGATTCGGTTGCCAATATCAGATAGCATTCTCTACCCAAAAGGCAGAGACCGATATGATCGCAGTAAATGAGGACAATACCCCATTCCTTAAAGAGGATGGCCAGCCTCTTTTCCGTCCGGGTGGACACGGTGCTCTTCTAAGCAACCTTAACGATACTGTCGGCGATGTGGTAGTGGTGAAGAATATTGACAATGTGGTGAAAGAGGGTCTTATCGATGAGACTGTAAACTGGAAGAAAATCCTTATCGGTACACTGCTTGGCGTACAGGGCAAAGTGTTTGAATACCTTCGCAAGATGGATGAGTGCCAGGGGTGCTGCAAAGACCTTTGCGATGAGATAGAGAAATTCCTGGATGATACATTCTGCGTAAAACTCCCTGCTGATCTCCCTGCTGAGAAACGTTGCGAATACCTTCGCGGCAAACTTAACCGTCCTGTAAGGGTTTGCGGTATGGTTAAGAACGAGGGTGAGCCTGGTGGTGGTCCATACGTGGTTTACGACTCTGACGGATCCACTTCACTTCAGATTTTGGAGGGTGCGCAGCTTAATACCAAAGATGCTGCTGTAGAGGCACTTGTTAAAGAGGCTACCCACTTCAATCCTGTAGATCTCGTATGTTCATACGTTGACTATAAGGGTGGCAAGTTTGATTTGAGCCAGTATACAGATCCTGCTACAGGATTCATCAGCTCCAAGAGTTATCAGGGCCGCAAATTGAAAGCACAGGAGCTTCCAGGTTTGTGGAACGGTTCAATGAGCAACTGGAATACCCTGTTCGTAGAGGTTCCTCTAATCACTTTCAACCCTGTAAAAACAGTTCTTGACCTGCTTCGCAAAGAACACTGCTCTGAGTAGTGGCGTTGAGGGTCTGCTATTTGAAAAAAACCGATAAATTTTTACTTTTGCACGATTATTAAGAATTATTGTTATGTATACACTACCTATTGAAGCTTTCAAGTCAATTGAAACACCTTTCTATTATTATGATATGGATCTCCTTAGAGATACCCTAAATATCTACAATTCACACCTTAACAAACATAACTATGTGGCTCACTATGCAGTGAAAGCAAATGCTGAGAAGCCAATTATGGATGAGATCAGAAAAGCTGGTTTCGGCGTTGACTGCGTAAGCGGTAACGAGGTTAAACTTGCTATTAAATATGGTTTCTCTCCAGACAAGATTGTTTATGCCGGTGTAGGTAAAAGCGACAAAGAGATCAAAGCTGCACTAAAAGCCGGTATCTACGCATTCAACTGTGAGTCTGTTGAGGAGATTAAAGTGATTGGTGAATTGGCAAAATCAATGGGTAAAGTTGCGCATATCTCTATCAGAGTTAACCCTGATATCGATGCACATACTCACAAATATATCAGCACCGGTAAGAAAGAGGACAAATTCGGTATCTCTCCATGGATGTTTGAAGATGTATTGAATGTTATCCAGACATCAAACCACCTTGAGCTTATCGGTCTTCACTTCCACATCGGTTCACAAATTACTGAACTTGGTGTTTTCAAAACACTTTGCCAGAGAGTTGAGGATCTTCAAAAATGGTTCTTGGACAGAGGCGTACTTGTAGAGAGCCTTGACCTTGGTGGTGGTCTTGGTGTTGATTATGTTGATCCAGTGGGTAACCCTATCGCAAAATTTGACGAGTATTTCGATATCATCAGCAAAAACCTTATCGTTCGTCCGGGTCAGAGCGTTCACTTCGAGCCAGGTCGTGCTATCGTAGCACAATGCGGTACACTTATCTCACGCGTTCTTTACGTTAAGAAAGGTAAAGGTATCAAATTCGCTATCCTTGATGCAGGTATGAATGACCTTATCAGACCAGCTCTATATCACGCTCACCACAAAATTGACAACTTGACCTCTACAGGCAGAAAACTAAGATACGATGTTGTAGGTCCTGTTTGTGAGTCTTCAGACTTCTGGGACAAGAAGATTGTCCTTCCTGAGACCAACAGAGGTGACTTGATCGCTATCCGTTCAGCAGGTGCATACGGTCAGGTAATGGGTATGAGATATAACCAGAGAGATTTGGCAAAAGCGTATTATTCAGACGATTTGAAAAAATAATTTATGTTTGAGAACTTATCAGAGAAGTTAGAGAGATCCTTTAAGATACTTAAAGGGCAGGGCAAGATTACAGAGATCAATGTGGCGGAGACCCTGAAGGAGGTCCGCCGTGCCTTGCTGGATGCCGACGTTAGTTATAAGATAGCCAAGACATTCTGTGATGACGTCAAGAAGAAAGCCATAGGTCAGGATGTACTTACAGCTGTCCGCCCCGATCAGATGATGATCAAGATCGTTCACGACGAGTTGGCATTGTTGATGGGTAGTGAGTTTTCTGATATCAATATTAAAGGTAATCCCGGTATAGTGCTGGTAGCCGGTCTTCAAGGTTCCGGTAAAACCACATTCTCCGGCAAACTTGCCCTTAACTGCAAGACCAAGCGTGGTTTGAAAGTTATGCTTGTGGCTGGCGACGTATATCGTCCAGCTGCGATTGAGCAGTTGAAAGTGTTGGGTAGCCAGGTGGATGTTACCGTATATACCGAGGATGACTGTAAAGATCCTGTTAAGATTGCCAAAAATGCGGTAGCCAAAGCTAAGGCTGAGGGTTACTCATTGGTAATCGTCGATACCGCAGGCCGTCTGGCTGTAGACCAGGAGATGATGGATGAGATAGCAGCCATTAAAGGTGCTGTCAACCCTACAGAGATCCTCTTCGTAGTCGATGCCATGACCGGTCAGGATGCAGTGGAGACTGCAAAAGCATTCAACGACCGTTTGGACTTTGATGGCGTGGTTTTGACCAAGATGGATGGTGATACCCGCGGTGGTGCTGCCCTGTCTATCAAAGCTGTTGTAAACAAGCCTATCAAATTCATCAGTTCAGGTGAGAAGATGGAGGCACTTGATGTCTTCCACCCTAAGAGAATTGCTGACCGTATCCTCGGTATGGGTGACGTGGTTACCCTTGTGGAGAAGGCTCAGGAGCAATTCGATGAGGAAGAGGCACGCAAACTCCATAAAAAACTTGCTAAAGACCAGTTTACCCTATCTGACTTCTATCAGCAGATCCAGCAGATCAAGAAGATGGGTAACATAAAAGATTTGGCTTCGATGATCCCAGGTATGGCAAAAGCCATCAAAGATGTGGATATCGACAATAATTCTTTCAAAAGTATCGAGGCCATTATCTTGTCTATGACATTGGAAGAGAGGGAGAATCCCCAAATTATCAATGGCAGCAGACGTCGCAGGATCGCCCTTGGTAGCGGTACCACTGTAGTGGAGGTTAACAGACTTTTAAAACAATTTGAAGACACCCGTAAGATAATGAAAACTGTAGCAGGCGGTGGTATGAAAAACGCTATGCGCAATATGGGTGCACTTAGAAGAAGGAGATAATAAAGATGATTCTATTGGATGGCAAACACACTTCTGATGCAATCAAAAAACAGATTGCTGCTGAAGTTGAGCAAATCTTGGCCAATGGTGGCCGCAGACCAAAGCTTGTAGCAATTCTGGTTGGCGACGACGGGGCAAGCCGAACCTATGTGAACAACAAAGAGAAAGCTTGTCAGGATGTGGGATTTGATTCTGCTGTTCTGAGATATCCTGCCGAAATTTCTGAAGGGGAACTTCTGGCAAAAATTCGTGAAATAAATGAGGATCCAGGGGTGGATGGACTTATTGTCCAACTCCCCCTTCCACCTCATATCGATGAGGATAAGGTTATCAATACCATCAGCCCCCTTAAAGATGTGGATGGCTTCCATGCATCAAATGTCGGTAAGATGGTGTTGGGAGAGCCATCTTTCGTATCTGCAACTCCATTTGGCATTATGGCCCTTTTGGAGCACTACCAAATCGACACAAAAGGTAAACATTGTGTAGTTTTGGGTAGAAGCAACATTGTCGGAAGACCTATCTCGAACCTTCTCTCTCTAAAGGGGAACCCTGGTGATTGTACAGTGACCATCTGTCACAGCAGAACCAAGAATGTGGAGCAGTATACCCGTATGGCAGATATTGTAATTGCCGCTATCGGCATCCCTAAATTCCTTAAGGAGGATATGGTGAAAGATGGTGCAATTGTGATTGACGTGGGTATCACTCGTGTTCCAGATGAGACCAGACCTAAAGGTTACAGGATCGTAGGTGATGTCGATTTTGAGAATGTAGCCCCAAAGTGCTCGTACATTACCCCTGTTCCGGGTGGTGTTGGTCCGATGACTATCGTTTCCCTAATGAGAAATACCCTTCAGGCATTAAAACAAAGAAAATAATACCATTATGAGAAGAAGAGAATTCCTTAAAACCGCCCTTGTCGGAGCTGTGGCAGGTGCTGTTAAAATTGATGGCAATACCATTTTGGCCGCTGATAAAGGTGCTGAAGCACAGACTCCCAACGACCTTGTAGCTGTTATGGGTGGAGAACCTGTAGAGCTTTACAGAAAAGGTATAGAGGCTATGGGTGGAATGAAAAGGTTTGTAAAGAAAGGCCAGAAGGTGGTTGTGAAGCCAAATATCGGTTGGGACAAGACCCCTGAGTATGGTGCCAACACAAACCCTCTTCTTGTTGGTGAGATTGTAAAGGACTGCCTTAAAGCAGGTGCAGCGGAAGTGGTGGTTTTTGACCACACTTGCGACGAGTGGGAAGGTTGCTACAAAAATAGCGGTATAGCTGAGGCTGCCGAGAAAGCCGGAGCTAAAGTGGCTTATGGTCACGATGAGAAGTACTACAAGGAGGTGGAACTTCCATTGGCGGTAAATATGAAAAAGGCCAAGATTCACGAAGCGATCATCAATTGTGATGTATGGATCAATGTCCCTGTGTTGAAAAACCATGGTGGTGCCAAAATGACCATCTCCATGAAGAACTACATGGGTATCGTATGGGACAGAGGATATCTGCACAAGCATAACTTGCAGCAGTGTATTGCAGACGCCACCACATACGAAAAGAGACCTGTTCTGAATATTGTGGACGCTTACCGTATCATGACCCAGAATGGTCCTAAAGGGAAGACAACAAACGATGTGCAGCTTGCAAAAGCTATCTTTATGTCTACTGATATTGTAGCTGTAGATACAGCTGCCACCAAGTTCTTCTCGCAGTATAAGGAGATGAGTCTTGAGAATCTTCCATACCTCTCTATGGCACAAAATGTCAAGGTGGGTACTATGGATATCAACTCACTCAAAGTAGAGCGAATTAAACTTTAAAATATGTATAAAGTTCTCAGATGGATTAGGGTAGGGGTGGCAATTGCGACACTCCTACTTTTCATATTGGCCTTTACCTTTGTTGGTAGAGGAATAGAGGGTATCTATACCATTACCCGATTCCAGTTTATTCCCGCCATGATCTCATTCCTCACTGGCGGAGCATTTGTTTTCCTTTTCTTCGTAGTGCTGACACTCCTTTTTGGAAGGGTCTACTGTTCGCTTTTCTGCCCCCTTGGAATTATGCAGGACGGGGTGGCTAAAGTTGCCTCCTGGTTCAAATCGAAAAAGGGAAAAAGATTCAAATATTCTAAACCCCATACTACCCTCAGGGTGATTGTATGTGTGGTTTCATTTGCTGTTCTTGTCCTCTTTGGTGCGAGGTTCTTTGCATGGATTGACCCTTATTCAAATTTCGGCAAGATCGCATCACAGCTTATTGATCCCCTTTTCATAGGTGCGAACAATCTCCTTTCGGAGATCTTCTCCGATTCCATTTTCCATAGAAGCCACAATCCGATAATATGGGGCTCCTTTATTTTCGGTGCAGCTTTCTGCCTGCTGGTGGTGGTAATGAGCGCATTTAGGGGGAGACTCTACTGCAATACCATTTGTCCAGTAGGTACCTTGTTGGGATATATTTCGAAAATATCATTGTTCAAACTTGCCATCTCAAAGGATGAGTGTATCAAGTGCAATGCTTGTGTGAATGTCTGCAAATCGGAGTGTATAGATGTGAAGAGCGGGGAGGTGGATGAGAGCCGCTGCGTGGTGTGTCTCAATTGTACCACCGTGTGCAAAAAACATGGATTGAAATTTGTCCGTCGCTCCAAAATCAATGGCGAATCTGCAGACAAAGGTGCTGTGATGCAGGGGAGACGCGAAGCGATAGGGGCAATTGCCGGTCTCGGAGCAGTAGTGGTGGCAAGGGGAATCCAAGGGAACAAAGCAGGAGATCCTGCCCGTGAAATCACCGGTATAATTCCTCCTGGTGCCAGAAGTCTTGAACATTTGAAAGCCAATTGCACCGCTTGTCAGGCGTGTGTGGAGGCTTGTCCAAACAGGATTATCACACCTGCATTCGGTGAGTATGGTGCAGCAAATCTGATGCTCCCTACCATCCATTACAAAAAGCAGTTCTGCGGATTCAACTGCAACGTCTGCTCAAATGTCTGCCCTAACGGAGCCATCCTTCCGTTGAGTGTGGAGGAGAAGCGCAAAGTGCAGATAGGACGAGTGGAATTTATAGAGAAAAACTGTATTGTATTCAAGCATAACACCGATTGCGGAGCGTGCGATGAGCATTGCCCTACCAAAGCTATCACCATGAAGGAGTGGGAAGGGAAGCCTGGCCTTTATTTCCCTACTGTCAACCCCGATATGTGTATCGGTTGCGGCGGGTGCGAATATGTCTGCCCTGAGTCACCTAAAGCGATGGTGATCAGACCACTTGCAGTGCACGGCGAAGCGATCCCTCCAAAGCAGGATTTGCAGGAGGAGAAGAAGGTGGATGATTTTGGATTCTAATTAATCTTCCAGATTTTCCAGAAGTTCAGGTCTAAGCTCTCGGGTACGCTCGAGAGCTTTTTGTTCTTGCCACTCTCTGATAAGTTTTGTGTTGCCGGAGAGGAGGACAGGTGGAACCTCCCAGCCGTTGAAATTGGCAGGTCTGGTGTAGATTGGAGGAGCGAGGAGTCCATCCTGGAATGAGTCGCTGAGGGCAGACATCTCATCTGTGATTGCCCCTGGAATAAGACGGATGATGGAGTCGCAAATGACAGCTGCTGCGAGCTCTCCTCCGCTCAATACGTAATTGCCGATAGATATCTCCTTGGTAATCAGATGTTCGCGGATACGGTGGTCAATCCCTTTGTAGTGACCGCAGAGGATAATGATGTTCTCTGCGATAGATAGGGTGTTGGCCATTGGCTGGTCAAGAAGCTCTCCATCGGGAGAGGTATAGATGATATAGTCGTAGTCCCTTTGGGATGTGAGATCTGTAATGGCACGGTAAAGAGGCTCTGGCATAATGACCATTCCGGCGTCCCCTCCGTAGGAGTAGTCGTCGATCTGTTTGTAGTTGCCTTTGCCGTAGTCGTGAAGGTTTACAATGTTGATTTCCACAAGCCCTTTCTCTTTCGCTCTCTTGATAATAGAGTAGTTTAGGGGGCTGTTCAAAATATCGGGTACTGCTGATATAATATCTATTCTCATAATGGTGCAAAATTAGAAAAAATAAATGTATATTTGCAGATTGTAATATGTTTACTAATGTAATTGACATCTACTATGAGCGAAGAAACTAAAATCACTGCTCCTGAGGGGCAATTCGAGGAAGTTGTAGAACAAAATGTTCCTGTCCTTGAAACTACTGAAGAAATTATTGAGAACAATCAAATTGAGGAGGAAGTTTCTCTCATTAGCGAAGAGATCCTTCACGACTTGGCTAATAAGAGTTTGAAAGAGATAGTCACACTCTTTGAGTCCTTGGTCGAGAAAGGAGATCAGCAGGAGATGTACAAATATGCAGAACCAATCAAGGCTATCTTCTACAAAACACTTAAGAAAGAGAAGATTGCTGCCGGATTTGTAGTACCGGCAGAGGATGTGGCAGCTGAGGCAGAAGAGGCTACAGAGGTGGAAGAGAAGGTTTCAGAGAATCCATTTGCAGAGATCGAAAGAGGTTTCAAAGAGATTTTTGCAAAATACAAATCCCTGAGATCTGTCCATATCCAGCAAGTGGAGAAGAAGAAAGATGAGAACCTTGAGGTTAAGAAACAGATTATCGAGGAGTTGAAAGCCCTTGTTGAGACTCAGGAGGATATCGTTACCACTTTCCCTAAATTCAGATCATTGCAGACAAGATGGCGTGAGTCTGGTCCTGTGCCACAAGCAAAAGTGAAGGATGTATACGACAGCTATCAGCACTATGTGGAGATGTTCTACGATTACGTGAAAATCAATAACGAACTTCGTGACTTGGATTTCAAGAAAAACCTTGAAGCTAAAGTTGCCCTTTGTGAGAAGGCTGAGAAATTGGTAGAGGAGGAGAATGTTATCAACGCATTCGCTACCCTACAGAAGCTTCACGAAGAGTGGAAAGAGTTCGGACCTGTAGAGAAAGAGCACAGAGAGGCTATCTGGGAGAGATTCAAAGTGGCTACATCACAAGTGAATAAAAAACATCAGGCATACTTTGAGAAAATCAAAGCTGACCAGAAAGTGAACTTGGCAGCAAAGACTGTCCTATGTGAAAAAGCTGAAGAGATTGCAGCACGTGAAGTGGCTGAATCAAACACTTGGAATGAGTACTCAAAAGAGCTTGAAGGTCTTCAGAAAGAGTGGAAGAGCATAGGCTTCGCATCCAAGAAAGACAACCAGAAGATATATGACCGTTTCAGAGCTGCATGTGACCAGTTCTATAACAGAAAGAGAGAATACTACTCTCAATTCAAAGATCAGATGACCAGAAACATGGAGCAGAAGATCGCTCTATGTGAGCAGGCTGAGGCTATGAAAGAGAGCACAGACTGGAAGAAGACTACAGAGGATCTTATCAATCTTCAGAAACAATGGAAAGAGATCGGTCCTGTATCACGCAAGAAATCTGATCAGATCTGGAACAGATTCAGATCTGCCTGTGACTATTTCTTCGACAACAAAGAGAAAAACTACGGTGGTGTAGATCCTCAATATGTTGAGAACTTGAATAAGAAACTTGCCATTATCGAGGAAATCAAAGCTTATGAACCAGAGGATAGAGCATCTGATGCAGAGGCTATGAAAGAGTTCATGAACAGATGGAACGAGATCGGTTTTGTTCCATTCAAGGAGAAAGAGAAAGTTCAGGCTATGTTCAAAGAGGCCCTTAACTCCAAATTCCACGGTGTGTCACGCTTAAGAAGGGGTGGTGGCAAACCTCAGAAAGAGACTAACCCTCTACGCACAGAGCGTGAAAAATTGGTTCAGAAATTCCGCAAGAAAGAGTCTGAAATTGCTACTTACGAAAACAATATCGGTTTCTTCGCAAGCTCTAAAAATGCAGATGCACTTGTTAAAGAGCTATCGAAGAAGATTGAGGCAGCTAAAGCCGAACTTGCTGAGTTGGAAGAGAAGATTAAAGAGATTGACAATCAGTTTGAATAATATTTAATAGTTAGAGATGAGTAAGAATACCCTTATCGGTATGCTCCTTATCGGAGCAATTCTGATCGGTTTTAGTGTTTACAACAAGAAACAGTTTGAGGCTCAGAGAGCTTACCAGATGGAGCAGGACTCTATCGCACAGGTAAGAGCCTTGGAATACGCTGCTGAGATGGCAGCAAAAGCGGAGGCTGAAGGTGCCGAGATGGCAGCAAACCCCTCTAAAGGACAATATTCATACACTTACAAAGATACTTTGCTTGAAGCATCACACAATGCACCAGCCAAGTACTACACTTTGGAGAATGATAAGATCAAAGCTACCTACACTACCAGAGGTGGTCAGGTGTATGATGTGGTGATAAAGGATTATTATACCTACGACAGCCTTGCCCTAAATCTTGTAAAAGAGGGGCAGAGTGATTTCGGAGTGGAGTTCTACACATATCAGATGATAAATACCAAGAACTTCACTTATGATATGGTATCCCACAACGATTCGTCTTTGGTTATGAGATTGAATTTTGATGAGGATTCGTATGTGGAGCACCAGTACAAGCTTCATAACGACAGCTACCTCGTAGATTTCGATTTCAAACTTGTAAATATGGATCAGTACATTTCACAGAATGCTACCCAGTTTGATGTGAATTGGAGACTGAACATACCAAGACTTGAAAAAGGGTATGACAATGAGCGCAATTACTCTACTATCGACTACAGATATCCTGGTGATGAGGTGGAGAACCTTGGTCTGAGAAGAGAGTCTGCTTCAAAAGAGCTTACTACCAAGATTTCATGGTTTGCTTTCCAACAGCAGTTCTTCTCAGCTATCCTTAGAGCTAAAGGTGACTTTACTTCAGGTAATCTCTCTTATGCGTTCTTCAAGGATGGTGATTCATCACACAATCTGATGCAGTGTAATGCAAGTATGCAGATCGGATATGAACCTTCAGGAAATGCTGTGACTATCCCATTTGAGTTCTATTATGGTCCTAACCACTTCAAGACCCTTAAACAATATGACCAGGAGTATGAGAAAATTATCCCTCTTGGCGGTTGGCTTGTAAACTGGATCAACAGAATCGTCATCATCCCTACATTCGACTTCTTGAGCAAATTTATTGCAAGCTATGGTATCATCATCCTTTTGATGACCATTATGCTTAAGATAGTGATCTCACCATTTACCATCAAGTCTTTTGTGTCATCTGCGAAGATGAGGGTTATCAGACCTGAGATCGATAAGATCAATGCAAAATATCCTAAACAGGAGGATGCCCTTAAGAAACAGCAGGCGATGCAGGAGTTGTACAGATCAAGTGGTGTAAGCATGATGGGTGGCTGTCTCCCTATGCTATTCCAGTTCCCTATCCTGTTTGCGATGTTCCGATTCTTCCCTGCATCTATCGAGCTTCGCCAGCAATCATTCCTATGGGTGGATGACTTGAGTGCATACGACTCCATCATCGATTTGCCATTCAGCATTCCATTGTATGGCGATCACGTCAGCTTGTTTGCCATTTTGGTAGCCCTTACCATGTATTTCTACTCTAAGAGCATGTTGGAGCAGCAAGGTGGAGATGCCAATATGATGCCTGGTATGAAGGCTATGCAGCTATACTTTATGCCAATTATGATGTTGTTTATCTGTAACAACCTTTCAAGTGCATTGAGTTACTACTACATGCTTTCTAACCTTATCACCATGTTGTTGACTTGGGTTATCCGCAGATTCTTCATCGATGAGGATAAGATTCTTGCTCAGATTCAGGCCAATAAAGCCAAGGCTAAAACCAAACCAAAATCCAAATTCCAGCAGAGATTGGAAGAGGCAGCCAAGGCCCAGCAGGAGATGCTTAAACAGCAGCAAGCCCAACAAAAACGCAGATAATGGGTATTAAAGAGAAAATACTTCAAATCAATAAGGAACTGCCACCATCGACAAAGTTGGTGGCAGTTTCCAAATTTAAGCCAGTCGAAGCCATTCAGGAGGCATACGAGGCAGGTCAGAGGGTATTTGCGGAGAGCCGCCCACAAGAGTTGAAACTTAAGGCAGAGTCACTTCCAAACGATATCCAATGGCACTTCATAGGTCATCTTCAGACCAATAAGATCAAGATGGTAGTGCCATATACCAAACTCATTCACTCTATTGATTCTGAGAGACTCCTTCTGGAGGTGGCTGATTATGCCAGGAAACATGGTTACCATACTGACCTTCTCCTGGAACTTTTTATCGCACAGGAGGAGTCCAAACAAGGTTTCTCTGCTGATGAGATTCTGGACCTCTTTGACAGGGTATCTTCAGATCCCCATCTTCAGGAAAGACTCTCCAGTGTCACTTTTAAGGGGCTTATGGGTATGGCGTCCTTTGTCGATGATGAGACTCAGATCAGAGCAGAGTTCTCAAAGATTACATCTTTAATGGACGAAATAAAAAAGAGAAGCTATCCATTCCTGAACAACTTCTCTGAACTCTCTTTTGGAATGTCCGGTGATTACCATATCGCAGCCCAGATGGGTAGCACTATGGTCCGTATCGGCACATCCATCTTCGGTGACCGTAACTACAACCAGTAAACTATATTTGAGCGCGACACCCTAAAAAAAGCACTCCCGCGTTCGATTTTGACGAAAAATGAACGCGGGAGTGCTTTGTCCTGATATCTTTTGCTTTAGTCGATATCGATATCTGTCTCAAATACGAATGTGGCAGGACCTGTAAGGTAGACGTTGGTCAAGTCCTCTTTGAAGTCGATTGCCAAAGTGTCCTTAAGGGTTTTGACTGTGTATTTGATGGTGCCGTCTTCCGATACGGTGCAGCATTTGAGCCCCTCTTTGTATGCTGAGATGGCAGATGCTGTACAGCCTGTACCGCAAGCGTAAGTCTCGGCCTCCACACCTCTCTCCCATGTGCGGACATGCAAACCATCCTCTTTCTCCTGGATAAAGTTTACATTGGTGCCGTTAGGGAAATCTTTATGGTATCTCCAGTATGGACCATCTTTCTCGATATTCATGGTGTCAAGGTCATTTCTGAATTCCACTACGTGGTCAACACCTGTATCTGCATAGTACATATTGTCAGAATATTTGTAGATGGTCTTTACATCTTTGATTTTTAC
>JAEIGA010004918.1_pt1 | contig 20552 bp, 19 predicted proteins | sample 9270691 | NCBI WGS metagenome assembly JAEIGA01 (sample SAMN17057246, study PRJNA624740) | gut metagenome | biome: biome; isolation source: fecal sample | host: Bos grunniens | place: China: Xizang | collected 2019 | reverse complement strand
GCAAGCTATACACTTTTGAGGTAGAGGATGAACTGGAGGATTTCACACGCCGCTGGATAGACGGCTCGCCCTATGCCGACAAGATTGAGTTCATCATTGGCGATGCACTTGAGATTGTGCCCACACTGGGCGAGAAGTTCGACCTTGTATTTATGGACGGCAACAAACGTGAGTACATCAAGTACTACGAAATGGCAATGGAATACCTCAACGACGGCGGTTGGATTCTTGCCGACAACACTCTATGGGACGGTCACGTAATTGACCCCACCAGACAGGATGCACAGACCAACGGGGTGAGGGCTTTCAACAACCTCATACGCAACGACGAGAGAGTAGAAGCGGTGATTCTGCCACTGCGTGACGGACTTACAATAATAAGAAAAAAATAAAAGATATATGGACAGTACAAGACAAAACAAGATTTCGCGACTCATCCAAAAAGAGTTGAGCGAGATACTGCTGAGATTGCAGAAAGAGACACGCGGAGTGATGGTTTCAGTGAGCGCAGTGCGCGTGAGCCCAGACTTAGGCATTGCAAAGGCCTACCTTAGCGTGTTTCCATCGGAGAAGGGAAACAAAGTGGTTGAGCACCTCAACACAAACATCAAGGCTATCCGCTTTGAACTCGGCAACAAAGTACGCCACCAGTTGCGCATCATCCCGGAGATAAGATTCTACATCGACGACTCGCTCGACTACATTGAGAACATCGACAAACTGTTGAAGGAATAAGAACCTGATGAACCTGTCGCTGTACATAGCCAAACGTTACCTGTTTTCAAAGAAGAGCCATCAGGTGATAAACATCATTTCGGGGGTGGCTATTGCAGGTATTGCCCTTGCTACAGCGGCGATGGTGTGCACACTGTCTGTGTTCAACGGCTTTCAAGGCGTTGTCGCCAAACAGTTCTCGGCATTTGATGCCGACATAAAGATTACGGCCGCAAGCGGAAAGATAATCACCACCGATGCGCCAGAGATTGGCAATGTTGCAAAGATGCAGGACATCGCAGCCTTGTCGTTCTGCATCGAAGGAAAAGCTATGGCAGGCTACAACGGCAAGCAGACAATGGTGACCATAAAGGGTGTTGACGATTCCTTTGCATCACTCACCGGCATCGACAAGGCGCTGTACGGCCCCGGAGAATTTGTCCTCGACGACGGGATGAACGATTATGCAGTACTTGGAGGAGGATTGGTACAGAAACTCAATTGCGGCATCCTATTCACAAAACCGCTTGAGATTTATGCACCCAATAGATTAGGCAACATAAACCTGACCATACCAGCAAGGAATTTCAAGAAGACAGAACTGCACTCATCGGGGTTGGTATTCATCATGAACCAGCCAAAATATGATGATGAGTACATAATAGCGTCTGATAACTTTGCACGCAAACTGTTCCAAAGGGAAGCAAACGAGGCCACATCAATGGAAATTAGAATAAAGAGCGATGCAAACACGGCAAAGACAAAGAAAGAGATTGAGAAGATTCTTGGCAGCAACTACACTGTACAGGACCGCTACGAGCAGCAAATGGATGTATACAAGGTCATGCAGGTGGAAAAGATTATTTCCTACATATTCCTCACATTCATATTGATGGTTGCCTGTTTCAACATAATAGGTTCACTGGCGATGCTCATCATTGAAAAGCGCGAGAACATGAGAACGCTGTATAGCCTGGGAGCAGAGAACAAGACCATCGCAAACATTTTTGTATTTGAAGGTGCAATTATCTCGGCACTTGGAGCGGCAATCGGCATTGTAGCAGGCGTTGCCTTGAGCCTTGCCCAACAGCACTTCGGGCTTATTTCATTAGGAGACGGTGTTATGTTTGTAGAGAGTTACCCTGTAGAAATAATACCGGGCGACGTGGCAATAACATTCTTCACCGTCATTGCAGTAGGCTTTGTGACAGTATGGCTGCCGGTTAAGGCACTTACAAGAAAGTATATCTGATTCTTTTAGACAAGCACAACATTCTTGACCGCTACGGGATAGTTGAGGAATAGTGATGCCTGATCGCCGAACTTGCCGCCGGCCTCGGTGGTACAGAAAATGGTTGTACCTCCTTTTGTGCATAACGCATCCATAGTCTGATGACGGTGCAGATAATCCTTGAGTGAGGCTGCAACCGCAGCCCCCTGAGTTATGAGAGTAATGCCTTCGGGTGTATATTTCCTGATTTTATCAATGAGAATGGGATAGTGTGTACAACCAAGTATTATTGTATCAATATCCGGGTCGCGCGAAAGGAGGTTGTCAATGTGACGTTTTACAAAATAGTCGGCGCCGTCACCGGCAAACTCATTGGTCTCAACAAGTGGCACCCACATTGGGCAAGCCTCACCAGTTACCTCTATTTCAGGGAACAGTTTACGTATTTCAAGCGGATATGAGAGAGATTTTATTGTACCCTCCGTTGCCAGAACGCCAATGTGGCGGCTCTTGGTGATATCGCCCACACACTCCACAGTGGGGCGTATTATACCCAGTACACGACGATTAGGATCGCACGAAGGAATATCAACCTGCTGTATTGTACGCAAGGCCTTTGCCGATGCTGTATTGCAGGCAAGGATTACCAATTGGCAACCTTGACGAAAGAGATAATCAACAGCCTGGCGGGTAAATTCATATACCACATCAAATGAGCGTGTGCCATAAGGAGTGCGGGCATTGTCACCCAAATATATATAGTCATACTCGGGCAACAGTTTCTTGATTTCATCATAAATCGTCAAACCGCCATATCCTGAATCGAACACTCCAATAGGACCGGCCTCTTTTGAAAGTTGTACAAATTTATCCATACCTTTCACTTACTTTTACATCGGTTGTTACTCTATAGTGTCATCGGTTGCCGCATCCGTTGCAATCTCTTCACTGACAATGGTAGTATCCTCGGTCAATCCGGTCGTGGGAAGCACAACCTGCTCGACTTGCACGAATCGCTTTAGATAATCATCGTATCCATCCAAGTCTGTTACCGGTTTATCGGGGTAAAGCACAGCATCAAGCAACATACGGGTTATATTGAAAGCCTTATCGGGATTCATATACACGTATGCTAAGATATCGGTATCTACCACATAGTCAAGATCACAAGCGACAGAGACCTTTTCCACTGCAACGGCAACAGCCTCGCGCGACGGTGCCAAAAGCGAGTCCTTTGCCTGCACAAGCCACACCTTCAGTTCTTTGCGGAATTTGACACTATTATCCACCAGACGCTGCAGTTCATTCTGTCTTTTACGCAGGATTGGCTCGGGGAAATCCCGATAGCCATCAAGAAATGCCACATACTGGCGGGTGAGTTCCCTTTCGTTATGCTCAATCTCCTTCTCGCATCGCTGACAAAGACGCTCATACTCGACCATAGCCTGCTTATAAGAGGGTAATGCCTGCAACACGCCATCATTGCTATAATACCCGAACTGCGCTTTGGCTAGCGTTGCAGAAGATAATACAAACAAGAACAAGAAGAGTTTACGCATTTCTATAGAATTTTATCCGATATCATATTACAATTAACAGGGAACAACCCCCTTAATTTCAAGGGAGTTGTCCTGTATAAGAAAAGGCTATATTACTTAGCCACTGCAGGTACTGCGTTTGCAGGAATACCAAGTTTTGTCTTCACCTTTGGAGTAACGTCTTCGCAAAGTGTTGTATTGATAAAAGGAACACCACCTGCAACATCAAAGATGCAGACAAATGCACCGTCCTTACCCACTGCATCAAGAGCATTCCTCAACAAGGTCTGAATCTCAACCATCTTCTCCTGCTCGGCCTTCTGAAGATTCTGCTGAATCTCCTGACCATACTCCTGTAGACGCTGCTGCAACTGCATCAACTCCTCATAACGACGCTTGAGGATATTCTCGGGAACTGAATCCTGCTGCATTTTCTCAAACTCTGTACCCTTTTTCTCAAGCTCGGTACGGATATTGTTGAACTCATCAGTGTACATCTTCTCAAGAGCCTGAACATCTTTCAAGGCCTTCGCATACTCAGGCATAACCTGAATAATCTCAGCAGAGTTTACATAACCGAATTTCTGCGCCAAAAGGCTCATTGGAGCCAGCATCAAAATCAAAATCAAAAATTTTTTCATCTCTATATAATTTAATTAAACATATTCACTCTTATTAATAAGACTACAAAAACATCCGTTTGTAACATCGAGAAATGTTAATTATTCTGAATATCCAAGTTTTACAAGCACATCACTGCTTATATCGATTGATGGAGCCGAATAGATAAGATTTGTCGCCGATGACTTGTCAAACACCATTGTATATTTCTTGAGTTCGCAAATATCCTTTATTGCATTGTAGACCTCTTCCTGTATTGGAGCAATAAGGCTCTCGTGCTTCTTGTACAACTCTCCGTTTGCACCAAAATAGTACCTCTTAAGTTCACTGGCCTCCTTCTCCTTGGCAAGGATTTCCTCCTCACGCTCAATACGTTGTGCATCGGAGAGAAAAGCCGACTCGCTCTGATACTTTTTGTAGAGAGTCTCGGCCTCCTGCACAAGTTCCTCAATTTCACCTTGCCAACGCTTGGACTGCTGGTTCAGTTGTTCATTCGCACGCTCATAGGCGGGGATATTCTTGAGTATGTACTCCATATCCACCGTCACATATTTTTGTGCATGCATTCCTGTCAGGGCAAGCATGCATACTATTGCTGCTAAAAAAATTCTCTTCATAGCCTTTGTTTTTATAATTAGAACTCTTGACCCAAGATAAAGTGGAAGTGACTGCCACCATACTGTGACGAACCGAACACCTTGTCAAAGCCGTAGGCCCAATCAATACCTATAAGACCTATCATCTGTAGGAATACACGTACACCCACACCGGCGCTTCGCTTGAGGTCAAAAAGGTTGAACTTGGAAATGTCAGTCCAAGCGTTACCACCCTCAACGAATGCCAAGCCATAGATACTTGTAGAGTTCTGCAGCATGAATGGGAAACGGAGTTCAAGTCCAAGACGCGTATAGGCATATCCCTCATAGCCATAAGGCGTGAGACTACCGTTCTCATATCCACGCAAGGCCACCATATCTGTTGCATAGTTGTATGAATATCCACTCATACCGTCGCCACCCACATAGAAAGTCTCGAAAGGAGATTTCTTGTTCCTGTCATAACTTCCAAGAATACCAAAATCTGCACGTGTCATCAACACGAGATTATACTTGCCAGGAGTAAGCGATGTGAATGTCTTGCTGCGGAACTTGATTTTGTAGTATTCAATCCACTTATGCTTGTCGCTGAGTTCAGCTTTATACTGTGGCGAATTGACATTTGTTGCCAGGTTTGCATAATCCTTTCCATCCCAAGCCGAATATGGAGGTGTTGCCGACGCGACCAACGAGAACTCCGAACCCTGACGTGGGAAATAAGGGTGGTCGAGAGTACTGCGGCCAAGTGACAACTGCAGATTCAGGTTGTTACATATACCGTCTGTTATAAGGAAGTACTGCCAATTCTTGAGGTCGTATACCTGATAATTCAACTCGGCCGAGAAGGTAAAGTTGTCATCGGGCCAATTCAGACGGCGTCCCCATCCCAACGAAGCACCATACATCTTTATATATTTATCAGGGTCATAGTAGGACGACATATTGTTGTAACCATAACCGCCATAATTTCCATAACCATAGAGATAGTTGTAGTAATTGTTATAGTAGGCCGAATTGTAATAACTGTCCGCGACGTCGGTCTGCATAGAAAAGAAAGCCGAGAACGAGAACGAATTCGGGCGCTTACGACCCAACCAGGGATCAAAGAAATTGATGCTGTACGACTGATAGTATCGTCCATTGGTCTGCGCACTGATAGCCAATGTCTGTCCGTCACCCTGTGGAATTATACCACGGCGTACACCATCCCTACGGAAGAGATTGCGCATTGAGAAGTTCGTGAATTTCAATGACAATTTGCCAATGACTCCAGTCTGTCCCCAACCGGCAGAGAGTTCTATCTGGTCACTGCTCTTGGGCTCGAGTTTCCAATGCATATCAACTGTTCCGTTCTCGGGATTAGGCACTGCACCCGGATCAATCTTCTCAGGATCAAAGTGTCCCATATTGGCAATATTACGCCATGAGCGCTCAAGTGCATTCATTGAGAACAGGCTACCCGGCAATGTATAGAGTTCGCGACGTACCACCTCTTCATACACGCGGTCATTACCGCTGATTGTAACACGGTCAATAGTCGCCTGCACACCCTCGACAACACGAATCTCAAGGTCCACCGAGTCATTCTCAATCTTCGCCTCTACAGGAAGGGCATTGAAGAATACATAACCATCATTGTAATATATATTCTTGATTGCATCCTCATCAACAAGAAGACGGTTCTCAAGTTCATTCTGGTCATATACGTCACCGGCCTTCATGCGCAGTGCAAAGTCAAGATAAGCAGTTGAGTATACACTGTTTCCAACCCATTTGATACTGCGTATATGATATTTGTTACCCTCCTCGATTGTCAGATATATATCAACGCTCTTGTCATCAAAAGGAACTACACTGTCCTTCACAATGCGGGCATCACGATAGCCATTCTCGTAATACTTGTCAAGGATCTTCTCCTTATCCTCGGCGTAACGCTCTTCGATGAATTTCTGAGGTCTGAAAAGGGTGTACAACAGATTGTCCCAACGAACCTTCTCGCGGGTCTTCTTCATCGCATACCTAACCTTTTTGTCAGAGAGGGCATTCGCTCCTTCAATGTATATACGATGAACTTTGACTTTATCGTTCTTTGAGATTTCAATATTTACAATCACGCGGTTATCCTCGGTAACATCGGGTCGTTGCACAAAACGTACCTCGGCATTCTTGTAACCTTTGTCGTCGTAATAGTTCTTTATCACCTTCTCGGCACGCGAAATAATATCGGGGGTAATGTGTCCACCGGGGAAGATACCCACCTTAGTCTCCAGTTCCTCACGCTCGCTTTTCTTTATTCCCATGATATTGAGTTGCGAAACGCGGGGGCGCTGTCTGAGCGCGATACCCAAATATATGTAATTGCCCTTTATACTATCGGCAGTAATGCTCACATCCTCAAAGAGACCATGCCTCCAGAAACGCTTGATCGCATTGGTAACCTCTTCGCCTGGCACAGAAATCACATCGCCTATAGAGAGACCGGAGATACCAATCACTACCGAAGGCTCAAGATTTTCTACACCTGTGAGGTTTATACCTCCAATGGTGTATTTGTGCGCAGCACCTGAGTATAGTATCGTTGGCTTGACAACAACCTCCTGAGCCGACAATACCGATGTAGAGAGTGTCAATACAGCCAAAAGAGCCACTTTCAAAAACGGAAAAAATCTCATTCTATACAGTCCTTTCATCATTTGTCACTTGTTCACCGGTCAAGCCATAACGGCGCTGACGGCTTTGATATTCATATATTGCCTTGCAAAGTTCTTCCTTGTTGAAATCGGGCCATAGCACCTCCGAAAAATAAAACTCGGCATAAGCAAGTTGCCACAGCAGGAAATTACTCAATCTCTGCTCCTTGCCAGTGCGTATGAGCAGATCCGGATCGGGCATAAAGGATGTAGTCAAGGCCTTGTCTATAGCCTCATCTGTTATATCTTCAAGCACCATACTGCCATCCTGTACCTTTGAAGCAATGCAGCGCACAGCCTCTGTTATCTCCCATTTAGATGAGTAACTCAATGCCAGGACAAGAGTCATTGCATCATTCTTTGCAGTGCGCTCGACACATCCATTAAGACGGTCACGCACATTGTCGGGCAACTTGCTCATGTCACCTATTATGCGGAATGCCACATTGTGCTTTACGAAAAGTTCCTCCTCAACCGATTCGAACAACAAAGCCATCAATGCTGCAACCTCGGCAATAGGGCGTTTCCAGTTCTCTGTTGAAAAGGTGTAGAGTGTCAGATATTTGACTCCCAATTTCAACGCATCCTCGACCAATTGACGAACTGCAACAGCGCCTGCCTGATGCCCCTCTTGGCGCTCCTTTCCACGCAACTGCGCCCAACGTCCATTGCCATCCATAATGATGGCTATGTGCTTGGGCACTCTCTCCATATCTATCTTATCAATATAGTTCATTGCTATATCTTCTAATTGTTACATTTTCTATATTTTGGCGACAAATCGTATGTCACAAACAGTGACAGAAACGAATATCCATCCTTGTTTTTCATAAAGCCGCTATCAATGCCATAGGGATCATTGAGTTGTCCACCAACCCTGTTCGTCACATCCAAGTTATCACTGAAAGTGAAGCGATAGGACAACTCACAGCCCAGGTTCAAGCGCGGCATTACTTTCCATTTCACTCCAACACCCAACGGTATGTTTGGCGTAATAACATGCTTGGCCGGCGCAGGAGCATAAGTAATACCTACACCCGCAAACACATATGGCACCAATCTGTGCGAACGTTTGTAACCCGAGCCATCGCCGTATGCAAAGAAATGGCACTCATACTGTGCACCAAGTTCATACAACATACGTCCGAACTCGACATCGCCACCCGGGAAAGTATTGTCCCCGCCTGTTGTCTTGCCCGATATGCGTGCAACCGAAGCATTGGCCTTGACCGCCATACGAGGGTTGATATTGTAGCGGAACAGCGCACCGCCCATCACATTGAAGTTGTCTACCGGCGACCAATAATTGGCATCGCCATAGTAGGTACATCCACCCAGCATTGCTCCAACCTCGTAACGGTACTCAAGTCCATCGGCACGCGCCACAGCAGCAAGGCACAACATCATTGTACCCATCAACGCTCCACGCACCAATGCCAGCAGTCTCATATTGTTATTTCTTGAAACCCAAACGGTTTATTATTCCCTTCCAGACAGCAGGTTTTTCGCCGCCCATTACAATCCACATCACATTATTGGAATCCACTGTTGCCACAAACTGAGCATCATCGCCCTGCAGTTCATGCGGCAAACGCTGGTCAAATCCCTCTGGTGCTTTCCAGGTTATACCGTTGTCGCGCGAGACGTAGAAAGACGACAAAGCCTCGACAGCCTCACCCTGCGCAACGCCGGCGCCACCAATGGCATACAGGGAATTATCGTATCTCATAACCGTCAAGCCTTTCAGCGAAGGGCAAGAGAAAGGATTACCCACATTCTCATACTTCACCCAAGACTTTTCGGTCGACAGCCTGCTCCAAACAGTTGCATTGCCTTCCATTGCCTCGTTATCGTAACCAACCAGCACATATCGTACAATGCGGCTGTGGTGATTCATTGCATACGATGCTATTGACGCGCCATACAGCGGAAATCCGGCAGGGCACTGTCCTGCGCTCTCAAAAATTTCTCCGTCAGAGGTGCAAAGCAGCCCATTCTCTGCCGCCACCCACATCTTTCCGTCAACGTCAGAGACGCCGACTATCGCAAAGGCACCGCACTCACTGTAGCATAGCGACCAGTCAGCAGCATTCTCTGAACGATATACACCATCGGCAGCAGCCAGATAGAGCGCACCGCCAAAAGCCTGTATGGTTTTCATATCGGCTCCGGCAGACAAGCTGTCGATTGATTCCTCACTCCAGTATGGCTCACCCTGCAAGGCTGTCCTTGCCAGCATCATCTGGCCATTCTTCTCACCGAAGAGACACAGTTCGCCATTGAATTCCAATGCACGAAGCGGCGCAAAAGCCTTGTCTACAGACAGAAACTTATCCCACACCATCTTTTCGGGCTGGACCTGATGCACATTGACAGAGACCGTATACTCTCTTGAATACTTGGTATCGGTTGATGTTATACGGAACTTGCGAGGGGTAGTGAAATCCAAAGAATCGGTTGTGTAGAAATTTTCGAATATACCGATGCTGTCGTTATATATCTGGGCATAGCCCGACAGACCCATGCTGACAACAACCTTGTCCACATTGGTCGCATAAGGCAACGAATCGGCGTTGTACACCTCACCGGTAACCTGATTGATTGAGAATGGATAGGAACTGCCCTGTATTATCTTTACCTCGACAGTATCCACGCCGGCCGAAGTATATGCCGGATATTCAGACTTGATATTGCCAATGCTGAATGAACTCAAAATCGCATAAGGCGACAACTCAGCCTCATCGCCATCATCGAAGCATGACGTTGCAACAAGCATTAACATTGACAAGCATATCGCTAAACTTTTCTTCATACAAATGTGCACTTTACGTTCAATTTGCAAAAATAGCAACATTTTTTGGTTTATGCGATATTTAGAGCCCTATTTATAATATTTTAAATTTATTAAGGAGTTTTTTGCCTATAAAAATGCAAAATTTCATTACCGGCGAGCATTTCGCGCCTGACGGGAGAATCCAAAGGAAAGGAGGGAGCCACAACACCACACCCCAGTTCAAGAGAGGGGTTTATCTCGACACGTGCCTCATCCCACAGCGAGGCGTTGATAAAAGACTGCAACACCGTTGCTCCACCCTCTACAAGCAGGCTGTTTATCCTGGCAGAGTGCAGATGGCTCAAAATCTGAGGAATGAGCGGACTTTCGAAATCGAGCACCACCTGTTCAATATTTTTACCAAACTCACCATCCTTTTCGCACGCCGTGTACACAACGCTTGGCAGCACGCCGTCAAACATCCTTAAGGTTGCCGGCAAAGAGCCGTTCTTGTCAATCACAAGACGCAACGGTGCACGACCCGCCCAATGGCGTATGTCGAGTGAAGGGTCATCGAGCAGCGCGGTGTGACGACCGACAAGAATCGCATCACTCTGTGCACGCAATCTATGCACAGCCACCTGCGAGACAGATGTCGAAATCTTGACCGCCTGGCCGCCATCGCGCAGCAGGTCAATATACCCGTCGGCGCTTTGCGCCCATTTCAGCGTGACATAAGGGCGCTTGTGCACCTGCGATGTAAAAAAAGCACGATTTAACCGAAGACATTCCTCCTCAAGCACACCCACAGTGACATCAATGCCAGCAGCACGCATACGTTCAATCCCGGCGCCATTGACTTGGGCATTGGGGTCGGTAGAGCCCACAACAACGCGTGCAAGACCACGCGCTATTATCATATCACAGCATGGCGGCGTCTTGCCATAGTGCGAACAAGGCTCAAGAGTCACATACATTGTAGAACGCGCAAGCAAAGGCCTGTCGGCCTCTTTTACTGAGTTCACTGCATTCACCTCGGCATGTGGCTCGCCTGCGCGGATGTGATATCCCTCGCCAATAATGCGCCCGTCACAAACAATCACAGCACCCACCATCGGGTTGGGCGAAGTGCTGCCCGCGCCACACCTTGCAAGTTGCAGACAGCGCTGCATATACTGTTCATCGACAGTTTTTGTATGTAAATTATTCTTACTCATCACAGCCCCTATGAACCCTTAAATTTCAATCTTCTCACCCAAGAATTTAGGCTGCTTGCCAATCAGCATGTCCATATACATCTTGGTGCGAGCGAGCGCCTCGCGCCCCACACCAAAGAAAAGATATGTCCTTGAGTGCTTAATATCCTTTGCATCAAAGGCTATGGCATCAATTCCCCACCACGCCGCCAGGCACACAGCCCTGGCATTATGAAATCCCTGAGAGATTATCGTAATGCTCTCCTGGCCAAAAACCTCCTTGCACCTGACCACAGAGTCAAGTGTCCTGAAACCGGCATAGTCAAGCACAATGTCCGACTCGGGAACACCCCGCGCCATAAGCGCATCCTTCATATATTGAGGCTCGTCATACTGCCTTGTCGAATTATCGCCGCTCAGCAGGAATTTTGATATTTTCTTTGCCTTATAAAGTTCGACACATGCGTCAATCCTGTACTTAAAATAGTAGTTCTGTTTCCCAGTCTTGGTCGCAGGGTTTGTACCAAGCACAAGCCCCACGCGATTATACGGAATCTCAGAGACATTGCTGTAACGCCTGGAAGCACTCTTTAGTTCAACCGACCAATAGGAGACCAGGACCGCTGCTACAGCAAGCAGCAGCAAAGCGAATAGTACAAGCACAGTAATCATTGTTCTTTTTAAAAAGCGGTTTTTCATAACGGCAAATATAATCATCAAAATGCTATACAGCAAATATCTGTAGGCACTCTACTCTTCTTTTTTCAAAGTGACGATAACAATCTCGCTTGGTACACAAAAGCGGACCTTGCGCCTTGATGTGCCCACACCATTGGTAGTTATCACAGTCGTGCCGTTAGTAGCCTTGTTCCTTCCACGCAGGAAACGCCTTCCATAACGCGTGTTCTTCACTGGCGTATAAAGCCCAAACAGCGACACCTGGCCACCATGCGTGTGCCCGGCAAATGCCAAGTCGGCATCTATTGAATGACGCTCAATAAAATCGGGATTATGGCTGACTAGTATAACAAACCTGGACTCTTCAATATCTTTCACCTGCTGCGCAAAAAGCGTATCGTTTGCAAAACTATCGTACACCCCGGCCACAGCATAATCGCCACTCCCATCAATGAGATCAGTACACCAAACCATTCCATCGAGCAAATAAAAATCATATTTATCCGCAGCCTGCCTTATAAGCGACTCATTACGCATATCGTGGTTGCCAAACGCCACATATTTTCCCCAGCGTGGCCCGGCTTCCGAAAGCGATTTAAAAAGCACATCAACAGAGTCTCTGTCAGTCACATAGTCCCCACCCAGGAGAAGCATATCGGGCGATTCCTTTTGCAACTTGCGCACAAGTTTCCCCAGACGCTTATGATTAAACAGGCTTGGATAGTGCAAGTCCGAGATAAATGCAATCTTATAACCGTCAAGCCCTTCAGGAACATTTTCTTTGGCAAATGTATAGCGCTTAATGCGTCCCACACCATTTGGAGACAAGGACGCACAAGACGAAATCAGCAGCATTGCTGCTGCCAATATCACCATCTGTGCAAAAAAGTTCCTTGCTTTCATTTACATATAAGCACTGTCGCGTAGGCGGTTATGCCCTCCTTGCGCCCCTCAAAACCAAGTTTCTCAGTTGTTGTCGCCTTCACCGACACACAATCAACATCAATGCCAAGCACTTCGGCCATCGTCTGTTGCATGGCCGGAATATGAGGGTTCAACTTGGGAGCCTGGGCTGCAACCGTAGAATCAATATTGCCTATGGTATAGCCCTTCTCCTTGAGCAGCCCGGCGGTGCGGCGCAAGAGAATCTTGCTGTCAATACCCAGGAACTCATCGGAGTTGTCGGGGAACTGATACCCGATGTCACGCAAATTGGCAGCACCCAACAGAGCGTCGCATATAGCATGAATGAGCACATCGGCATCGGAGTGCCCTGCCAGGCCAAACTCATATGGAATCTTGACGCCACCAATCCAAAGGTCGCGATTCTCTACAAACTTATGTACATCAATACCAAAACCAACTCTTATCATAGGAATATTCTTTTATCGGCGGAACAGTTCTTTAAGGCCATCCATGTCAAACGAGAGCGAGAAACGCAATGTCTGGTCGAGCGGGTTGCTCTGCGCTGTTGATATGAGATATGCAGCATCGAGCGAGAATACGCTCATGCGGAATCCCGCACCCAGAGTAAAGTACTTTCGGTTTCCCTTGTAGGCATCCTCATAGTGATAGCCGGCACGTAACGAGAACTGCTGGTTGTAGCAGTATTCAAGACCTATACCGCCATATATCTCCCTCATCTCCTCTTCAAAGCCACCGGGAGCATCGGCAAACGACTTGAATATACCCGAAATAGATGAAATATCGTTATAGCCTGTAGCATCGAGCCATGCCTGATACTCGGAGTGCCGGCTTTCATCATCAACGCCTGGGGCAGGGTTCTCCTCAAGGAACTGGTCATACGATGGTTTTGTAGGCACCAACAGTTTGTTGAGATCAAGACTGATTGATAATGTATTATACTCATCAAACGGCAAGAGCAGCGATGCTCCAAGACGCAGGTTAGTTGGGATAAACTCATTTGTCGCGCCGCCGTCATACGATATCTTTGTACCAATATTGGAGATGTTCATACCAAGTCCAAGAAGGCACTCGCGGTTACCCATAAAAAGATACTTGTTGTAGTAGAGGGCAATGTCGGCAGCAAAGGCATTGCCGGGCGACATATCGTCCTGATAGTCATACTGTAAATCGCTGAAAATATATCGCAATGCGATTGCCGCCGAGAAAGTCTCGGAGAGCATGCGCGAATAGGCGACGTCAAAAGCCAGTTCGTATGGCTTTATAGTCCATTGCATATCCCCCTCTCCCGCAAAGACCTCACCAAGCGAGAAGTATGTCAACGACGAACTCACCGCCGAATAGTCGCCTATGCGATAGAAACCGGCAAGGTTCACAAGGTCAATATCACTCACAAGTTGGCGGAGCCAGGGAGTGTATGACATTGAAACGCCAGCACGAGCGATGTTGAACGGATACTTCGCAGGGTTCCAGTATTGCGAGTTCGCATCGGGTTCGGTGGCAACACCCACATCGCCGAGCGCGCCTGCACGCGCATCGGGAGCGATGGAAAGCGAAGTAACACCCGTATACACAGGATTAAACTGAGTCTTTGCATCCTGAGCAAGAACCGGCACAGCCATCACGGCCAGCAAAAACAAAACAATTATGTTATTCTTTGTCATATCAAACCTGTTTTTCACTGCCACAAAAAATCATTGGCAGCAATTTGCACATTATATAACTACTTTTCGGTTTATTTATTGTTCACAACAACGAATTTTGCAGCCTTTATCACCGATGTCACACCGTCTTCGGTCACGCAAGCCCTCACAACGTACACCCCGGTAGAGAGCGGCTGCCCACCCTGTGCCGTTCCATTCCAATGGAGCGTGTATACATTGCTGTCGCTCGCCACCCGCTCGCTATTGCTCCACACGTGCTGCCCCTGGACATTGAACACATCAATACGCACATCAATCCCGCTCTGCGGGCGGTCGTGTACCAGCGTAAACGTTGCAGGGGCGCCGGCGATTACGGGAGCCGGGGTCACTTTCAGTTCCGAATAACCGGATGCAAGCGATGGATCGACCTTAAAGGTCAGCCTTGCAAGTGAGGAATTGTTATACAAATCCCAGGCACGCAATATCAAAGTATGCTCACCCGCCTCGAGTCTGTTCAGCGGCATGCTTATTGTTCCGCGCCTGTAGTCGCCCACTGCCGGCACAAAGGCACTGTTGAGATTGTATGTGTGACGCGGGTCATTATCCACAATAGCTGTAATATCATGCCCCACGCCGGTACCCATAGTATTTATGCCGTTTTCATCGAAGAGTTCTACAACAAGGACAGGTGTTGCGCCCACATTCCCCCCGTCAACAAAGGATGGCGAGTCAAGATACATCCTAATCTCGGGGCCAACGCTGTCATTCTCAAGCCCAGTTGCTGTCCCGCCCACTGTAAAGTTAACAAAATGGCCTTGCGCCGATGAGGCAAAAGCAGTGTCAACCGCATAAAGGTTAAGCATACCAAAATCATTGCTGTAACTTATATCCAATGGAATTGGCATATTTATTGAGAAACGACCGTTGCTGACCGAGTCATTACCCGAGAAGAGAGTCTTGTTATATGCAGTGTAACGATGACTGCCCAAGCCTGTATTGTCACGCGTCTCAACATCCACAGCGCTATCGAAGAGGGTTGAATAGAGCACGCCTGTGAAATCGGCAGCCAATTCACCCGTAGCGTTCACCACACGCCCCTCGACATTCAATAGCGAGCCGGCGCTCACTTGTACAGTATTCTGCGCGGCATCAACACCATTCATCTTGTCGACAACAATACGATACACCGGATATTTGAGTCTCAAGGCCGGGTCGCCCAACAGCACATACTGTAACTTGTTCACACTCTTGTCGCTATTGTTAGTAATGACGTTGCACTTGGCCATACGCACCGCGTCACCAACAGCAATAACCTTGCCTGTGTTCACCGGCTGCATAAGCAGCCTGCAGAACTCTTTGTTGATAACCGAGTTGTAACTCTGCATCACAGTACGTGTTGTTGTGAAAAGGCCTATTGCACCACCCGCAGCGTTCATTATTGCCGACTCGGCAACCGAGTTGTCGCCCATATCAAAGGGACCAATGTCGCACGATGCAGTTACCCAGAACGGTACGCGGGCAGATTTCAAGGCAGCCATATCCGATGCTTTCCACACCATCTCGTGCGAGAGCAGGTTGCTGCTGCCATGTCCCGAATAGTTGACCATCAAAGCGCCCTTGTCAAGCAAACTGTATATCTCCTTTGTAACGGCAGGATAGCGTTTTCCCGTAGCAGAGACTTCAATAGGATAGTCATCCCAATAGATGCGGTTGACAATATACGAAGGATAGTTATCTTCAAATACCGAGGCTATGGCATCGGCATCCTTCATATGTTGGTTGGGCATACTATCATCGCCGTCATCACCCAAAAGCAGGATTCTGTTCTGCCACTCGCCGGCGCTCTTGTTCTGCATGTAGGCAATTATCTTGTCAACAACAGCATCGGCATCAGCGACCGACTGCACCGGAAGGCGTCCAATACCCAGGTCAACCTTATCATTTCTGTGATCACCGCCCTCGTTGTCATCAAGATATCCTATGTAATCCTCAAGAACATAGGACTGTATGGCATTGACGGAGTTCTGCGACTCATAGCAGAGAATGTAATCCTCTTGCTTGCGGCCGGGGAAGGTAAGCAGGCGGTTATCAAACCAGCCATCGCCAAACAACAGAAGATATTTTGGTGCCTCGTCCGGTGTAGCGGCACGGTCATAGAGCATTTTCATCAAACGACGGTACGCGGTAACATCGGGTGTTCCCGACGAGAATTCATTATACACCTGCTGGGCAGTAACGACCTCTACAGTAAGCCCATCCATTGCGCGGTGCGCATCTGCAAGGCGCTCGGCAGCCTGTAAATAGTTTCCATTTGTTGGAACAATGATTACCATATCGGCCTGCGCAATGCCATGAAGGTTCTGATTGGGAACTTTCCCCAACGATTTCACCGATGGAAAGGAACCTTTCACGTTTACGGCAACAAGATTACTCCTTGCACTCGCCGGGGCAACCACAGAATAGGCTGTCCCCTTTAATTCGCCAGCCAGTTCCTTTATCGCTGAGGGAGAGGAGACATCCCACACCCTTGTATTTGCATCGCACCCCGCAATCTCGAATTTTGCAGTGCCGTCATCAGGAAGATCTCCCCTGAAGAGAGTGTTCGCCCCGCGCAAGACGAGCGAACGACGATAATTAAGACGCAGAAAATCGAGGTAGCCCACAAGCGAGTTGTCATCGGTCCTGTGCACAAGATAGAAGGTCGATTTACCGGCGACGCCACCAGGAATGGTAAACTTGCCCTCAGCAATCTTGCCAACCTCGCCCGACACTGTACGCCCCACAGTCAACGACCCCACCTCGAATGTTGAATTGAAATCGCCATAAAGCACTGCGACCTTGCTTGCAATTTCGCCGCCTGTCGCAAACGAGAGGTCAACGACTGCTGTGCCATCCATTGCACCGTCAATGGCAAAATTATAGTTCTTCGCACGACTTGCCGAACTTGAGAAAGCATCATTGTCTACAAGAACACGACCATAGGAACATAGGCTCTTTTTCTCCTTTTCATAGAGAGCATAATCATTGTACGACGTGTACACATCCTGCACTGTCGCCTCAAGAGTCACTTTTGGGAAATCCATTGGCTTCCCTTCGCTCTCAGTGAGGAAGTAGCATCCAACTGTTGAATAGACATTCTGCGAGTGGACATAACGTCCATCACGATACTCCCACTTTATTGTTCCGTTTGCATAGAAGAGCATATAGCCGCTCTCGCGCCACAATGGAATCTCAACCAGATCGTCAGGCAACGACTCCAGGCCTGTCTCGGGCAAGATATGGCCGCCATAGCCATAAAGGCGCACCTTTGACGGATTGGCAAAGCCCATCTTCTTGAGTTCGCTATCGGTTATCCTGTGCACGCCATTCTCCTCAACTGCAATACGCACCCACTTGCCGGCGGCAAGGAGTGACGATGATGCATAACGTTCAGCAGGCGCAACAGAGGCGGCTGCACGCTGCGGGCGCTGCGCTGGCTGCCTGTCAACAACAAGTTTGTATGAGTTTATGCGATAGTATTTCCCGCCACGCATTACAACAGGCAAAAAGACAACATCCAGTTGCGCTTGCTTTGCCTGAACACCCACGTGGCACTCCACCACAGGCATCTCGGGCAACACTCCAAACTCCTCCTTGATTGAATAACGCGCCGCCTCGGCATCTGTCATCCTTTGGAATTCGGGGTACTCAATGTGAGCAGAATAGCTGTAGTTCTTATAATCGGCAGGCAACTCCACAACCTGCGTGCAGACAGGTAACAGCGAATCGCAGCGCACAGCACTCCAATCAACAGAGTGGAACTGTGCCCTGGCCACCGTTGCAACCAGCAGCAGAATAGAGAATATCAGTTGCCTTATCTTCATATCTGTCTTTATCTTACGTGAAAGTCGAGCACCTTGTCATCGCCAATATACCCCTTGAGATGCGTGCCTATTGTCGCAGGCCCCGAACCCGCAGGCGTGCCGGTAAATATCAGGTCGCCGGTCTTCAATGTACAGAAACGGCTGACGTAGGCAATTATTTCATCAACAGCAAAAAACATCTGCGAGGTGTTCCCTTTTTGCACCACCTCATCGTTTATTGTCAGCGAGAAATCGACATTATTGATGTCATAGCCTTCGACTGGGCGAAAATCGCCTAGTACCGCCGAGCCGTCAAAGCCCTTGCTCATGTCCCATGGCTCGCCGGCCGCGATGAGTTCGCGTTGCCAGTCGCGCGCAGTGAAGTCAATGCCCACTGTTATGGCATCGTAGTAACGGTGAGCAAAACGGGCCGGAATGCTCTTTCCCAGTTTGTTAATGCGCACAACAATCTCGGCCTCATAGTCAATGCGACCCATGAAGTCGGGCACATAGAAGTGCTTTCCGTTCTTTATTATCGCCGAGTCGGGTTTCATGAAAATTATTGGCACAGCAGGTTTCTCATTGCTGCCATCGAACTCTATCGCATGGTCCCTGTAATTTTTTCCAACAGCTATTATCTTCATCTTCAATCAAATTTCTTCGGTTACACTAAGTCCCTCGAGGCGGTTGAACATCAGCGACAAATGGGCATAGAGTGAGGTATTCTGCACCACAATGTTCTCGGGGACACGTATGCGCAGAGGGGTAAAGTTCCATATAGCCTTTATACCCCACACAATCATCTTGTCGGCAACCTCCTGAGCGCGATCAATGGGCACGGTGAGCACACCAATCTGCACATTATGCTTTTTCATCTTGGCCTCGAGTTCATTGATGTGGTATACCGGTATGCCCGCCACACTGTGGCCGACCACCTTAGGGCTTGTATCAAACGCAGCCACCACCTCAAGACCAAACTGCTTGAGTCCGGTATCATTTAGCAGCGCACTGCCCAGTTTTCCTGCTCCAAAGAGAAAGGCCTTGTGCATACGGGTAAAGCCCAGAAAATCCTCGAGAACCTCGAGCAGATTATCAATTTCGTACCCCACACGGGTACGCCCCACAATGTTCACGCAAGAGAGATCCTTCGCAATCTGCGAGGCAACAATGCTTGTCTCCTTTGACAAGCGTGTCGACGACACATACTGCTCGCCGCGCTGCTTGAGCAGGCGGCACACCGACAGGTACCAGGGCAGGCGCCTGAGCGTGGGTTCGGGAACTTTATCTATTTTCGTTATCTGAGCCATTCTTTTCGCGCGTGTTTTTATCTTATAACGGAACAAAAGTAATGTTATTTTACGAAGCTTTGAAATTTGTCACAAAAATATTGTACCTTAGCAAACGATAATTTTGTAAAAGAGACTGCAGAAGATGAAAAAGAACGACTGGAAAGACCGATTGAATATCGTATACTCCACAAACCCCGACTTTGCATATTCCACCGATGAAAAGGAGGAAAATGAGACCCTGCCAAAGCAGCAGCAAAAACTGAGGGTGAGCATTGAGAAGAACCATCGCGGCGGAAAGACAGTGACAATAGTGAAAAATTTCATTGGCACCGAGGATGACATGAAGGAACTGGGACGCCTGCTCAAGACAAAGTGCGGCGTTGGCGGCAGCACTAAGGATGGAGAGATTCTAGTACAGGGCGATTTCAAGGAGAAAATCATAGAACTGCTCAAAAAAGAGGGATACACACAAACAAAATAGCAATAAAAAATATCGCAAACGACATTTTTCGTATATTTGCTGTGAACAGCGAACATACACTGCACTCGCTGTGAAAAATAATCAAACAAGTTTGTTATTTCTCGCTCGTTTATTCGTATATTCGCAAAAGAAACGTAATAACTCATTAAAAAGAATAGAATATGTCAAACAAATCAAAGCTTTCATTAGCAGCCGAACTTTTGAAGATCAAGGCTGTAAAGTTGCAGCCTGAGCAGCCATTCACTTGGGCATCGGGTTGGAAATCACCATTCTACTGCGACAACCGCAAGACATTGTCATTCCCCGCATTGCGCACACGCGTGAAGTTGGGACTTG
>JAEIGA010004917.1_pt1 | contig 20553 bp, 17 predicted proteins | sample 9270691 | NCBI WGS metagenome assembly JAEIGA01 (sample SAMN17057246, study PRJNA624740) | gut metagenome | biome: biome; isolation source: fecal sample | host: Bos grunniens | place: China: Xizang | collected 2019 | reverse complement strand
GTAAAACAGCAATATTCCTTATCGGGTATAGATATTCTTTGGTTTAAGGGTGTAGGGGCGTTCTTTGAACGCCCGCGGGCGCACACAGTGCGCCCCTACCATGGGTTGTTATAAACCGTTCGATAAATCCAAATTTGAAAAAGACCTTTCCATTGGGTGAGATGGTTGGGTTCAGAAAATCCATCCCCGATCCAAAGCCGCACCGCAGGTGGCCGACAAATCCAAATTTGAAAACCACTTTGCCCTCGGGTGAAATGTCAGGCGCGCGATACCCAACCCCGAGCCAAAGCTGTGCCGCAGGCACAAATCCAAATTTGAAATAATTTTCTCACTTCTGTCATACCATAAAGAAGAATATTCTGCGAGGTATGAGTGATATGATGATTTCTTCCGCCAAGGTACACCGCCGCGGCTTTCTCTCGGGGGTCAGCGTGCTGACCCTCTCCACCCTGCTCGTCAAGGTGATCGGGCTGCTCTACCGCATTCCCCTGCTTGACCGACTCGGCACCGAGGGCATGGGATATTTCAACACCGCCTACGAGCTGTACGCGCTCTTTTGCGTGATCTCCACGGCGGGGCTACCCGTTGCCATGTCGGTGCTGATATCGGCACGGGAGGCGGCAGGGAGCTACGCCGCCGTGCGCCGCGTGTACCGCGTGTCCCTTGGGGCGTTCGTGGTCATCGGCGCGTGCGGGAGCCTGCTTCTCTTCGGTATGGCGTCGCCGTTTGCCGCGCTGCTCGGCAACCCGCATGCCGCCGTTTGTATGCGTGCCATTTCTCCTACGGTACTTTTGATCTGCCTGTCATCGGCGGCGCGGGGGTACTTTCAAGGTCGGCGCAATATGCTCCCGACCGCTATCTCCCAGATCATGGAGGCGGCGGGAAAGCTGTTTTTGGGACTCGCGTTTGCGTCCTATGCACGAGGCGTGGGTCTGGATCTCCCCCATACCGCGGCGTACGCCGTTGGGGGACTGACCGTGGGCACGGGGGTATCGGTGCTGTATTTGTTTAGTCATAAGGCGTTGTCCGACCGCCGCGAGAGGCTTTTGCCTGCCAATGACGGGGAGGCGGACGTGTCGCGTGCTTCGGTGCTCCGTCGCCTGGCGGTTACCGCCATCCCCGTCACGCTGGGCGCTGGGGTCATCAGCTTGACCAAATGCATTGACCTTGCCCTCATTCTGCGCCGTTTGCAGGGGGTGGGTGTCACCGCCGCCGAAGCGAATGCGCTGTATGGATGCTACTCCACGCTGGCGGTGCCTGTGTTCAATATGCTCCCGTCGCTGACTACGTCGGTTGCCCTCTCTGCCGTCCCATCGCTGTCGGCAGCGCTTCAGCGCGGGGAGGCAGGGCGAGCGGAGGTAAAAAAAACCGCCACCACCGCGCTGGGACTGACGCTTTTTCTTGCCATTCCCGCCGCGCTGGGACTCTCGGTGTACGCCGAGGAAGTCCTATTACTGCTGTTTGGCAACCAGCCTGCCGCCGCCGCGCAGGCCGCCCCGTGGCTGTCTTGTCTGGCTCTGTCGGTGCCTGCCGCCTGCCTTGTGACCGTGACGGGGGCTATGCTTCAGTCCTGTGGCCGCGCCTCCCGTCCCGTGTGGTCTATGCTCATGGGTGTGGCTGCCAAGACGGTGCTGGCGTATATCCTGCTCGGGATGGAGAGCTTTGGCATGATGGGGGCACCCATCAGCTCACTGTTGTGTGACACGGTCATCGTGACCGTGAATTTCATATTCATTGCCCGCTATGCACCCGCTATGCTCCCCGACCGACGGACAGGGGCTAAGCTGCTGCTACTCCCTACCGCGCTGTCCGCTTTGGCGGTGTGGGTGGTGGACACGGCGCGAACGGCACTCGCGGGCGGGCAGGTTACTCCTCTCGGGACACTTGCGACCATCACCGCCGTGGCTCTGATCTACGGTGCATGCATACTCATTGTGACGGCGCTCTGCCGTCGAAATATTTCGACTTATAAAAAAGGATAGGAACACGACCATGGAATGTAAAAACAGAGACGAAAAGGTGCGCTATCTTCTGGAAAAGCGCACGGGCTACGATTTTGACGATCTCGTGCTGATCGCCGAGCTTCTGCGAAGCGAGGGCGGTTGCCCTTGGGATATGGAGCAGACTCACCAGAGCGTGCGAAACGATTTCATCGAGGAAACCTACGAGGTGATCGAGGCCATTGACACCGAGGATCCCGTGCTTTTGCGCGAGGAGCTGGGCGACGTTCTGCTTCAGGTGGTGTTCCACGCCCGCATGGAGGAGGAAGTTGGCCGTTTCAATATGGATGACGTCGCCAACGATATCTGCGCCAAGCTCATTCACCGCCACCCCCACGTGTTCGGCACGCTGGAGGTGGAGAATTCCGCCGAGGTGCTGTCCAACTGGGAGGCCATCAAGGGAGAGGAAAAGCAGCGCGTTACCATGACCGACAAGCTCCGTGCCATCCCCCCCATGTATCCCGCGCTCATGCGTGCGCAAAAGGTTGGGAAGAAGGCGGCGTGCTTTGATTTTGCTAACGCTGATGAGGTATATAAGAAGCTGGATGAGGAGGTCGCCGAGGTCAAGGCGGCGGCCGCCACGGGGGATCAGGCGGCCATTGAGGAGGAGCTGGGCGATCTGCTCCTGACCGTGACCAGCCTCGCCCGCAAGCTGGGGGTGAGCTCGGAGGAGGCGCTGTACCGTGCTACCAATAAGTTTATCGACCGCTTCGAGCGTGTGGAAAACGCCGTTCTCGCCGCCGGCAAGAGCATGGACGAGCTGACCATGCCCGAGCTGGATGCCATTTGGGACGAGATCAAGCGAGCCTGATTGCATGATACAGCAAGTATTGCCGCAACATCTGCGGCTGAGCGAGGCGGTCACTCTGCATTGCATCCCCACCGACCGCTTCAAAACGGCGCGACTGACGGTCTACACCGTTGCCCCCGCCGACTCTCGCCTGTCCCCCCTGTCCACGCTGATGTACGGTGTCCTGCGGCGGGGAAGCGAGGCGTACCCCCGTTTGGCTCTGATCAACCGTCGGCTGGACGAGCTGTACGGCACCACCTTGACCATTCGCAACTACCTGTATGGCGACAACCAGGTGATCAGTCTGACCGCCGAGATGCTGGAGGACGAATTTTTGCCCGCCGCCGACCGCGGACGGATGGATATTTTGGGCGGTGCTGTGGATCTGCTCGCCCAGATCCTGCTCCATCCCCTGACCGACGAGGCGGGACTTCTTCGCGCTGACGCGGTAGACAAGGAAAAGCAGGCGCTGTGTGACAGCATCCGCGCCGACCGCAACGATACCCGTTCTTACTCGGGCAACCGCCTGCGCAGTCTGATGTGCGAGGGCGAGCCTTACGGGCTCTCGCTGTCGGGCAGCGTGGAGATGATCGAGGGCGTGACCGCTGCTGAGGTGACCGAGCATTGGAGGCAGTTCGTCTCCCATGCCCGCTGTGAGGTCTTCTACGTGGGACGCGCGACCGAGGATACGGTACGTGACCATTGGACACGCGCCTTTGCTGATTGGAATCCCACCCCCATCGACTTGCCCCCTACCGTTCTCCACACCGCGCCCGCCGAGGTGAGCCGCGTGGACGAGGATATGCCCGTCGCCCAAGGAAAGCTGTGCATGGGCTGGGCAGGCGGCTTTACCGCCCACACCCCCATGAGCGGCCGAGAGTACGCCGCGCTCCTTGTGTTCAACGAGCTCTTTGGCGTGATGCAGACCTCGCTTCTGTTCCGCCGCGTGCGTGGAGAGTTGGGGCTGTGCTACTACTGCGAGTCGGCGCTGGATATGACCAAGGGCATTCTGTGGGTGTCCTGCGGTATACGCCCCGACCGCCGCTCCGAGGCCGAGGATGCCATTGCCGCCGAGATACGTGCAGTGCAGGGGGGAGAGGTGAGCGCGAACGACGTGGCGTGTGCCAAGGCATCGCTGGAGAACACCTACCGCCAGATCGCGGATAGCCCCTGCTCTATGGAGGCGTTCTGGTTTGGGCGTGTGATGGACGGGCTTTCTGACACGCCCGAGGAGGTCATGACGCACATTCGTGCCGTTACCGACGAGGACGTGGTGGAGGCGGCGCGCCGCTTTGCGCCCGACACGGTGTACTTCCTCAACGGGACGCGACCCGATGCCCCCGACGCCGAGGAGGATGACGACGATGAGTGATGCACGTTTTACGATACACACCTGCCCCGCACTGGGGGAGGTCTACTACGAGGCGACCCATCCGAGCGGTCTGCGCGTGCTGGTCTGCCCCAAGGATCTGTCTGCCTACTACGCCACCGTGGGCGTGAGATACGGGTCGATGGATCTGCCCGACGCGCCGAGCAAGAGCCGACAGACCTACCCCATGGGTGTGGCTCACTTCCTCGAGCATAAGCTTTTTGAGAAGGAGGACGGAGGTGACGCGGATGCGGATTTCGCGGCCATCGGTGCCGAGGTCAACGCCTTTACTTCCTACGACCGCACCGCTTATTTGTTCAGCTGCACCGACCGCTTTGACGAGGCGCTCTCCCATCTGCTTCGCATGGTATCTGACCTGACCGTGACTGACGAGTCTGTCTCGCGGGAGCGGGACATCATCGCCGAGGAGATCCGCATGAACGCGGATAGCCCGTGGGAGCGGTGCTACGCCGAGATGCTGCGGGCGCTGTACCACAGTCACCGCGTGCGCGAGGAGATCTGCGGCAGCGAGGTATCCATCGGACGCATTACCCCGGCGGTGCTCCGCCGCATATTCGATGCCTTCTACACCCCTGCCAATATGGTGCTTGCCGTCAGCGGACGGATCACACTTGAGGCGGTCATGGCGGTATTGGATGCCCATCTGCCTGCCACTCCCTCGCCCGTGCCGCCCCCTCTGCGCCCCTTTGGGGAGCCGTTTGCGGTAGCGCAAGAGCGTGTCAGCGTGCGTATGCAAGCCGCGAAGCCCCTGTTCTGCATCGGTATCAAGGACGGTACCGTGCCGAGCGATGCGCGGGAGATTCTGCGGCGTGACCTGCTGATGACGGTGCTCTGCGAGATGCTCTTTTCCCGTTCGGGAGATTTTTACAGCGAGCTTTTTGAAAGCGGGCTGGTGTCCCCCGGGATGTCCTACGGCTCGTCGATTGGGCGTGGCTTTGGCTTTTACGCGCTGTCGGGTGAGGCCGACGATCCCGACGCGGTCATGGCGGCGTTCCGCGCCTATATCGACCGCCTGCATACCGAGGGCTTGTCCGAGGAGGAATTCGAGCGGAGCCGCCGCATCCTCTACGCCGATTACGTCACGGGCTTTGACTCCACCGAGGACATCGCCTCCTCCCTCTGCAACTACGCGCTGGAGGGTGTGGAGCTGTTCGATTTTCTCCCCATCGTGGAGGACATGACCTTCGCGGAGGTTCGGGTGCTGTTTGCCGACACATTCCGCGAGGGGCAGTACGTGCTGTCGGTGGTTGAGCCGCAGGACGAATATCCAAACGAAGAAAACAAGGAAGAGAAAGAAGGAATGTAACAAGATGAAAACGACGGTTGCTTTCCCCGGCTTGGGGATTGAAGAATTTGTCGTAGACCGCGTTGCCTTTTCGGTCTTTGGAAAGGACATTTACTGGTACGGCGTCATCATCATGCTGGGCATGCTGGCGGCGTTCATCCACGCCTACGTTCGTTGCAGGCAGGAGAGAATCTCCACCGACGATCTGCTGGACGTGGGCATCTGGACGGTGCTGTGCGGCGTACTGGGCGCGCGGCTGTACTACGTAGCGACCACGTGGAGCGAGGGCAATTACCACAATATCGTGGATGTGTTCGCCATCTGGGAGGGCGGACTGGCCATCTACGGCGGCATTATTGCGGGCGCGCTGGCCATTGTCGCTGTGACGCGCGTGAAGAAAATGAATACCTTTCAACTGATGGATACGGTGGCCCCCGGTGTTATGATCGCGCAGGCGATGGGACGGTGGGGCAACTTCGTCAACGGTGAGGCGTTTGGCTACGAGGTGGCGAAGGATAGCCTGCTCTACCCCTTCCGCATGGGGCTTATTTCGGACTTTACGGGTTCCGAGATGCTGTATTATCACCCCACCTTCCTGTACGAGTCGGTGTGGAATCTCGTGGGATTTACTCTCATCACGATTTTCTACCGCAAAAAGCGATTCCACGGCGAGATCGCGCTGTGCTATCTGACGTGGTACGGACTCGGGCGAATGTTCATTGAGGGACTTCGCACCGACAGCCTCTACGTCGGGCCGTTCCGCATTTCCCAGGTCGTGGGATTCGTGTGCTTCGTCGCGGGACTTGCGCTCATCGTTACGGGCTACGTGCTGGTGGCCAAGCGCAAGCTGCCTGCCTTTATGCGGGTGACGTGGGAGACGTCCGCCGAGGGTGCGTCCGATGAGGGAACCGAAGGAATCGAACAAATTGAAGAAAATAACACGCCCGCAACCGATACGGCCGAGGGCGAGATGGAGGATTCAAATGGCAAAGCTGATTGATGGAAAAGCGATCTCCGCCGCCGTGCGCGCCGAGATCAAGGAGAATACCCAAAAGCTGATCGCAGACACGGGCGTTACCCCCGGACTCGCGGTCATCATTGTAGGCACCGATCCCGCATCGCAGGTCTACGTGCGCAACAAGCGTCTGGCTTGCACCGAGGTGGGCTTTTACTCCGAGGCGTACGAGCTGCCCGAGGAGACCACCCAGGAGGAGCTTGAGGCACTGGTTGACCGCCTCAATGCCGACGAGAAGATCCACGGCATTCTGGTTCAGCTTCCCCTGCCGAAGCATTTGGACGAGCATTCTATTCTGCTCCGCATCTCCCCCGACAAGGACGTGGATGCCTTCCACCCCTACAACGTAGGTCGCATCATGATCGGGGACTACGCATTTCTGCCCTGCACCCCCGCAGGTGTGATGGAGCTGATCCGCCGCTCGGGCATTGACTGCACGGGCAAGGAGTGCGTGGTGGTGGGCCGCTCCAACATCGTGGGCAAGCCCATGGCGATGCTGCTCCTGCAGGCCAACGGCACCGTGACCATCTGCCACAGCCGCACCCGTGACCTCGCTGAGGTGACGCGCCGCGCCGACATCCTCGTGGTGGCTATCGGCAAGGCGGATTTCATTACGGGCGACATGGTCAAGGAGGGTGCCGTGGTCATTGATGTGGGCATGAACCGCCGCGCCGACGGCAAGCTCACGGGCGACGTGGATTTCGCTTCAGTCGAGCCCGTGGCGTCCTATATCACCCCCGTGCCCGGCGGCGTTGGCCCCATGACCATCACCATGCTGATGCAGAATACCCTCACGGCGGCGAAGAATACGCTTAAGTAAAAGCCCAAGCATTTTTTGAAGGGAGGTGACACCGTGGCTCGTCAGACCCAAAACGACAAGGATTCCGAGGCGCTCCGCGACCGTGCCTCCGAGATCGTGAAGCGGCTAAAAGAGGTTTACCCCGAGTGCTTTTGTGCGCTGGAGTGGGGCGGACACCGCGGTGCGACTCCCGAGATGATAAGCCGCGACGGCTGGCGGCTGTTGGTCATGGCGCGGCTGTCGGCGCAATGCACCGATGCGCGTGTGAATATCGTGTGCCGTGACCTCTTTGCCCGTTACCCCACCCCCGATGCGCTGGCGAAGGCCTCGCAGGAGGAGGTGGAGGCGGTCATCCGCCCCTGTGGACTCTTCCGCACCAAGGCGCAGAGCATCCGTGAGGCATGTGCCGTGCTTGCCGAGCAATACGGTGGGGAAGTCCCCGATGATATGGATGCCCTGCTTGCCTTGTCGGGTGTAGGGCGCAAGATCGCAAACCTCATTCTGGGAGATCTCTACCGCCGCCCCGCCGTGGTGACCGACACCCACTGCATCCGCATCTGCGGGCGGCTGGGCTTCTACCCCGAAACGCTCAAGGATCCCACAAAAGTGGAGAAGATTCTTACCGCGCTGATCGAGCCGCAGGAGCAGAGTGATTTCTGCCATCGCATCGTGCAGTTCGGGCGAGACACCTGCACCGCACGCAGCCCTGCGTGTTCTGATTGTCCGCTGGCGGACGTGTGCGAACATAACAAGCCCGATTCCCTGTAAGGGGGTCGGGCTCAATTTACCAAAAAGTATGGTTGAAAAATCGATATTATCAAGATGAAAAAAGCGGATATCCCCAAGCCTCCCTCTGGGAGGGAGGGGGACCGCGATAGCGGTGGAGGGAGCCCGCGCAACTAAAAAGCCTATTGCAATCTGTGCTTTTTAGTATCGCCTTCTCCCTCACCCGCCTTCGGCGGGAGCTCCCTCCCGGAGGGAGCCTTGTTTGGTATCAATCGATGGTTGTTGTTCGTATCGTGTGAATTTCAATATAAAAAATGCATTAGGTAGGAGGTCGCGATATGCAAGATAATTATGTTGGTGATATCGGGGACTATGGCAAATACGGATTGCTCCGTGCGGTTTGCTCTGAGGGAATGTCCTTGTCTGTTAATTGGTACCGTGTGATACCTAAAACGGTTGGTAAGCAAGACGATGGTAAGTATATCAACTATTTATCCAAACCGCAAATTTACAGTACATACGATCTGGCTTTGTTCGATTCCTTGCACAGAATTGTTTGTGTCGAACATGATAGACATATTGCAAGAGTTGAAAAAGAGAATTTGTTTTCTGCTCAATATTTTTCTGACGAAATTGGCGTAAGCAGATCAATTTGGCACCAAAACGCGCTACGAAAAACTGCAACATCGGATATCGTTTTCCTTGATCCGGATAACGGGCTTGAAACGTTTACTATGTTCCGCACGGGTGGCGCCACGGCAAAACATGTTAAATGGCCAGAGTTGAAGGATTACTATGCAAGAGGACAAAGCGTGATTTTATACCAGCATCGACCGCAAAGGACTACGAAAGAAAAGTGCATTGAAGGTGTAATGTGTTTTCAAAAGGAATACTTGAACGCAGATTATGTAAAACTATTGGAATTTCCCAAATACACAAACCGCTTTTACTTTGTTTTTATACATAAAAATCATCAAGTTGCGTTTGAAAGCATTTTCAACTTGATGATTCAAAGATGGGGCAAAAATGGTTTTTGTAGACAAATTTCTATACAATAAATTTACTGAAAAAACAACACATGGATTTTAGATCTGTTTATGCACGCTCTTATACTCGTCGTAAAAGCGGAAGTAGGGGCAGCGGCCCGTGTTGCCGCTGATGAAGGAAACCATCTCGTCCTCGTCCAGCGACACCTGGCAGACGTAGGCGTCCATATCTTCGTCATAATCGTAAAATTCGCAGTCCTCGCACCGCCCCACGGGGCGCGCGGGGGCTTTCCTTGTATCCTTTTCCGGCATGGCGGTCTCCTTTGGTCGTGGATTTTTTACGGGTGGTATCCTTCAAATTGGATTCGTAGGTGGGTTTGATACCCAAGCCTTAACGGGTCATTCTGAGCGCCGCGGTGCAAAGCACCGCAAGTCGAAGAATCTCTTTCCCCAAGCGTGATCCTTCGACTCCACCGCGTTGCGGTGTCGCTCAGGATGACTCTCTTGAGGAGGGTTTTCAAATTTGGATTTATCGAGCAGGGGTTTCACCCCTGCACCCCACCAGAACCCTTTTTTGAAAACCTCCGCGCTTCGCTTGGTGCGAATTTGCCTTCGGCAAATGTCGCGAAGGGTTCTGGACTCCCAAAAACCTTTAAAAACATATATTTCGCAATATTTTTTTAAAGTTCTTGAAGTTCCAAGAAACTTCTTTCAAGAAGTTTCTTGGTGGGGTGCAGGGGCAACGCCCCTGCATGCCGCGTCCCTGAAAACCGCAATTTGAAAATTGATTGCAAAAACCGCCTCGGTTCACGTTGTGAGCCGAGGCGGTGCTTTCGTGATATTATTCTGCCTTAAAGGCTTGTGTAATCAGCTCAACGCACAGCTCCTCGCCCAAGATCCCGCTGTCAAGCGCCAGGCCGTAGTTGGCGCAGATGCCCCACTCTCGGTCGGTGTGGAAACGGTAGTAATTGCGGCGGCGGCTGTCTTTTTCTTTAATGCGCTGTTCGATGGACTTGCCCGTGTCGCCGTAGCGTTCCAGAATGCGCGCGGCACGCTGGGCGTTGTCCGCATGGATGAATACGTGCAGGCAGTCCCCTCGCTCGCGCAGGATGTAGTCGGCGCAACGGCCAACGATGAGGCAGGGTCCCTTTTCGGCCAACTCCTCGACCACCTTGGTCTGTGCCTCGTAGAGCTTCTGGTAGACTGAGGGGTAGCCGTAGGATCCCGCGGTGCTCATGGCAAGCTGGTAAAGAAAGCTGTTGGAATGGGAGGCGTACTCCTCGTTCTCACGAATGAACTCCTCGGAAAGACCGCTTTTTCGAGCCACCTCGGTGATCAGCTCGTTGTCGTAAAAGGGAATACCTAACCGCGCAGCGACGGCCTTGGCGATCGTGTGTCCCCCGCTGCCGAATTGACGGCTCACGGTAATGATGCGCTTTGACATAACGGATACCTCCTTTTTCGTGGGTGGTGTTTCAGTTTGCGTAGAGTGAAGTGGAGAGATAACGGTCGCCCGTGTCGGGGAGCAAAACGACCACCGTTTTGCCCGCGTTCTCGGGGCGGGAGGCCGCAAGCATGGCGGCGTGGAGCGCCGCACCCGAGGAAATGCCCGTCAGAATGCCCTCACGCTGTGCCAGCGCACGCGCGGCGGCGTAGGCGTCCTCCTCGGTTACGGGGATGATCTCGTTGTAGATTTTTGTGTCCAGCACCTCGGGGACAAAGCCCGCGCCAATGCCTTGCAGACCGTGCGCGCCCGCCTTGCCTCCCGAAAGGATAGCCGAGCCGGCAGGCTCAACGCCGATAATTTGCACATCGGGCTTGCAGGATTTCAGATACCGCCCCGTGCCCGTAATGGTACCGCCCGTGCCGATGCCGCAGACGAAAATATCTACCTCTCCGTCGGTATCCTCCCAGATCTCGGGACCGGTAGTGGCAAGGTGCGCGGCGGGGTTGGCGGGATTGTCAAACTGTCCCGCCACGAAGGCGTGGGGAATGGTTGCCGCCAGCTCGTTGGCTTTTTCGATGGCGGCCGTCATGCCCAGCTTACCGTCGGTCAGCACCAGCTCGGCACCGTACGCCGTCATGAGCATCCGACGTTCCATCGACATGGTATCGGGCATTACGATGATGAGGCGGTAGCCCCGCGCCGCCGCCACGGCGGCAAGACCGATGCCCGTGTTGCCCGAGGTGGGCTCAATGATGACGGCGTCGGGGGTCAGGCGTCCGTCCCGCTCGGCGGCTTCGATCATGGAGAGCGCCACGCGATCCTTGACCGAGCCCGCGGGATTGAGAAATTCCAGTTTGGCGAGAATGCGCGCAGAGAGGGCGCGATCATGCTCAAGATTTTTCAGTTCCAGCAGGGGGGTGTGACCGATGAGTTGGTCAACCGAGGTGTAAATGTGTCCCATGTTGTGCTCCTTTCGGATGTGGGTGTTGGGTGCCGATCAGGGCTTGGCGTAGTCCATGCCCTCCAGCTCGGCGCGGCTGTAGGTGTAGTGGCTGTTGCAGAAGCGGCAGTTGATCTCCAGCTCCTCGGGCTTACCGTCGGCCACCTGCTCGGCCAGGAGCTTTTCCACCTGCGAGCGCCCGAGCGACTGAATGACGGCGTCCATTTTCTCCTTGGAGCAGTTGCATTTGTACTCCACCGTCAGCTCGTCGAATACGTCGTAGGGGATGCCCTCCAGCGCGATGTCCGCGATGGCCTTGTTATCCATACCGCTGTCGATCATGGCGCTCAGGTTTGCCAGCTTGGGCACGTTCTTTTCCAGCTGCTCCACGGTTGCCTCGTCGGCGAAGGGAAGGAGCTGGATGAGAATACCGCCCGCCGCACGGCAGGTGTGGTCGGTGTCGATCAGTACGCCCAGCGCGCAAACCGTGGGTACCTGCTCGCTCTCGGCGTAGTAGGTGGTCACGTCCTCGGCGATCTCGCCGCTGACCAGTTCCACCGAGCCGCTCTCGGGAATGTTGCCGCCAAGATCCTTGATGACGTAGAGCAGACCGTTTCCGACGAGCCCACCCACGTCCAGCTTACCGTTGGACTTGAGGGGGAGATCGGCGGCGGGATTCTGAATGTAGCCGCGCACGTTGCCGATCCAGTCGCTGACCGCCAGCACGCGTCCCGCAGGGCCGTCACCCTCAATGGACACCGTGATGGAGTCGGTCTCCTCACCCAGCATACAGCCCATCATGGAGGTCACGGTCAGAAGGCGACCGAGCGCCGCTGTGGCGGTAGGGGAGGGCATGTGGTATTCAATGGCGCGGTTGACGATGTCGGTAGAATGAATGACGTGGATGCGCGCGCTGCCGTCCTGGGTCATGGCGCGCAGAATGGTGTTCTTTTGGTTGTTCATACGTGTATCCTCATTGTGTATTGGTGGTTTGGTCGGCGCACAGATACCAGTCGCCGCGCTTGCGGGTGCGGGCTACAATGTGCCATCGCTCGTCGGTCGGGGAGGGCGCGGTGAAATCAAAGCCGCCGAATATGCCGCAGAGATCAAAACCTGCTTTGTCCAGCGCGTGTTTCAAATCTTCTTCGGTGTAGCATCGCTCGGTTTGCTCCTCGTCGGAGCGGTCGTAGCGCCCGTCATCTCCTTCGGCAAACAGCGAAAGATAGAAACGGCAAATCCCCGTTTCCTTGTCATACTCGTTTTGCCAGCCGCAGAAAATATTTTTGTCCCCGTCGGGTGCAAGATCCTCCAGCACGTAGGCGTTGTTGCCGTAGACGTGCTCAAACTTGTACGGGCTGTTGACGTCAAAGATCAGAAGTCCGCCCGGCGCGAGGTAGAGGTGGATGCAGGCAAGGCAAGCATCCAGATCCCCGTCGCCGCACAGGTAATTGATGCTGTCCAGACAGCACACCGTGGCGTCCACCGTGCCGTACAGCTCGAAGGCGCGCATGTCCTGGCGGAGAAACAGCGGCACGGGAATTTTTGCAAGCTCCGCCATGGCGGCGTCGGTGTCCTCACCGTCGGGATCCAGCCCGAGTCGGGCGCAGACATCTTCAAAAAGCCGATCGCTTCGCGTGTTGTTCTTGTCGCTTGCCTCGGCCAGCATGGTTTCGCTGCCGTCAATGCCGATCATGTCGTAGCCGCGATCCGCGAGGGGGAAGGTCATGCGCCCCGTCCCGCACGCCAGATCCAAAACAATCTCGGGGCGGGCAGGCAGGTAGCGGTCAAAGCACGCCTCGATGAAATCGCTCCAGGCCTCGTAGTTCACGTCGGCGTTGAAGGTGTCGTAGGCGGCGGCAATGGCGCGGTATCCGTCGTACATGAAAGAGCCTCCTCTGCTTGCGCGGGCGTTGGCTTTGGCCCGCGACAGGTTTGATAATATACAATTATACCACATTTTTGCGCGTATGTCAATTTGTAAATCGGCAATTTTACGAGGCTTTTGTATGACTTTTGTATGACATTCGGGTGCTTTTTTTTGATCCGTATATCCAAAAAAAGCCAAAAGCCACCGCCCTCGGGCGATGGCTTTCTCGGATTCCGCAGGGCGGTGTATCACCGCGCGCCGTGAAATCGGTCAATCATTTTTGATTACTGACCCTGGTTCTGGCTCATGTTGGTCTCGTAAGACTGGATCATCTTCTTAGACATGTGACCCGTACGACTCAAGTGGCCAAAATGGATCTTTTCAAGCCATTTTCGGGTGGTTTTTCCCGTAAATAGCTTGATTTCAAGGTTCGCTAAATCATGTCCCGTGGATGTGACCGTGATCTTATCGATATACTCTGCCACGAATGCGGGGGTGATCAGACCCGTGGCGGCATCCCTCACTGCCGCCTCCAGACGGGCTCGGATGTCGTTCATATGCCGGCGCGCCTCCTCCTTGTTGAAGAGCTGCTCCTCCAGCGCGGCGAGGGTCTTTCGCGCCTTCTCGACCTCCTTGTCGCAGGTGGCGGTCATGGATCTGAAATTGGCGGTTGTGATGACTCCCGTCGTGACCAGCTCAAGGAGCTTGTTCTTCTTTTGGTCGGCCATTTCCACAATCCGCTTTTGCTCCTCGATGCGCTCGGCGGTCTCGGTATCGGTCTCCATGGATCGGAACATCTCCACGTAGCTTTCCAGCAAGGCCTCCACGTCCACCCGCGTCTCGCTGAAGACCTCAAAGAGAATGGGCTTGATCTCGTCCTCGTAAATCGGGAAGGACGGGCAGGCGTCCGCTCCGTTGTTGATCTTTCCCGAGCAGACCCATTTGGAGTTCACCGTGCCGTCCTTGCTCTTGGATTCTCGGCGGTAGTAGGGCGCTCCGCAGTGGGTGCAGTAGAGCTTGCCCGTGAGGAGGTTGGCGTGGTTGCACACCCCTTGGCGAGCCTTTACGTCCTCACTGCGCCGCTGAAGTACCTCGTTGGCCTTGTCCCATATCTCCTCGGATACGATAGCAGGGACGATCTCGCCGCTCTCGTCCTTGAACATGACCCATTCCTCGGGCGGCAGAAACTTTTGTTTCTTGGTGAACATGTCCACGATCCGAACCTTGTTGCCCACGTAGTACCCCTTGTATTTGGGGTTGGATATGATGCCTGACATGGTGTTGTGCGCGATCTTGTTGCCGTTGTAGTTGCGGTAGCCCTGCTCGTAGAACAGCACCTCAAGCTGCTTCATGCTGTATTCTCCTGTGGCGTAGAGGCGGAACAGATCGCGCACCATGGGGGCTTGACTCTCGTCAATGACCAGTCGCTTGTCCTCCTTTTTGTAGCCGAAGATGCGGCTGTTGCCCAAAACGACGCTCGACTTGATGGCCTGCTGATGCCCGAATTTCACGCGGGAGGAGAGCTTGCGAAGCTCATCCTGCGCGATGGAGGACATGATGGTGAGGCGCAGCTCGGCATCCTCGTCCAGCGTGTTGATATTGTCGTTCTGGAAGAATACACCCACGCCGTAAACGAGGAGTTGGCGGGTAAACTGCAGAGAGTCCAGCGTGTTGCGGGCAAATCGGGAGATCTCCTTGGTGATAATGAGGTCGAAAACCCCCTCCTTGGCATCCGAAATCATTTCGTTGAAGTGCTTGCGCTTCTTAGTGGATATGCCCGAAAGCCCCTCGTCCACGTAGCCGGGCACGAAGGTCCAGGCGCGGTTCTTCTTGATAAAGCTTTCGTAGTAGGACACCTGATTGTCCAGAGAGTTAAGCTGCTCGTCGCTATCGGACGATACGCGGGCGTAATAGGTGACCCGCATGGGAATGTCGTAAATGGAGGTGGTGCGCATCTCAGCGCGTATGTTCAGTATATCCATGGCTGAATCCTTTCTGTGGTTCGTTGTATCATGACCCTTTGATTACATTATAGCACAATCGCGTGCCCGTCGCAATTGCTTGCGCCGCGGTAAGTTTTTCCATATGCATCCTCCTTTGCTTGGTATTTGCGCGTACTTATCGTCAAAAGCGGCCGCCCTCTGCCGTGTCGGCAAAGGGCAACCGCTCTAACGTTCTCTTTTTGGGGCTTGCTTGCGCGATCGGGCAGCAATGAGCTCGGTCATACGGGTGAATTCCTTGTCGCTGATCGCTCCCGTCTCCCGGAGATACCGATTGAAGTAATTCAGCCATATGTCTTCGGCCGTGCGCCGCTCATGCTCACCGTCGGATATACGGTTCCTCATTCGGGTCTCTCCTTTCTGCTACCTATTGTCCGTCGCGGTAGGGGCAATTATTCTCTTGCTTGGAAATATATCGGTGTCTGCCCGCGTCTCGCTTTCGTGATGTCAGTATAGCATACATTCCCGTAGCGCGACAAGAAACTTTACCCCACAATTTTGGTATAAACCCGGACAGTTTTCCCATTTTCCTATACAAAACCCAAACGAATCCGTACTTTTCCGTATCCGTCCTTTACCAGATCTTACACCCCCACACCATCAGAACCCACTGCCCCCGTCAAGGGATTCCCGAAAAAGTATTGCACCCGTATCACGGCAAAAGGGCCGACTTGTCTAGTAGATCACCCTACCGGCCAAGTTGGCTCTGCGAATTTTCAGCGATACTTTTTTCCCTTGACGGAGGCGGCGTTCTGATACAATCAAAACACCACTCTCTTTTTGTCTGTGTTTCTCATTGACAAAGCCAAGGAGAAGTAGTATAATTTTTATGTATAAGATTGCCTTGGAAAATATGCACCAGAACAACACAGAATGGCTATCACGGAGGGTAGATTGATGATGGAATATGAAAACAACTATGCGACACAGCTTGCTGAAGATGCTTTCGCAAATTTTGAGTTTAATTACTGTGACGTTCCCGGAAAGGAGTATATTGAATCCCTCGATATCGTAACAACATTTCGCGATTATGCATATGCCTATGCTCAAAGGAACGGATTTGAGGGGGATAAATCGAACGCCGATGCATTAGGCAAATTTATTGTAAGGCTGGGAGAAGAAAGAAATGCTCCTCTCAGCAGTCTTAATACCGTTAAGAATTGGCTGAAGAAAGCTCCTCCTGCCGCCAATCAATCAGGACGTGAAAATGTATATATACTTTGCTTTGCACTTGGATTGAACGCACAAGAAACAAAAGAATTCTTTTTGAAAGCGTATCTTGAACGTCCATTTAACTACAAGAATATACACGAAGCAGTTTATTTCTTTTGTATGAATAATGGATTATCGTATGCTGAAGCTCAAAGAATGATTGAAAAGATCGAATCTGCACCGGAGGTTGAAAACGACGATGCAGAACAAGTTACTGAGCAAATAGGATATGACATTTCCTTGATTAACACCGAAGATGACCTCGTAAAATATCTTATCAATAATCGTTCGGGATTTACCGTTCAAAGTCAAACGGCGACTAACAAAATTAAAGAGCTTATTGAAGAATGCAAGGGTCTTGCCAAAAAAGAATACAAACTGCTTCATAGCGGGGATATCTCCGTTGAAAACGTAGATGAGCTTTTGACCGTTATCACTGGATATTATGCAAGAGAAACGGTCAATGGTGAAAAGCTCTATAAACAGTCCATCAGTAAATCAAAGCTTCCCGAATTAATTAGAAAGAACTTTCCGCAGCGCGAACAATTCAAGCAAATTGAGGACGGCAAGGCTTCTTTTGATACTATCAGAAAAGCGTTAATTATACTGAAATTCTATAGTTTCTTTGCTGATGCATTAATTCACAAGGCAGAAGACCTTGAGAACGGTCTTTTCTATGAGTTCGTGGATGAAACGAACGAGCTGTTGGCTGAGTGCGGATATGTTCAACTTTATTGGCGCAATCCTTATGATTGGCTGTTCGGATATTGTGCATACGGCGCCACCAATCCACTCGACGAGTTTAAGAATGTCATCGATATATTCTATTTAGATGATGAGGATACTTACAAGGAAACGAAAAAATAAACGATTTTTACAATCCGATATTGTGACATGATATACTAATGGCACAGGAGGAATGACTATGAGCAGAATTTTATTAAAAGATAACGTTACTCTCTGCCGTGAAGATGGCAGCAGTGTCAAATTTCATATTAAGGCGCACATCGGTAGCGGTGCGTCTTGTGTAGTGTATCATGCGGTTTGTGAGGATAAGACCGAGCATTTGTTGAAGGAGTACTATCCTCGCAATCTTAATCTTGTCCGAGATGAGGATAACACTATTATCGTGCCTCCGCATTTGCAGGACAAATTCAATGAAGGTATTGAACGTTTCCGTAGTGGCAACGAAAGACAAAAAGAAGTTCGCCTTTCCGAGAATTTGAAGAATTTCACCTCGAACGTACAGGGATATTTCTACGGCAACGGAACGGAATACATCGACATGACCGTTTTCGCTGGTCGCACCTATAGCAAGGTCGAAAACGAAACTCTCCACAACTTGATGCTTCGTATGAGAACGCTGGCGCAAGTTATCGGATATTATCACGATGAGGGATTATTGCATCTCGATATTAAGCCCGACAATATTCTTGTGCGCCCCGAGAACGAAACGGTTGAAGACGTTATGCTGTTTGATTTTGACAGTGTAATTGAGAAAAGCAACAAAATGACCGCTCCTGCGCTTTCTTATACAAAAGATTGGGCAGCACCCGAACAGCTTTTGCCGTATAGACGTAATTCTATTTGCGAAGCAACAGACCTATTCTCTATCGGAGAAATTATCTTTACAAAGATTTTCGGCAGACACTCGACGCAAACCGAACGCCGCAGTTTTGCGGAGTATGATATTGACTATAACGCTGATATTTTCAAGAATGTAAATCCCAAAGTTGTTCCTTTGATCAAGGAGCTTTTTAGGCATACACTCTGTGCCGTTCCTTCAAGACGTTATCAGACGGCTGGTGAGTTGATTGAACAGCTTGATAAGATTATTAATTTGGCAAACCCGGAAGTGCCGTTTTTAAAAACGAGCTTGCCCTCGCTGTCGGGATTTTTCACAGGACGCGATGTGGAAATACAAGCGATCCAAGAGAAATTCAAAGAAACCGACACCATCTTTTTAAGCGGTATCGGGGGTATAGGCAAGAGCGAGCTTGCAAAGCATTATGCGAAGACATACGAGAGCGAATACGATGCAATTATTTTTGCACCGTTCGTTCATGGCGTCCAGATGATGATTTCGGATGATAATTATGTGCCGATCTATAACTTTTCGCAGTATCCTGAAGAAAAGCCGGACGAATATTTTGCGCGTAAAATGCGAAAACTGGGTGAGTTGTGCGATAAGCGAACGCTGATTATAGTCGACAACCTTGATGCGAAGGATGACGATAATCTTTATAAACTGCTCGGCCTTGGGTGCAAAATGCTTGTTACTACGAGAGCGGATTATTCAGACGTATATTCCAATAGTCAAATAGACATCGACGTGTTATCAGACCCTTTTTCAGTATTTAACGAGTATTATAAAAAGCCCCTTTCAGAAGATGACCGCAAATGTGTAGATGAAATAATCAAAATTGTCTGCGGACACACTATGACTGTTGAACTTCTTGCAAAGCAAATGATGGCAGGACGCATTAAGCCGGAAAAGATGCTTGCAAAATTAAAGGATGGCGGTATCAGTGAAAGCGGCAAAGAAAAGGTGCGCACAAGCAAAGACGACGATTTAACACCGAAAAGTACGTTCGATCACATTCAGACGTTGTTCGACCTTTCTGAGCTTGACGAGGATGAAAAATATGTTCTTGCCAATCTTTCCCTCATCCCTCATACCGGCATTTCTGCGGAGTTGTTCTGCGAATGGTGTGAGATTGAGGGGTTTGATACCATAAACAATCTTACTATGGAAGGTTGGGCAAGATGGGATAAGGAAAAAGATTATATTTCAGTCCATCCGTTGCTTAGTGAACTGATTTTTCATGCGTTAGATAATATGGAATCATTGACATCAAAATATGTATATAATGTGTCTATGATTAAGTTTTGGAATGATAATAAAATTGCAAACAAATACTACGTTGTAGATATATTTAAGCACTCTCTCCTACTGATTGATAAGTATAATTTCCGTTCAGAAAGCGCAGCAGACTTTCTGCGTAAAGTTAGCACTCGAATAGAACATTACGAGATTCCTATAAACATCGAGCGTTACTATAAAAAAGCGTTGTCAATCAGATTAGAGTTGTTTGGCGAAAATAGTGGAGATGTTGCTACATCGCATTTGTATTTAGCAAAATTATACAAAAAGGTTGGCAGTTTTTCGAAAGCGGAAAAGCACGTGCAAATAGCTTTGAAAATCAGAGAATCTATATATGGAAACCTCAGTGATCAGTATATGCTTACTTTATTTGAACTCGGTCATATTCTCGCTTGGCAAGAAAAATATCTGGAAAGTGAGAAGACCTATTTGCAAGTTGAACAATACTTCATGGAAGCGTATGATGAAAACACAAAAACTGTCTTAAACTGCAAACTTCATTTAGGCGATTTGTATTCACGCATGAAACAGTATGACAAAGCTATTGAAGTTCTACAAGATTGTTTAATCAGGAAACAGCTTGAATATGGCGCAGACAGTTTGAATTGTGCAACAGTTCATTATGCATTGAGTGTTGCATATCGTGATTCACAGAATGTGGAACTATCGATATATCACGGCGAAAAGGCTCTCTCGATGCGTTTGCTAAAATTGAACGAAAATCATCCTTCTATTGCTCAATCATATAGTTCGTTGGGAATGACATATTTATTCTTCAACGAATTTGATAAAGCAGAGGAATATCTTCTCCGAGCATTAGAAATCCGAAAAAAGATTTTTGGAGAGGAACATCAGCGGACGGCAATATCATATTTTAGGTTGGGGCTTTGCTTTGAACAAACGAAGAGATACTCCCAATCTATGGAGAATTATAAATCCGCTATCCATATATGGAATGTTTTGCTAATGAATGATTATATGGACAAGCTTGAGGCGGAGAAAAGGCTTTGTGAATTACAAAAAAAGAATTAGGCGCATTTAGGAGTAATCAAATGAATAAAGCCATAAAAATTTCGCGCGTTGTAAAATGAAGTTGCAATACCCGATAGGGTAAAAGTTTTCAAAAAAGAATATCCATAGTGACAAATCCGTGGTAGAATTGAGTTTGCTACAACAACAATTCACAAAGGAAGGTCACTATGGACACCGCCT